>ENA-OQHA01000945-OQHA01000945.1-human-gut-metagenome-genome-assembly--contig:-NODE-945-length-12507-cov-3.529321_pt1 | contig 12507 bp, 16 predicted proteins | sample MGYA00242558_ERZ504707 | MGnify/ENA primary metagenome ERZ504707 (study PRJEB26092, sample SAMD00036197) | human gut metagenome | host: Homo sapiens | study: EMG produced TPA metagenomics assembly of... | reverse complement strand
CTTGCTTTGCTATTCTCTCCGTCGCCCTCGCTGCTCTGATTTCAGCATTTGAATGCTGTTTGTCAGGGGCAGCGAATCGTTGACGGATTTTTTCATTTTTGGGCTTGACTTTTAATAGTTAGTCTCCTATTTTCCTTACTCAGACTCTGACGGATAGGTTCTTCTTTTCTAATGAAACATACGCTCAACCGCGGATCGACGGTCGCGCATTTTACCGTTGCCTTGCTTCCCCCAGAGTCGTTATATGTGGCACACCGCAGCGGAGCGAAGTCCTTCCGGCAGGCCGTCGGGCGCAGCAGGTGAAAGTTCCCAGCGTACCTGCCCCGCCCACTGGGAGGCGACGGCGGAGAAGTGGAGCATGACAATACCGAGATCCAATGCGGCATCCAAATTATCGGTGTAGGCATCCTCCTGCTGCACCAAATAGATGCTGTGATCCTGCACAAGGAAGCCATAGGGCTGACGGTTGAGATAGCTGGGGGAGAGCGAAGCGGCGTAGAAGGACTGCCAGAGCATATCGTCGTAGAAATCCATCATCTCGTCAAGCCCAGACTTGTTGCTCCAGCTCCCCATGTGAACCAAATCATTCACGCCCTTTTTGGGCGCGTAGTACTGCTGCTCGGCCCGCACATCGATCTGAGACATACTTAGGATATTCAGCCGCAGCTTTTTTGCGGTCTTTTCCCCGTAGCCAAAGGCAACGATTGCCGCCACCTCTAACGTGGTGGTGAGAGACAGTGCCTTTTTGATTTTGTCGCTGTCGGTGAAGGTCATCCAGCAGGTGTCAATGTCCAACTCAGTCAGCTTGAGGACGAGATCTTCCATCATGTAGCCGGCGTTGATGGCCGCATAGGAATGCGGGGCAGACATAAGGAGCAGGTAGTGCGGTGCTCCGATGAGAAATTGATTATAGCCCGCTGAGCTCTCCAGCGCCGGCTGTGCATCCTTGTCCAAGACGATCAACTCCGTTGCAATCTCCGGGACAAGACGGGGGCAGGTCTTTTCATAGTAGGATCGGAGCTGGCCGATAGCCTCGCTCGGAACTTCCTTTTCGCGGAATGCGTGAACGGATCTGCGATTTTGAATCATAGCGCTGTAATTCATAGTAGTATCTCCTATTCTGATGTCTTTGGTTTTCTTATAAATCGTCTATCAGTGCGGTGCTCTTGGCGTAGGCGGTACTGCGTGCCTCAAAGAAATCGGTCTTGACCATGTTGCGTCGGCGTACTGGCTGACCCATTCCATGCTCTCCGGTTCGCTCTCAAAGCCTGGATACAATGCGGGATAGCCAAGGCTCGTCCAGCGGAGGTTGCCGAGATAGCGGATGTAATCGCTGATCATCTGGCGGTTCAGCCCCGGGATGTCGTCGCCGATCACATAATGCCCCCATGCGATCTCCTGCTCCACGCCCTCACGCATCATCTCGCGCAGCGCTTGTACGCTCTCGGCGGTGAACAACTCCGGCTGCTCCTTTTGCAGCTCCGTGATGATATTGCGGAACAGCCACAAGTGCGTGTTCTCATCGCGGTTTATGTAGCGAATCTCCTGCGCCGAGCCGGGCATCTTCGTTTCGGGAGAGATTGTAGAAGAACATAAAGCCGCTGTAAAAATAGATGCCCTCCAAAATATAGTTTGCCATCATCACGCGCAGCAGCGTGGGAGCGTCCTTCCGCTCCTGAAACTCGTTGTAGCAGTCCCCAATGAAGGTGTTGCGGCGCAGCAGATGCTCGTCCGATTTCCATTGGTAGAGGATGTCATTGCGCTCCACGGGGGAACAGATGGTGTCGAGCATATAGCTGTAGCTCTGTGAGTGGACACACTCCTGAAACGCCTGAATGGACAGGCAGAGATTGACCTCGTTGGCGGTAATGTAGGCGCCGATATTAGGCAGGTTCGCTGTCTGAATGGAATCCAAAAAGACAAGAAAACTCAGAATTTTATCGTAGGCGCTGCGCTCGGCTGACAGCAGGCGGGGATAGTCCTTCACATCCTGCGAGAGATTGATCTCCTCAGGGATCCAAAAGTTGTTCATGGCCTGCCGGTACCAGTCGCTGACCCAAGCGTACTTCATATTGTTGAAGTCGTTGAGGTTGGTGGTATTGCCGCCGATCATGCGCCGCAGGCGCACATCAGGGTCGCCCTCCGGGTTAAAGAGGGGCTTTTTCTTCAGTTCCATCATGCTATCCTCCTTATGACGAGCAGCTTTCGCAGGCCTCGACCTCAAGGGCCTTGCTACGGACATAGTAAATGGTCTTGACGCCGGCCCTCCACGCCTCCAAATACAGTCTGAGCACCTGACGCATGGAATAGTCGTTGGTGATATAGAGATTCATGCTCTGCGCCTGGTCAATATGTCTCTGGCGAAGGCCCGCAGCGCGTACCGACCAGCTTTGGTCGATCAGATGCGCTGCCTTATAGTACCACCATGTGTCCATAGAAAGCTCCGGAGCAACGCGGGGCAGCATGCTGCCCTTTTTTTCCTCTAAAAAGAATTTCTTCATAATTGGATCTATGCCCGCCGACGTGCCGGAGAGGATAGATGTGCTGGAGGTCGGTGCGACCGCCAGCAGATAGGCGTTGCGCATTCCCTGCACCGCCACCGTTTTCGCAAGCGCCCGCCACTTTTCGGAGGTATAACCCCGCTTTTCAAAATACGCGCCCGTCTGCCAGTCGCTGCCCTCAAAGAGCGCGTAACGACCCTTTTCCCGTGCCAGAGCTGTGTCCGCCTTGACAGCGGCGTAGTTGATGAGCTCGAACACTGCGTCGGTGAAGGCAAGGTGCTCATCGCTCTCCCAGTGGATGCCGCGCTTTGCCAGCATGTGGTGGTAGCCGCTGACGCCCAGGCCGATGCTGCGGTACTTCTGATTGGTAAGCCGCGCGTATTCCAACGGGTAGAAGTTGAGATCGATCACATTATCCAGTGCGCGGATGGCCGTTTCCACCGTGCGTTCCATATAGCCTCGTCCTCCACCGGCAGATTACCGAGAGACAGACTCGCCAGATTGCAGACCACAAACTCACCTGGGCGTGTGGCCGTCACCACTATTGTGTCGCCGTTCTCCGTATGCACCTCAGTGCTGATGTGCTCGATGGGCGTCATGTTCTGCGCGATCTCCGTACAGAGATTGGAGCAATAGATCATTCCCGTGTGGCCGTTTGGGTTCATATGATTTACACTGTCGCGATTGAAAGCGAAGGGTGTGCCGGTCTCCACTGCCGAGCGAAGCACCAGCGCACGATGTCCTTGACGGTGACGCTGCGCTTTTCGATGCGCGGGTCATTGACGCAGTCCAGATACCGCTTCTCCCATTCTGTACCCCAGTAATCCTCCAGTGCGTAGCCCTTGACCGTGAGGATCTCATGCGGACACATGAGATGCCACGGCGCGTCTATGTTCTCCTCCGCCAGTCGCCAGAAGAGATCCGGATAGCACACGGCGGGAAACACATCATGTGCCTTCATGCGGTCGTCGCCGTTGTTGGTGCGCAGTTGAAGGAATTCCGGCAGATCCCGGTGCCATGCGTCTAAGTAAACCGCCACAGCGCCCTGCCGCATCCCCAACTGATCCACCGCCACGGCGGTGTCGTTGACCAGCCGGATCCAGCGGATAACACCGCCCGCCGCCCCTTGAAAGCCGCGGATGGTGCTGCCTGCAGCGCGCACCTTACCGAAGTACATCCCCATTCCACCGCCGAATTTAGAGACCTTTGCGAAGTTGTCCAGCGAGCGGTAGATGCCGTCCAGACTGTCCGGCACAGTGTCCACAAAGCAGCTTGAAAGCTGATGGTAGGGCTTTCGTGCGTTGGACATGGTAGGTGTCGCCATCGTGACCTCCATACGGCTGAGCATATCGTAAAAGCGTTTTACCCACCCCATGCGGTCAGAGCCTTCGTTCATAGCAAGATGCAGCGCGATACCCAAAAACATCTCCTGCGGTGTTTCCAGCGGCACGCGGCTGCGTGACTGGATCACATAGCGTTTGAGCAGCAGGTCAAGGCCGGAGTAGGTGAACAGCTCGTCCCGTTCCGGCAGAGAAAGTCCTCCGCCATGGCAATCTCCTCGTGGGTATAGTGGGCAAGGATATAGTCACCGTAGAGTCCCTTATCCGTCAGATAGCGAAGCCTGCCATAGAGGTCGCCGACGCCGCGCCCCTCCCATTCCTGTGCGTTGCGACAGCGAAAGGAGTGGTTCAGAAGCCGCGCCGCATGAACTCCCACTTGGGTGCCTCTGCCGTAGTCAGCTCTACCGCCGCCTTGGTCAGTGCTCAGCCCGCTCATCCTCAGTCATGCCCAGGCGACAGAAACTCTCAAACTTCATTTGAAGCGCCGCGAGGGAGTAGACTTCCTCGGTAAAATCCATCTGGATGCGGCGCAGCACCTCGTCAAGCGAGTCATCCCCCACCGTCCGCGCGATGGTATGCCGGACACGGCGCAGCGCAGACGCTTTTCGCGGTAGAGGATGTACGCCTTGGCCACCTCATAGTGTCCGCGCTCCATGAGCGCTCGCTCCACCTCGTCCTGCACACGTTCTACGGTGAGCGGCACTGTGACGGAGAGATTGTTGAGAACGGTGGCGAGGATCTCATCCATCTCTCTGCTCCCGATCTCCTTGCCCTGTCCGTCAAACGCCTTTTTCATGGCGTTGAAATTTTCTCCTGTTGAAAGGGAACAGACTCCCCGTTTCGTTTTCTGATCTCCATTTCGATCCTCTCATCTTCTCCGGTCACTTCTCATGTCCTTTTGGGCAAAGAGCGGGCAAGCGCAGTATCACGCTTGCCCGCTCTGTTTTTGAAAGCCGGTTTTTCTGCAGCCGACGCGGCAGGGCTGTTTGTTGTCTTGGCTTTGGCTTCTCTGCCAGTCACTTCATAGATTCCAGAATAGCGTCCGCCAGTGCTTCCAGCTCAGTGCGCTTGTCCGTGCCCATGGACGAGGCGAGGCTGAGCCGCTCGTTGAGCACCGTCATGTTCTTAAGCTCATCGTTGACGAATTTCTGCATGAGGTCACCGGACTTCACCGCCCATGAGCCGTTTTCAATGATGGCAAAGGTGCGGTTTTGCAGATTCAGTGCCTTCATATCCATGAGGAAGTCATGCATGGCGGGGTAGATGCCGAGGTTGTAGGTCACAGAGGCCAGGACAATGTGACTGTACTTAAACGCCTCGGAGATCAGCTGGGAGACATGAGTGGAGGACACATCGTACATCGCCACCTTGCTCATGCCCTTATCGCAGAGCGACGTCGCCAGCGCTGCGCCGCGTTCTCCGTGTTGCCGTACATAGAGGCGTAGACGATGAGCACGCCCTGGGTCTCAGGGGCATAGCGGCTCCATGTGTCGTACTTTTCAATGAACCAGCCCAGATCCTTGCGCCACACGGGGCCGTGGAGCGGCAGATGTACTTGATCTGATCCAAAACGCCGCCGGCCTTTTTCAGCAGGAGCTGGATGTGGGGGCCGTACTTGCCCACGATGTTGGTAAGGTAGCGACGGGCGTCGTCCAGCCAGTCCCGCTCGAAGTCCACCTCGTCGGCGAACAGCTTGCCGTCCAGCGCGCCGAAGGTGCCGAAGGCGTCGGCGGGAAAAGAGGACGCCGTCGGTACGTCGAGGGTCACCATGCCTCCGGCCAGTGAACCATAGGCGCGCCCACAAAGGTGACGGTGTGCTTGCCGAAGGAGAAGGTGTCGCCCTCCTTCACCTCGATGCACTCATGTCCGTCCACATGGAAGCCGAACTGCCGCATGAGCATGAATGCCTTCTCGTTGGAGATCAGTTTCACCTTGGGATGGCGCAGCAGGATCTCCTCGATGCAGGCGGCGTGATCCGGCTCCAGATGGTTGACCAGCAGGTAGTCCAGCTCGCGGCCATCCAGCACATACGCCAGATTTTCCAAAAGCTGGCGGCAGGCAGACCAGTCCACCGTGTCAAAGAGCACCGTCTTTTCATCCAGCAGGCAGTAGGCGTTGTAGCTTACGCCCCGGGGAATGGGAAAGCAGTTTTCAAACAGGGCCAGGCGATGGTCGTTGGCGCCCACCCAGTAGAGGTCGTTCGTTACTTTACGCACGCAATACATCTTATCTTGCCTCCTTCACGGCCTCAAGCCTTTACAAATTGATCCTTCGTCTCCGCGCACTCGGGACACACCCACTCGGCGGGAAGCTGCTCAAAGAGCGTACCGGGCGCGATCTCGCCGTCCTCGTCGCCCAACTCCGGCACATACTCGTAGCCGCAGCCGCTGCAGACGTAGCGGTCGCCGATGGGGCGGGCTTCGGCGGCGTGGGCCGCTTCATCTTTACCATGGGCGGCGCGGGCAGCTTTTCGCCGCTATCCAGCGCGGCAGTGAGCAGGGGCAGGATCTCCTCCACATCGCCCACGATGCCGTAGTCGCAGTTCTTGAAGATAGGCGCGTTACCGTTCTTATTGATGGCCACGATGGTGGAGGCGTCCTTGATGCCCTTAAGGTGCTGGGATGCGCCGGAGATGCCGCAGGCGATGTACAGATTGCCGGTGAACTTCTGACCGGACATACCCACATAGCGGTTCAGCGGCAGATATTTGAGAGTCTCCGCCACAGGGCGGGAAGAACCGATGGCCGCGCCGGCGGCCTTGGCCAGCGACTCTACCAGTTTCATGTTCTTTTTCTCCCCGATGCCCTTGCCCGCGGAGACACCCGCTCCGCCTGCGGGATGGGCGTATCCATAGGGATGCCCACGGAGAAGTCGTGACCATCCTTCTTCAGCGCTGCCACAAGGTCGGCCACCTGCTGGGCAGCGTCCCCCTCCCGGAAGATGGTCTTTTTGCGAATGCCGGTGATGGGCGCGGGTTTCTTGGCCGCCGAACGGCTCTCGCCGCCGGAGCTCTTGCCCAGCCTGCCCAACAGATGAGAGGCGATGACCACCCGCTGGATCTCGTTAGTGCCCTCGTAGAGGGTGGTGATCTTGGCGTCGCGGTAGGCCCGTTCCACCTCCATGCCCTTGAGGTAGCCGCTGCCGCCGTGGATCTGCAAGGCATCGTTGGTGACCTCCAGCGCGATGTCCGAGGCATACATCTTCGCCATGGCGGACTCCATGCCGTAAGGCGCGTGCTGCTCCTTCAGCTCCGCCGCGGAGTAGATGAGGAACCGGGCGCAGCGCAGCTTGGTTGCCATATCCGCCAGCTTGAAGGCGATGCTCTGCTGGGCCGCGATGGGCTTGCCGAACTGGACGCGCTCCTTGGAATAGCTCAACGCGTGCTCAAACGCGCCCTGGGCGATGCCCAGCGCCTGCGCGGCGATGCCGATGCGTCCGCCGTCCAGCGTGGACATGGCAATCTTGAAGCCCTCGCCCTCCTTGCCCAATAGGTTTTCCTTGGGAACCTTCACGTCGTTGAAGATCAGCTCCGCCGTGGAGGAGGAGCGAATACCCATCTTGTCATAGTGGTCGCCGAACTCAAAGCCCTTCCAGCCCTTCTCCACGATGAAAGCGGAGATGCCCCGGGTGCCGATGTCCGGCGTGGTGACGGCGAAAACCACATAGGTGTCCGCCTTAGGGGCGTTGGTAATGAAGATCTTGCCGCCGTTGAGGAGGTAGTAGTCCCCCTTATCCAGCGCCGTGGTCTCCGTGCCGCCGGCGTCGGATCCGGCGTTGGTCTCCGTAAGGCCGAAGGCGCCGATTTTCTCGCCCTTAGCCAGCGGAACCAGATATTTCTTCTTCTGCTCCTCGGTGCCATAGGCGAAAATGGGCCATGAGCCGAGGGAGACGTGGGCGGAGAGGATTACGCCCGTGCCGCCGTCCACACGGGCCAGCTCCTCCACCGCGATGGCGTAGCTCAGAGCATCAAGACCGGCACCGCCGTACTCCTTGGGGTAGGGAATGCCCATCCAGCCCAGCTTACCCAGCTTCTTGACAGCCTCCTCGGGAAACTCATTGTTCTGATCCATTAAAATGCGAGGGCTTGATCTCCTCCTCCGCAAAACTCCGGATCTTCGCGCGCAGCTCTTCGTGCGCCGACGTGGTTTGAAACAGCATACGGATACCTCCTTTTAAAATTTTACAGCTCGCTTGTATCTTGGGGATCGGATCCGCCGGTCAGCAGCCTGCGCAGGCTCACGGCACGGAACGCCTCGTCCTGCTTTTGCTGCAAGGCCGCCAGCTGACAGTGGATGGCGCACCGCCCATACTTGTCCTGCCAGCGGCATTCATATCCCGGCTCCATGCAGGCGCACAGGATGCCCCGCTCCTCCACGACCCCCATGAGATCGTAGAGGGAGGTCGCGTCCAGATCGCAGGACAGCTCGCAGCCGCCGAGAGCGCCGCGGCTCACCCGCACCAAATTGCCGGCGGAGAGCTTGCGCAGAATCTGGTAGGCAAACTGATTGGGGATCAATTCCGTTTCCGACATCTCGGCCACCGAATGCTTCTCCCCGTCCAGCAGCACCCGCAAAATGCGCAGCGCGTAGTCCGTCTCTTTGGTGATGATCATGCTCCACATCCTCTTTTCGCTTGCTTGTTAATACCATAATATCAATCTTGATAAATTTTGTCAAGATAGTTTCAAAAAAAATATCGCTTTCATACAGACCGCCCCAGCCCGGGTCAGCTTCGCTTTCCATTCAGCGAAAAGCCATGTTCCTTACAATTATAGAAGCCGAAAAAGCTGTGCCGTGGCAGTCCGCCGAAAGCAGAAAAGACTATGCCTGAAAACCAGAAAGCGGAGAAATTGGTTGGGGCTCGCAGGGGTCGCCCATCCAAGGCGGATGAGGCGATCCCTGGCAAGCCTAAGCCATCCAACCGAAACAAGCAATAAAGTGCGTGCTTTTCATTTTATATCCGACGCATTATGTTAAGATGTGCAGTAGATGTTCCATTTTGCTGTCCCATTCTCTGCTGGAATCGGCGCACTCTTTCAGTTCAGTTTCGATTTCAGCATTTATCGGCAGATTTTTCTTATAGCGGATGGTATGCTCAAGGCTTGCCCAGAAGTCCATAGCGATTGTACGGAGTTGTATCTCCACTGGCACATGGATCTCTTTTTCCGCAAAGAATACCGGCAGCCGGATCGTCAGGTGCAGACTGCGATAGCCATTTGGCTTAGGGTGTGAAATATAATCTTTCTCCGTGATGATTTCAATGTCAGACTGATCTTTTAAGCACTTTGCCAAAAAGAACACATCCTCCTCGAAAGAGCAGATCACCCGCACACCGGCAATATCCATGATATTTGCTGCATGGTCGGAAAATCCAGAGAAGTCCGCGCTTCTGCATCTTATTCATAATGCTGGACGGCGACTTCAAGCGACTTTTCATACTTTCTATCGGATTGCGATCATGCTGCAATGAAAACTCTTCGTTTAGATTTCCAACCTGCTTTCCAGTGCTTTCAGCGCACATCGGTATTGCAGCATGACTTCCTGATACCTGCGATTTTCGCTTAAAAGGCGCTGGCACTGCAGATCATCTAAGCCTTTATCTGCCGCAACCGTCAAGCCAAATAGATTTTCACTCATAGTTTCTCCTTTCCGCAGGGATAGGCGCTCCGCGCTGTCTGCTGCTCTTGTGTTACGACCTGATAAAAACTGTATCCGCCGGAGAGATGGGAACAGCTGAAACCATACTGCGTCAAAAGTCGGCAGGCCAGATAACTGCGAAGCCCTGTCTGGCAATTCACATAGACAGGCTTGTCCCGCTCTAACTCGTCCAAGTGCTCCCGCAGATCGTCCAGTGGAATATTGCGGAATCCATTCAAGTGCCCACGCCGATATTCGCCTTCCGTGCGGACGTCCAGCAGCGTCGCACTGCCATCACAGGGCAAGTCCTCAACATCATTCCAATGGAACTGCCGCACTTTCCCGCTCTCCAAATCCTCAATCATAAAACCGGCCATATTGACCGGATCCTTGGCAGAGGAATAGGGCGGCGCATAGGAAAGGTCAAGTTCCGTCAGTTCCGATGCTGTCATTTTTGCGCGAATGGCCGTTGCCAGTACATCAATGCGCTTGTTCACGCCCTCGCCGCCAACGATCTGTGCACCCAGCAGCCGCAGGCTTTCCTTTTCATACAGTACCTTCATTGCCATAGACTGTGCGCCGGGGTAATAGGCAGCGTGGGATGCCGGGAAAAGCACGACTTTGTCGTAAGCGATCTCTGCTGCATGCGCCGCTTTTTCATTGATCCCCGTGGAGGCCGCTGTCAAGCCGAACAGTTTCAGAACAGACGAGCCTGAGTGCCGTGAAAGTGGCTATTGCCGCCACAGATATTGTCAGCGGCAATGCGTCCCTGCTTGTTGGCGGGTCCCGCCAGCGAAATCAACGCTTTCTGCCCGGTTACAAAATGGGTGACCTCTACGGCATCGCCCACAGCATAGATGTCCGGCACGGAGGTTTCCATCCGCTCGTTGACAGCGATGCTGCCCCGGATGCCCAGCTCAAGTCCGGCCTCTTTTGCCAGATGGGTGTCCGGCGTGACGCCGATGGCCAGCAGCACCATGTCGGAGCGCAGCGGCTCACTTTCCTCCAGCAGCGTCAGCACGGAATCTCCGTCCTGCCGGAATCCGGTGACGGTTTCACCCAACCGCAGAGCCACGCCGTGTCTGCGCATTTCCACATGGACAAAGCTCGCCATATCCGTATCCAGCGGCGCTAATAGCTGCTTTGGACGTTGGACGATGGTGACGGAAACGCCCATCTCCACAAGGTTTTCCGCCATTTCCAGACCGATAAAGCCGCCGCCAGCCAAAACAGCGGTTTTCGGCTTCTGATCCTCTACAAAGCGCCTGATGCGGAGGGTATCCTCCACGGTGCGCAGTGTGAAAACACGCTCGCTGTCCACGCCGGAAAGCGCAGGAACCGTCGGCTTTGCGCCGGGTGCGAGGAGCAGTTTGTCATAGGTTTCCGTGTAGACCTTTCCACTATCCAATGCGTGAACGGTGACGGTTTTCTCTGTGGGATCGATCGCAGTTACTTCCTGCCGTACCCGCACATCAATGCGAAAGCGGTCCCAGAAGCTCTCCGGAGTTTGCAGTGTCAGTTCTTCTTGCTCCTTGATCACACCGCCCACATAATACGGCAGACCGCAGTTGGCATAGGACACATAGCCGCTGCGCTCGATCATGATGATCTGGGCGTGTTCATCCAAACGGCGGATGCGGGCAGCGGCAGAAGCACCGCCCGCCACACCGCCTACGATCACAACTTTCATCTTGCGCCCTCCACCATTGCGGCAATCTCCGACTTAGGCCGATAGCCGACCAATTTGGTAATGGCCTTTCCATCCTTGAATACGGCCAGCATCGGGATGCTGGATACCTGAAAACGCATCGCCAGCTCCATCTGCTCGTCCACATTGACCTTGCCCACCTTGAGCGTACCGCTTTTTTCTTCGGCAAGCTCATGCAGTACGGGAGAGAGCATTTTGCACGGTCCGCACCAGTCCGCATAGAAATCCAGCAGGACGGGCTTGTCGGAATGCAGTACCTCATTTTCAAAATTCGCAGCAGTAATTTTCAGTTCAGCCATGAGAAAGGCTCCATTCTGTTATCTTTGTTTATTCTTTGTTTTTCAGCTTGCAAATACCCTGCGTCATGGTTCCCATCGGGCAAAACGCACACCATGTGCGGGGCATGTAGAGCACCATAATGATCAGACCCAGCAGCAGAGAGGTCAGCATGAGGCCATAAAAGCCAAAGCTGAACTGCGCCACCCAGTCAGTGACCGTACCGGCTGTATAAGTCCAGCTCCACGCACACGGAATGTCCAGAACAGCTTAATGGCCTCCCGCAGGGACGTAGCACCCGCAGCGACCAGATAGGTCTGGAACACCATGTTGCCGAACATCGTCAGGAAAAAGAGCAAAAAGGCATAACGGAACCACTTGGAGGACATCCAGCGGGGCGTGGGCTTGCAGCGGGAGCATTTAAGGTCTGTCCCCAGCTTGCTGAACAGTTGACCCCGTCCGCAGAGGTGGTTGCAAAAGAATTTGTTCCCGCCAAAGATGGCTAAAAGCAGCGGCAGAAGAAAATCGATCATACCCAGCCACGCGAACAGGATATTGAAAAAGCCCAGTGCAAAATAGATGATGGCATATACCCACAGGTAATCGTACCAATGCTTTGCTTTCATGCGTCAGCCCTCACTTTCGCCTCAATGCAGCCGACGGGACAGAGCTTTGCGCACTTGCCGCAGCCTACGCAGCGTTCCGCCTCCACGGCGGCGTAGCAGCACGGCGCACCTTGACGGCCCCAGTGGACCAGGTATTTTCACACACACCACAGGCGACACACCGCGTCTTATCTATGGCAGCCAGTTTCTTTGACAGCATAGCTTTCCTCCCTTAATCCTACAAGGATTTGTAATAGAGCATACAGTGGCAGACCCCCTCGAAGCCCGGATCTGCAATTGGATTCTTGAACTCCTGGCACATACATTTGGTTGCCTCTGTGCGCTCCCTGCGGCAGGGGCAGTACCCGCCGGTGCGCTTGAGTCCTTTTCTGATGGTGCTGACAATCTCCTGATCGGGATTGAGCTTGATTTTCATGTTCG
>ENA-OQHA01000942-OQHA01000942.1-human-gut-metagenome-genome-assembly--contig:-NODE-942-length-12544-cov-2.236692_pt1 | contig 12544 bp, 18 predicted proteins | sample MGYA00242558_ERZ504707 | MGnify/ENA primary metagenome ERZ504707 (study PRJEB26092, sample SAMD00036197) | human gut metagenome | host: Homo sapiens | study: EMG produced TPA metagenomics assembly of... | reverse complement strand
TGCTGGAGAGGATGTACATTAGACAGGCAGTATCGAACTTTGAATCATTTAAGAATCATGTGTCGGTACTCTTCTGGTCACTTGGAAATGAATCGTATGCCGGTGATATCCTGGTGGAGATGAACCGTTACTATAAAGAAAAAAGATCCGGACAGACTTGTGCATTACGAGGGCGTGGCAGAGAACCGGCTTATGAGGATTTAATTTCTGATATGGAGAGCCAGATGTATGCTCCGCCGGAGAAGATAAAAGAATATCTGGAAAATAATCCGAAGAAACCATTTATCTTATGTGAATATATGCATGATATGGGAAATTCTCTGGGAGGAATGGAATCTTATATCAGATTACTGGATCAGTATGAGGATTATCAGGGAGGCTTCATCTGGGATTATATCGATCAGGCACTGTTCGTGAAGGATGAAGTGACAGGACGTGATGTATTGCGTTATGGTGGTGACTTTGATGACAGGCCATCGGATTATGAATTTTCGGGAAATGGAATTTTATTTGCGGACAGAACGGAAAAGCCGGCAATGCAGGAGGTGAGACATTACTATGGATTACGCAGATAGAGGAAAATTAGGAATTGTGTATGGAGATGTAACACTTGGAGTACACGGAGAAGACTTTCATCTGATCTTTTCTTATCAGACAGGCGGTCTGGAATCCATGGTAAAGCATGGAAAGGAATGGCTGTATCGCACACCGAAGCGACATTCTGGAGAGCAACCACAGACAATGATCGTGGAAATGGATTCCCGTTTAGAGCCGGTATGTGGATGACTGCCGATATGTTCCAGAAATGTGTGGATATCCAGGTACGGATAGACGGAACCAAGATAGAAAAACCGAGCGCACCGGTAAATAATAAATATTCGGATAAAGAAACTGCGGAACGTGTGGAAGTTATATTTACATATGAGACATTAACTGTTCCGTCAACACAGGTAAAGGTATCGTATCTGGTATTTGCTGATGGAAATGTCAGAGTAAGAGCGCACTATTACGGGAAAGAGGGAATGCCGGAGCTCCCTGCATTCGGTATGCGCTTTGTCATGCCGACAAAGGCAGACGGATTCGTTTATGAAGGATTATCGGGTGAGACATATCCGGATAGAAAAGCCGGGGGTATTCACGGAATTTATGAAGTAGAGGGTCTTCCGGTTACACCGTATCTGGTTCCGCAGGAATGTGGCATGCATATGGATACCGAGTGGGTGACAGTGAAGAGAAGTACGGTTTTGGATAACCGGAATCGTCATATAGAACAAAGTGGACTTACATTCCGGCGGGCAGTGAGATCAATCATTCCACGTTGCATTTTCATGTCTTCCTTATACTGCAGAAGAGCTTGAGAATGCAACGCATCAGGAAGAGCTGCCGCCGGAAAGAAGAACGGTACTTTGTATCTATGGAGCGGTCCGTGGTGTAGGCGGAATCGACAGCTGGGGATCTGACGTGGAGGAGCAGTACCGGATTCCTGGAAATAAGGATATTGAAGTAGAATTTATAATGTAGCTCTTTTTTTGCATAACTGGATACAGTTCTTTAGCCAGTCACACATCGCTTCCTCGCGGGCAATACCGCCGCTTAAGACGAGGTAGTCAGTAAACAGCTCGTCATCTACAGGGGGAAGAGTGGTAAACTTTTCCATGTCTTCTTTCAGATAGTCGAGCCGGTCAAGATGCTGGCTTAGCTGATCATGCAACAACTGTATACGGAATTCTGGGGAAGCAAGATGGGAAAAGAAAAGCTGTAAACGGAATTCATCTTTGGGAAGAGACGGCATCGGATAGAGCGTCTCTTCCCATTTTTTGAATGCTTCTTTTCCGGCATCTGTGATAGTGTATACTTTCTTTTCCAGTACGGTTCCGGTTATTTCTATATGATATTCGATCAGACCTTCTTTGGTCAGGGCTTTTAATTTCGGATAGATCTGACTGTGGCTGGCATTCCAGAATTCGAACAATGCTGAGTTGAACTCTTTGGTGAGTTCGTAGCCGGTCATGTCTTTTTTCATCAGTAATCCGAGGATTGCGTATTTTAGAGTTTCCATAATACATCCTTTCTATAGTTAATCTATTTTTTAAATATAAGTTTCTTTGGTGAGTATAGCATAAATCAGGTGCTTGTTCCAACAGATATAAAAATATTTTAATGCAAACATGTCTGTATTGACATGTTTTGAGAAGAAGTGATAGGATAATAAGAGTTGTTATAAGAAAGGAGTATAGGAAATTGAGTAAAAAGAAACAAAATAATTACATCGTAAAGAGATATATCATCTTTTTGATTGGACTTTTTGTAAATTCACTTGGAGTTGCGCTGATCACGAAGGCGAATCTGGGAACTTCACCGATTTCATCTATCCCGTATGTACTGAGTCTGAATTATCCATTTACATTAGGGAACTTTACAATTTTCTTCAGTATTTTACTGATCGTGTTGCAATTGATCCTGCTTGGAAAGAATTTTAAAGTGGAACATCTGCTACAGATTCCGGTATCACTGATCTTTGGATATTTTATCGATGCCTGTATGATTCTGTTAGGATTTGTGAATCCGCATTCTTATCCGGTAAAAGTGATCGATCTTCTGATCGGCTGTCTGATCCTGGGTGTCGGAGTATATATGGAAGTATTGGCAGATGTTGTTATGCTGCCGGGAGAGTCCTTTGTCCGTGCAGTAGTATTCCGCTGGAAGACAGAATTTGGTATAACAAAGATCTGCTTTGACGTAAGTATGGCAGTGATCGCGGCGGTTCTGTCATTCGTTCTGGCTGGAAGACTGGATGGAGTCAGAGAAGGTACGGTTGTTGCGGCACTTCTGGTTGGATTCATCGCAAGAACGATCGGACGTTATTTGAGTTTTATGCCGGAAAAGTTATTTGGTGTTGTGAACGAGACAGAGGAGCTTCCGATGCTGTGGACAATGAAGCTGTGACAACAGGTCAGTTCTGTATTGCGATCGGACGCCAGTATGGAAGCGGTGGACGCGATCTGGGAGCAAAGCTTGCTGAGAAATTAAATTGTGACTTCTATGACAAAGAAATCATCCAGCTTGCGGCAGGTTCGACCGGATATACACCGGAATACATATCAAAAAGAGAGGAAAATATGACGAACAGTTTCTTATATGATCTGGTTCATGAAATGTATGCATATTCCGATGAATATGAGCCGCCGAAGGATAAGATCTTTGAGGCAGAAGCAGAGGTCATCAGGTCTGCAGCTAAGAAAGGAAACTGTGTCATCGTTGGAAGATGTGCAGATGCAATCTTAAAAGATGATCCGGATTGTATCGGCATATTCTTAAGTGCGCCGCTTAAGACGAGAATTCAGACGGTAATGAAAAGAGATGGTTTGGATGAAAAAGCGGCAAAACGCAGGATTGAACAGACTGACAGAAGACGTGCAGACAATTACAGATACTATACGAGAAGAATATGGGGGATGTCCGGTAATTATCAGATGTGTATCGATACTTCGCTTGGTGAAGACTATGTGATCAATACCGTACTGGATCTGGTGAAGAATGTAAATCGCCATGTATCCGAAAGCAGAGCAGAATAAGAATTATCTCCTGAAAACTTGACATGAATATAAGGATGCGATAGATTAATTTATGGATTTGAGAGTATGAAGGAGAGAAACATATGAATTTACATGAATTCCTTATCGTGTGTCCACTGGTATTTCTTGCCGGATTTGTCGATGCGATTGCCGGAGGTGGCGGATTGATCTCATTACCGGCATATATGTTCGCAGGGATTCCGGTACACCATGCGATTGCGACAAATAAATTATCATCAGCGACTGGAACAGCGGTGTCGACATGGCACTTGGTGAAGAGCAAATGTGTTGACATATTTTTAGTCCCGGGTACGGTAGCCTGTGCATTTGTGGGTTCAATTGCGGGGGCGAACCTGGCGCTGATCATCAGTGACAAAGTACTTAAGACGGTACTGGTATTTGTGCTTCCTGTTGTTGCATTCTGTGTATTGCGGGACAAGGATCTGAAACCGGTGATACCGGAAGGATTTACCAGAAAAAAACAGTATCTGATCATGGCAGCATGTTCTTTTGTGATCGGCATCTATGATGGATTCTACGGACCGGGAACCGGAACATTTTTACTGCTTGCATTTACCAAATTAGGAAAGCTTGATATGGAGAAGGCAACCGGTAATGTGAAGGTCGTCAATCTGACATCGAATATATCGGCATTGATCACATTTATTCTTGCAGGAAAGATTCTTTGGGTGCTGGGACTTTCGGCGTCGGTATTCAGCATTGCCGGACATTATCTTGGCGCACATATGGTTGTGAAGAACGGCGTGAAGATCATTAAGCCGATCATCCTGCTGGTGCTGGCGTTATTGCTGATCAAGATTGTCCTGGGAATATAAATATGAAGATAATTGTGCCCAGTCCCTGAAAATAGAGTATAATAAAAGAAAATGTATAACGAATACAAGGAGGATTCTATCATGACAGAAGACACAAGAAAATTCGTAGAAGAGAAGACAAAGGAAATATTAAATGCAGGTTCATGCTGTCCGGAATTAAAAGAGATGGCACAAAAATGGCTGGCAGCAGAAGGAACTACAGATGAAAAGGCCGTGACAGAAGCATATCTTCAGGAATTATCTGAGGATGTACTGCCAATCGATGCACTGATCAGCTTTGCTTCATCTGAAAAAGGAGCAGAGGTATTCGGAGCAGAACAGGCAAAATCTATGGCAGAAGCCGGAAAGGCATCTAAAGCGAACGGCGGTAAATATTGTATCTGCCGGCGTGCAGCGCAGGCGGAGCAATCCTGGATAAGAAAAATGAAATACTTTAAATTGTCATGTATTTGAAAGAAGCTGTCGGCGGCAGGGTATGTGTTTGGAAAGAAGCTTTTGAGTTGGGAGGGAGAATTTTTTTATTTTCCCTCCCAAATTTAGTGTATTGCAGTAAAAGAGTTCACAGTGTATAATGTACCCATGATTTTAGAAATGAGGTACAACATGGAAAATCCAAATAGAAACTTTAAATCTCAGACCTGTGAAGATTTCATAGAAGTCCTTGCAAGTAAAGCAGCTGTTCCGGGCGGCGGCGGGGCATCGGCGTTAGCGGAGCATCGGGATCGCATTGGTAATATGGTCGGAAGTCTGACTGTAGGAAAGAAGACCTATGCAGATGTAGAAGAAGAGATCATCGAATGCAAAAAAAAGGCAGATGAGATTGCAAAAGAATTTTAGACTGATGGATAAGGATGCGGAAGCATTCGAGCCGCTCAGTAAGGCATATGGACTTCCGAAGTCTACGCCGGAAGAGATTGCCAAAAAAGCAGAGATTATGGAAGAGGCGCTGAATACGGCATGTGGTGTTCCGATTGAGATTATGAAGACCTGTGCCAGAGGTATTGACCTGGTAGAAGTATTCGCTGCGAAAGGAAGCAGGATTGCATTAAGTGATGCGGGAGTTGGAGCAACACTTTTAAAATCCGCAATGCAGGGGGCTTCACTGAATGTATATATTAATACGAAATCAATGAAAGACAGAAGAAAAGCAGAAGAGCTTAATCATCTGGCAGATTTCCTGCGGGAAGAATACGAAGCAAAAGCAGACCGGATATTTGCGGAAGTAAACAGCCGTATCCGGTAAAATCCAGTGAGATAAAGACGGATAGACCGGAAATGTCCGGAGAAAATACAAAATAAAAGGAAAGCAGCAGGAAAAATGGCAAAATTACTATTAGGAAAAGAAGTAAATGCTTCTATCAATGAAGAAATCAAAGCAAAAGTAGAAACTTTAAAAGCACAGAATATCACACCGACACTTGGAATTATCCGTATCGGTGAAAGAGAAGATGACATCGCATACGAAAGAGGCGCAACAAAACGCTGTGAGACACTGGGAGTAGCATATGAGAAATTCCTTCTTCCTGCAGATGCAGAAGAAGAAGAGGTATTAAAGACGATCGACCAGGTAAATAAAAGTGAAAAAATCCACGGAGTTCTGTTATTCAGACCGCTTCCGAAGCATCTGAATGAAGACAAGATCGTGAATGCACTGGCCGTAGAAAAGGATGTAGACGGAATTACCGATCTTTCCATGGCAGGTGTGTTCATGGGAAAAGATATGGGATATGCACCGTGTACGCCGAGTGCCTGCATGAAGGTACTGGATCATTATGGAATTGACTGTACCGGTAAGAAAGTGGTAGTTATCGGAAGAAGTCTTGTAGTCGGAAAACCTGCAGCGATGATGCTGATCAAGAAGAATGCGACCGTAACCGTCTGCCATACCAGGACGGTGGACATGCCATCTGTAGTAAAGGAAGCAGATATCGTAGTTGTAGCGGCCGGAAAAGCAGGAGTGATCGATGGAAGCTATCTGCGAGAAGGACAGATCGTGATTGATGTAGGAATCAATGTGAATGAAGAAGGAAAGCTCTGCGGAGATGTGAATTTTGAAGAAGCAGAGAAGATTGTGGAGGCAATCACACCGGTCCCAAGAGGCGTCGGCGGAGTGACGACTTCAATTTTGCTGGAACATGTGGTAGATGCCGCGATTGCACAGAACAGGTAAAGAGAAGCCGGGGATTATATCGCTGGTCTGAAAAATGACAATAAAAGGATGGTAACCTTTATGTGTAGCCGGAAAGTTATGGCAGAAGCCTTGATTTTCCGGCTTTTATTCCAGTCTGGGTAGCCAGCTTAGTGAATTAAGTAGAAAAAATTACCAGATTCCCATTACATGCTGCATTCCAAGGCTCACAATTGTAATTCCAACCCAACAGCAGGCACCCAGCAGAAGTGGTTTCCTCCGGATTTAATAAGCTTCACAACATTACTGTTAAGCCCGATTGCGGCCATAGCCATAATGATAAAGAACTTCGATAATTCTTTTAACGGAGCAAATACGTCAGCGCTGACACCCATACTCATACATACTGTTGTGATGATAGCTGCAATGATGAAGTATAAGATGAACATAGGAAATGCTCTCTTCAGGCTGAATTTGTTTGCGGAAGAATCAGCAGTTCCGGCTTTTGAGGCAGATCTTGCACGGATCAGGGATAATACCAGTGTGATCGGAATAATTGCCAGTGTACGTGTAAGCTTTACCGTAACAGCAGTATTCAGTGTCTCGCTTCCAAGGTTCCACATACTGTCCCAGGTAGAGGCGGCAGCCGTTACGGAAGAGGTATCATTGATCGCAGTTCCTGCGAATAATCCGAAAGATCCACCGCCTGTTGTGTCAAAACCAAGTGCGCTTCCAAGTACCGGGAAAAGTACGGCTGCAATGACGTTGAAGAAGAAGATAACAGAAATTGCCTGTGCAACTTCGGTATCATCTGCATCAATGACCGGTGCGGTGGCAGCGATCGCAGATCCTCCGCAGATGGAAGAACCGACACCAACCAGGATGGAAGTGTTAGAAGGTACTTTGATAATTTTACGGAGCAGCATGCGATGATCAGGGAAGTACTGATGGTACATACGATGATCGGGAGTGACTGTTTTCCGGTCTGTAAGATGACGCCAAGGTTCATTCCGAATCCAAGCAGGACAACTGCTGTCTGCAGAATAATCTTAGAAGTCCATTTGATTCCTGATTCGGCTTTTCCTTTGTTCGTCCACACTAAAGTGATCAGCATTCCGGCAAGGATTGCGATGACAGGGCCGCCAACAACTGGGAATGTCTTTCCAAGAAGCCAGGAAGGTACGGCAATCACAAAACAAACCAGTATACCGTTTAGGTTTTTTTTTCAAAAAATTCATGTTTTTTCCTCTTTCTCATTCTTTTGTTAGTTCATACAGGTTTCCAATTAGAGATTATAACACTGGTAAACGATAATAAAAAATTATATAATATTATTGAACGATAATAAAAAATTATTGACAGATATGAAAGAGAATTAATAAAAATCATTTGTGAAAATCAAATTGACAATGAAGGGAAGAAAATTATGCTGGATTTTAGAACAGATACATTTCTTACGGTATGTGAGACGATGAACTTACAGAGGCAGCAAGAAGATTACATATTACACAGCCGGCAGTTTCGCAACATATTCGTTTCCTTGAAAAGGAATATAATACCAGATTGTTTTCTTATTGTAATAAACAACTGTATCTGACGCCTGCAGGGGAGATACTCAGAAAACGTCTGATGACAATGAAAATGATCAGCTGGCAATTATGAATGAGATAAGAAATGAATCCCATAAAATGGAATCTCTTTCTATAGGTGTTACAATGACGATCGGAGAATATGCAATTGTAGATAAAATAGCAGATTTTCTGATCGGTCATCCGGAGATGAATCTACACATACATTATGGAAATACAACACAGCTATTAACATTGCTGGATGAAGGAATTATTAATCTGGCACTTGTAGAGGGGAATTATCCGAAGGAAAATTATGAACATAAAAATTACAGTACCGAAGAATATATAGCAGTTTGTGCCAGAAATCACATATTTGAAGTAAAATCGCCGGAAACGATGCAGGAACTGGTGAAGGAGCGCCTGCTTGTACGTGAACCGGGATCCGGGACAAGGAATATTTTAGAAGAGTTACTTCTTGCAAGAGGAATGGGGATAAAAGATTTTCTTCACTATACAGAAGTGGAAAATATGCATACAATTATCGGGCTTTTAAAAAGAGATTGTGGAATTTCATTTATGTACAAAATTGCGGTAGCGGATGAACTTAAGAACGGAACATTGAAAGAAATCAGGCTTTCAGATTTTAAAATGCAGCATGATTTTGATTTTATCTGGGAAAAGGGCAGTATTTATACAGAAAAATATATTGGAATATGTGAGGAACTTCTGAAAAAGTACTGATATTGGCGGGGTAAGGCATTCTATTACATTAATTCATATGCATAAATGCCAGAGCATTACCGTTTACAGAAATGCTGATTTCTGTTAATCTGAAAGCAGAAATCAGGAGGGATAAGAAGTATATGATGACAAGAGAGGAAGCATTAGCATACGGAATGTCATTTTATAATGTATATGAAGAAAAGCCATTTCGTGATCCGAACTGGCAGCTGGTGCGGATTAAAGGAAGTAAAAAAACATTTCTGTGGATATATGAACGGGAAGGATATATCAATCTGAATGTCAAAGTGAATCCGGAGTGGAGAGACTTCTGGCGCTCGGCGTATGAGTCAGTGACGGCCGGATATCATCTGAATAAAGAACACTGGAATACGATCATTCTGGATGGGACCATTCCGGAAGAAGAGATCAAAAGAATGATCGCAGAAAGCTATGATCTGGTTACGGACAGTCCGACAAAGAGAATCTATGAAGCAGTGAAGCGTATTCCAAAAGGACATGTGGCAACTTATGGGAAGATTGCAGAGATGGCAGGAGAACCCAGGATGCAAGAGCCGTGGGCAATGCATTGCATAAGAATCCGGATCCGGAACATATTCCATGCTTCCGTGTAGTTAATGCAAAAGGAGAACTGGCCGGAGCATTTGCATTTGGAGGCCAGAATGTGCAGGCAGAACTTCTTCGGGCGGATGGAGTCGAAGTGATAAACGGAAGGGTAGATCTGGAAAATACGGAATATAATTGACAATGCATTTCCAGAGATGGCAAAAATTAAAAGCAAAGATGGTGGACGGTATTATATACGTCAGTTTCAATCCTGCAACAAGTGAAAAACTTCTGGAAAACATAACGGTTCCGGTGGTTTTTATGGACAGAAAGATAAAGAAAAGGGAGAATATGGGAAGTGTTCTGATCGATAAATTTTCTGCAATGAAGGATGTAGCGGCATATATTGCCGGAAAAGGCTGCAGACAGCCGGCGTATATTACAGCAGATATCTCGATATCGCCAAGCAAAGAACTTGGGAAAAAATTCCGGAAGACATTAAGATCATGGGATTTGATGATATTTACATTTCGAAATATCTGAATCCGAAACTTACTGCGGTCAGACAGGATGCGTATGAGATGGGAAGACAGGCAGCTGGAATGCTGATCAGATATATAGATCAGGGAATGCCGCTTACAGACAGGATCCTTCCATATGAGATTATGGAGCGTGGAACTCTGTATAATATGAAAACGTTTAACCAATTTACTTAAAGGAGGATATACACATGAAATATCGTAACGTAGGAAAAGCAGGAATCAAAGTCAGTGAGATTGCACTTGGAAGCTGGATGACAGATCTGAAAGAAAGTTCCGAGGAAGATGTGGCAAAAGAAGTTGTAAAACTTGCCTATGAGAATGGAATTAATTTCTTCGACTGTGCAGATGCATATTCAGGAGGAGCAGCTGAAAGGTTCTTCGGAGAAGTGTTAAAAGAATTCCCGAGAAAAGATCTGGTGATCTCAAGCAAGGTCTATTTCCCGACAGGAGATGGCGTGAATGATAGAGGACTTTCCAGAAAGCACATTATGGAAAACTGTGAGCAGTCTCTGAAAAATATGAACTTAGATTATCTGGATCTGTATTATTGCCATCGCTATGATGAGAACACAGATCTGGAAGAGACACTTCGTGCGATGAGTGATCTGGTTGCTCAGGGAAAGGTGCTGTATTACGGTGTAAGTGAAGAATGGGGAAGTGCAAGAATTGAAGAAGCACAGAAGATCATTGATAAGCGTGGTTTATATCCAATCACAGTGATCCAGCCACAGTACAATATGGTAGACCGCTATATTGAGCATGAGATCATGGGAACTTGCAGAAAATACGGAATCGGTATCACTTCATTTTCACCGTTGTCGCAGGGACTTCTGACCGGTAAATATAAAAAAGGACAGCCATATCCGGAAGGATCCCGTGCAACACATCAGGCAGACAAACAGATCAATAATCTGCTGACGGATGAAAATCTTGCAATTGTGGATGAACTTTCCAAGTGGCAGATGATCTGGGAACAAATGTAGCAATCCTGTCACTGGTCATGGATTCTGAACACCCGGAGATCAGCTGCGGTGATCGCAGGGGCAAGCAAGCCGTCGCAGCTTGAGAATAACCTCAAAGCTGTTGATCTGGAGATTCCGGATGATGCGATGGAACGGATTGAGAAGATTCTTGGATTCCAGAGATTTGAACGCCATGTAGGATAATACTGATATAAATGCATAGAGGCGGGGAAAAGTTATTTTCCCCGCCTTTAATCGCCATGCAAATGTGTAACAATGAAATAAGTTCTTGACAAATTTTGAAATCTGCATATAATTATCAATGGTAATTAACAGAGGTAATTATTTGGATTACTGTTTATTAACAGAATTTTATGAATGCATTGCAATATCAAGAGAATGGTAAGCAATAATTGTATGATGATTATATAAGGAGGACAAAATATGACAAGTGAAATCATAAAAAGGATGTTCGACGCATGCTATCAGGCAAAACGGACCCGGGATATGCTCCCGCCGCTGCCGGAAGGTGTCAGAGCATCCTTTATTCAGTATCTGGATGTGATTCAGTCATTGGAAAGAAAGGGCATACAGGTAAAAGTATCGGATCTCAGCGATGCAATGGAGCTTCCAAGACCGGGTGTTACAAGAACGGTCAAAGAAATGGAAGAAAAAGGATATCTTCAGAAGATTGCTTCCGAAGAGGATGGACGTGTCACATACATTACTGTTACGAAAAAAGGCTCAGAATTGTCACAGAAATATGACGAACAATATTTTGACAGCCTGCTTCCATATATGGAAGAAATACCGGACGAAGATGCAGAATGCATGATACAGACGATCGAAAAATTCTATCAGATCATGTGTGAAAGGAGGAAACACTACGATGAACGATAAGGCAGATTTTACACAAGGAAGCATACTTAAAAAACTGATTGCATTTATGATGCCGGTGCTGGGAGCACTGATTCTTCAGGCGGCATATGGAGCAGTGGATCTTCTGGTGGTCGGAAGATTTGGTTCGACATCAGGACTTTCGGCAGTGTCCACAGGAAGCCAGGTATTGAATCTTGTCACTTTCGTAGTGATTCAGTTTGCGATGGGAATCACGGTTTTGATAGCAAGGTATCTGGGCGAAAAGAGACCGGATCAGATAGGTTCGGTTATTGGCGGCTCGGCAGTTGTATTTACTATGATTGCAGCTGCTTATTTATCGTTATGGTAGGATTTGCACATCCGATCTCAGTACTGATGCAGGCTCCAAAAGAAGCAGTTGATCTGACATCAGTATATGTGCGTATCTGCGGAGGCGGTATCTTCTTTATCGTCGCATACAACCTTTTATCCGCAATTTTCCGTGGATTGGGAGATAGTAAATCTCCGTTACTATTTGTATTTGTTGCATGTATCGTGAACGTGATCGGAGATCTGGTACTGGTGGCAGGACTTCACATGGATGCAGCAGGTGCGGCGATCGCAACGGTTACAGCACAGGCACTCAGCGTAGTATTTGCCGTAATCCTTCTGATCAAAAAGGAACTTCCATTTAAGATTACCAGAAAAGATTTCAGCCTGAACAGCCAGTGTAAGAAATTTCTGAAGATTGGGCTGCCGCTTGCACTGCAGGAGTTTTTGACACA
>ENA-OQHA01000941-OQHA01000941.1-human-gut-metagenome-genome-assembly--contig:-NODE-941-length-12550-cov-2.691620_pt1 | contig 12550 bp, 17 predicted proteins | sample MGYA00242558_ERZ504707 | MGnify/ENA primary metagenome ERZ504707 (study PRJEB26092, sample SAMD00036197) | human gut metagenome | host: Homo sapiens | study: EMG produced TPA metagenomics assembly of... | reverse complement strand
CAGCCTTGATACGCCTACGTGTGCCATGTCGGTCCGCCAGTTTAATGCCCGGGCTTCGGAACTGGAAAACACGGTTGTGCTATGTATTTCGATGGACTTGCCTTTTGCACAGTCGCGCTTCTGTACCGTCGAGGGGCTGGAAAATGTGATTCCGCTATCTGTTTTCCGCAGTCATGACTTTGTACAGGGATATGGTATTCAGCTTGCTGACGGTCCGTTAAGGGGACTGACGGCACGAGCTGTCATCGTGATAGACGAAAACGGCAAAGTGCGTTATACGCAATTGGTAAAAGAAGTTTCGAACGAACCCGACTACGAGGCTGCACTTCAAGCAGCAAACGAATTGTAAAGACTGAGGTCTTACAGTACGATTCATAAAAAAACTGAACAAAAAATATACTATCGAGCATTGGTAAAAAAAATTAATTTATTACCTTTGTTCGTATATGAAGGAACTGCTTCACATACTCCCCGCTCTGCTTGCTCTCTGTTTATGTGTTTCCTGCAAGGATACAAAAGCAAAGAGCAAGCGGATTGTGCCTGTCGGAATATTGGCTGATGGTGATCTTGCATTCCGGCGCGGTACCGGACTGCTGAGTCACGTGGTTACTTCTGCCAGCAAAGACGGGGTTTACTCGCACGTAGGAATCTTAAAACAGATTGACAATGAATGGTTCGTTATTCATGCTGTCCCCGATGAACCTGATTTTGAGGGTGACACCGACCGTGTAAAAACAGACCCGTTATCACGTTTTTTCGCCGAGGACAGAGCTGTACGTGGCGCAATAGCCAGAATTATGGATGATTCTATTGCAGCTTCGAGGGCTGCACATACAGCCTGGGAGATTGCTCGAAAGGGAACTCTTTTTGATCATGATTACAATCTGGCAGATACTTCACAAATGTATTGTACCGAACTTGTAGAATTTGCCTACCAGAAAGCGGATATCTGTCTTTCGGAAGGAAGGCGTACGCAAATCAATGTTCCGGCAATGGGAGGAACATACCTCATGCCCGACGACATTGCAGCCAACAAACGATTAAAAATATTATACAGTTTTCCGTAAACTCAAGGTTTTTCTTTTCCTATATTCTATATTTATTAACTTTAAAATGTAAACACTATGATGAAACAACTGATTCGTTTGGGATTGATGCTGGTTGCTGTGCTAGCTATGGTATCGTGTACACCCAGTACACCTGGAGCCGCACTGAAAAATTACATGTCGGCACTAAGCGACAAGGATTATGAGAAGTTCATTGACGGATGCAACATCTCTGAGGCTGACTCTGACAAAGCTAAGGAAATACGCGAGGGGCTTATTGCTATGATTCAGGAAAAGGGATCAAAGACTATTGAGAAAAAGGGCGGACTAAAAGAGATTGAAATTGTTTCTGAGGAAATGGCTGAAGACGGCAACTCGGCGATTGTCACTTACAAGCAGCATTATGGCGACGGAAGTGTCAAAGAAGATACTCAGAAAATGATAAAGGTGGATGGTAAATGGCTGATGGATATCGGTAAATAATGAATTAGGTAATACAGAAAAGGGGCGTCGTAAAGCGCCCCTTATTTTTTACCGGCGTGCCCGCAGCTCCCAGAAGGCTACAGCTGAGGCTGCCGCTACATTCAGTGAGTCGACACCATGCCACATCGGTATGCGGACTACATAATCGGACTCTGACAGTACCTCGGCTGGAAGGCCGTCGCCTTCGGTACCCATCACAATAGCCAAACGGGGAATTTCCTTAAGCTCCGGATAATCGATGGGAACGGAACGGTCGGTCAGAGCAAGGGAAGCGGTACAGAACCCCATTTCACGCAGCGAAGATACGGGACGGGGAAGCCATGTCCAGGGTACGAGAAAAACGGAGCCCATCGACACGCGTACGGCACGGCGGTTCAAAGGGTCGCACGAGTCGGGTGAAAGAAGGATGCATCGATGCCCAAGGCTGCCGCTGAACGAAAGATAGCTCCGATATTGGTCGTATCGACAACACCGTGAATCACGGCAACACGACGGGCATCGCGACAGACTTCCTCGGGAGTACGTGGAGCGGGACGCCGCATGGCACATAATACACCGCGTGTAAGTGTGTAGCCGGTAAGGCTTGCCAAAAGCTCGCGGCTGCCCGTATAAACGGGAATGTCACCGGCACGAAGAATGATATCGGCTGCATCTCCTTCGATATGTTTTTTCTCACAAAGCAGTGCAAGAGGCTGATAACCGGCATCGAGTGCCACACGGATTACTTTGGGACTCTCGGCTATGAATATGCCCCTTTCGGGATCTATGCGGTTACGCAACTGGGCTTCGGTCAAGGTTCCGAACACGTCTACTCCTGGGTGTTCGAGGGAGGTTATTTCTATTACGGGCATATGGATATTCTTTTTCTTGCCAAAGTTAAGAAAGAATATCGGCCGGAGCAAAGTTTTTTTCTCTACCTTTGTCAGCGAAGAAAACAAACTAAAGAATAACAGTTATGCTACATTTTGATACAGACTATATGGAAGGGGCACATCCGGAAGTGATGCGCCGCCTGATGGAAACTAATCTGGAACAGACATCCGGATATGGAAGCGATGATTATACACGCCATGCCCGTGAACTGATACGCCAGGCATGCGGACAGCCCGAAGCGGGAGTATATTTCCTGGTTGGGGGTACGCAGACCAATGCAACTGTCATCGACGGGCTGCTTGCCCGCCATGAAGGAGTACTGGGAGCAGAAACAGCGCACATCAATGTGCACGAGGCAGGAGCCATCGAAGCTTCCGGACATAAGGTACTGACATTGCCTCAACATGAAGGAAAGCTTTGTGCTGAGGAGGTAGAAGCATATATCGCCGATTTTACCGTGATGAAACTTACGAACACATGGTGGCTCCGGGAATGGTGTATATTTCTCACCCTACTGAATATGGTACACTGTACTCGCTCAGTGAACTGGAGGCTTTGAGCCGGGTATGCCGCAAGGCGAATATTCCGCTTTATATGGATGGTGCACGTCTGGGATATGGTCTGGCTGCTCCAGGTACAGATGTCACCTTGCAGGACATTGCCCGTCTGTGTGATGTGTTTTATATAGGGGGAACAAAAGTGGGTGCATTGTTCGGCGAGGCAGTAGTGGCTCCGCATGCGGAACGTCTGCCGCATTTTTTCCCGCTGATTAAACAGCACGGAGCACTGCTCGCCAAGGGACGCCTGTTGGGTATTCAGTTTGAAACGCTGTTTACTGACGGACTTTATCTGGAGATGGGGAAACATGCTGTCCGTCTGGCACAGAAACTGAAACAGGGTTTTGTCCAAAAAGGGTATAAACTTCATATGGATTCGCCAACCAACCAGCAGTTTGTCTGCTTGCCTAACGCGGATATCGACCGCCTTTCGGCACATGCAACCTTCGAGTTATGGGGACCACGCGGAGAAGAGGAAACGGTGGTACGCTTCGTAACCAGCTGGGCTACACGCGAGGCTGACGTAGACGCATTGATCGATTTACTCTAATCGGCTTCTTCGATAGAGAAACGGTTTACGGTGACGGCAATGGAATATTTTATCAGTCCGTCACCGGAAAACATGGTTCCACCGCCTTGTATACACATACGTACGCTCATACCGTCGTTTGCCGTGAGAAGATATTCGCCGGAATGCTTCTGCTCGTTTACGGTATACCACATGCCGTTCTGTCCGTATTGTACCTCGACGTAGCTTCCATCGGTTTCATAATCCCATGAAAGCCGGTATCGGGAAGTGTTTCCCCGGTGAAAAGTAAATATACAGGTGGATTCGTCATAGTCGACATACGACAGTGAGGTCACTTCTTCCGGATAGAAATTCAGGGCTATGCGGCTTACCGTATCATTGGATATTATGTTATTCATAACATACTCGGTATAGGTTTCTCCCAAGTGTTTCTTTTCAAGGGGATAATAGTCGAGTTCTTCATTCTGGCAAGAGCCAAACCACATGGCAGCGCATATAATCACTGCCATGCTATATACTATTTTCATGCTCATTCGTGTTCTGTTTCGTTCTGTAACATTTCAACAGGAAAATCTTCCTCGTGAGGTGCTGGTCTTCCGACTTCGGGCATCGGATGTGGCACAGGCTGCTCGGGCTTCATTGTCAGCCACAGGTCGTACTGCTCGTCTGTCAGAATCTTACGGAGCTTCTTTATTTTCTTTTCGGCACGCTCTTGCATCTCTTCTTTCATCTTATCATCGCCGGCTGGTGGTGTCATCATAGGAGGTCTACCTCCGCCCATCATTGGAGGCTGACCTCCACCATTCATCATCGGGGGACGTCCTCCTTCTCTCATTGGAGGACGGTTCATATCCTTTCCTCCACGGCCTATCAGGACCTCCAGTTTTTCCCTTTCTTCTTTCAGATTAAGCTTGTAAATCTTCTTATATTGCTTCTCGGTAAGATTGAGTACCTTATCCATTTCATCGGTACGCCTGCGTGCCGTTTTCTCAGGGTTAGGTATTTCTTTTTCTGAGTATTTTCTTTTTGTTGCGGTTCATCGTATGATGTAGCGGCAACGGCTTCTGCTGAAATTGGCATCAGAGCAGCCAGGCAGACAGCCCACATTGTTTTTCTCATCTTCATCATAAAATAAGTTTTTAAGGGTTGTTGTTTCGGATGACAAATGTAAAAACGTTGACTTATATGTGGAAATAGAATCAACCAACCCGCCCATTCTATCGGTTAACTCCCGACAAATCAGATTTTCCGTAAAACGGCTTTACAGAAAGGTATATAAAGATAAAATAAGCACACTTGGTCTGCAAAATCATTCCATTCGCCGATTTTAGTTGCAACGGGTAAGGTACAAACGTATTTTTGCAGGCATAAAACTACCACAACAATGAAACATCTGCAAAAACAGCTACTTCTCGAACAAATTATTTATCTTTCCATTTGGGTGTTGATACTGGGAACTCCGCTCATCGGTTTTCTGCTCGACAATGATCATCCGCTGGAGGGAAGCGAACTGTGGAAAGAGGTAAGTGATACCTGGCTTATGGTGCTTCCTTTCTTTCTGCTGTTTCTGATACATAACTATGTACTCATTCCACGCCTCCTGCTCAAGAAATACTATACGCGCTACGTTTTGTCGTTGATTTTTACCATCGGTATCTTGTTTCTGTATCTTCCGGGATGTATACAAGTGTTCAATCCTCACCCGGGATTCCGTCAGCATAAAGAGTTTATCGTGCAGGATTCGGCCTTCGATATGCCTCACATGCAGCATCTTCCCGTACTTCCTTCCGATGAGAAAGAAATACATCCGATACGCCCGATGCATCCGCCTTTTCTGCTGATACATATTACGGTAGCTATCTTGTTGGTAGGTTTTAACCTGACCATACGTTTCTTCCTGAAATCGCTTCACGATGAGGAAATGCTTAAGGAACTGGAACATCAGCATCTGGAATCGGAATTGCAGTACTTGAAGTATCAGCTTAATCCGCATTTTTTCATGAATACCCTGAACAATATTCATGCACTGGTCGACATCGATTCGGAAAAGGCAAAAAGAACAATCATTGAACTTTCGAAGTTGATGAGGTATGTGCTCTACGAAGCCAACAAAAGCCAGATTTCGCTGGAACGTGAAATTCAGTTTCTCGAGAACTATATTGCGCTGATGAAGTTGCGATATACCGAACGGCTTACCATCTGCACGGACTTTCCAATAATCGTACCTCGGGTACAGATTCCTCCCTTGCTGTTCATTTCACTTCTTGAAAATGCATTCAAGCATGGAGTGAGTTACCGTGAAGATTCGTTTATCGATGTACGCATAGCACAAGTAGATGAAGGTATTTTGTTTGCATGCAAGAACAGCAAACACGCCTGTACGCACGATACTCATCACGCATCGGCATTGAGAACATAAAGAAAAGACTTCATCTGCTCTACGGCAACAATTATACATTTACTACAACTGAAGACGATACGTCTTACCATGTTTTACTTATAATCCCTCCGCTATCATGAAATGTCTGATTATCGACGATGAACCGCTTGCGCTGACTCAGCTCTCGGGGTATATTTCACGTATTCCGTTCCTGACGCTGGTAGCCTCGTGCCAGGATGCCTGCCAGGCTTCCGAAATACTGGCTCACACTCCTGTTGACTTGCTTTTGCAGACATAAACATGCCGGACCTGAACGGTATAGATTTTGTACGCTCGCTTCCGAACCCTCCCATGGTTATCTTTACTACTGCATACTCGGAATATGCCATCGAGGGGTTCCGGCTCAATGCCATTGATTATCTGATGAAGCCTTTCAGCTTTGCCGAATGTCTGAGGGCAGCCGAAAAGGCACGACAAATGTACGGACTGACGCATAACACTGCCGAACCTGAAGAGGAGAAAAGTACACTGTTTGTGAAAAGCGAATACAAGGTAATACGCATTGACAAAGAGAAAATCCTGTATATAGAGGGGATGAGTGAGTATGTGTGTATTTATATGGAAGACCGGCCTAAGCCTGTCATTACACTGAACAGCCTGCAAAAGTTGTCGGCCATGCTTCCTCCGAACTTTATGCGGGTGCATCGTTCGTACATTGTCAATCTGAATAAGATTACCGAAATTTCTCGTTTCCGTATTCTTTTCGGCAAAGACGTGTATATCCCCATTGGAGAAAATTATAAAGAGCAGTTTATGGCATATATCCATCGGCTGGGACTTATCTGATTGAAGAAATGGTTATCTTTGCAGCATCTCTGAAATAAAATGATCTGCTTTATGGAAAAGGAAAAAGAAATACATTCTTGTGTGGACTGCGGTACACAAAACTGCAAGTATAAAGACCGTACTTATCCTGATTTCTGTCTGACAACTAACTTGAAGGAAGAAGACCGCCAGTGGGCGCTGGAACGATATGACGAGGGAAACAACCGCCAGGTGATGATAGCCAGTGCGGAAGTGGAATACGAGGGATACTGCCAATGGACACGTGTACAGGAAATCATGGAGTTTGCACGTAAAATAAATGCACACCGCATCGGTATAGCCAACTGTATCGGACTGATAAATGAAGCACGTATCTTCGCCCGCATTCTTCAGGCAAACGGTTTCGAAGCGTATTCGGTAATCTGCAAGGTTGCCGGACAACCCAAGACTTCGATGGGTATTCCTGCTGAATGTGAAAGTATAGGAGCGGCCATGTGTAACCCGATTTTACAGGCACGGCTGCTGAATGAAGCAAAGACAGACCTGAATGTGGTAATCGGATTGTGTGTAGGACATGACAGTCTGTTCTACAAGTATGCTGAGGCTTATACTACCACGCTGGTAACAAAAGACCGTGTTACGGGAAACAATCCGGCTGCTGCTCTTTATACTGCCAATTCGTATTACCGGAAGAAATTCTTTAAGGGGAACGAGAAGAAGTAAATGATTCGTACAAACAGCCTGAATGATACAGTATCTATACAACGTACAGACAATACCAGATTAACTATCAGTAACAGCTGTCTTATCAGAATCAAAATATGAAAAGATATAATTCTAAACAGAAAGTCAATCAGCCTGAACATTTTTTACAGGCTGATTGACTTTCTCGGTTTATTTCAGTTTCTTGCCATCAGAAAAGGCATTACCGACTTTTTTACCAATCTCCAGGTAATCATGATGAATAGGATCGTAGGTAATCGGCTTCAACTTGGTTACATCTACTTTACCGTCTTCACCCAATACGGATTCATCTACAGAAATATTGACAATCCGTCCTGTCATGAAACAGGTTTCGGGATCGTATGAAACGAGCTCACACTCCAGCGTCATAGGAAGTTCTTCGATGACGGGAGCATTGACAAACGCCGACTTTACTGCATGAAATCCGGCATGGGCAAACTTGTCCGGTTCCTTATTGCCAGACACGATACCTACATAGTCGCATTCCGCTACGCGGTCTGCCGTACCCATACTTACGGTAAATGCACGTGTCGCAAGGATATTCTTTGTTGTCTTGTGTTCTTCTGCCAGACAAATTCCAACCATGTTGTCTGTATAAATTCCTCCCCATGCTGCATTCATGGCATTGGGTAATCCGTTTTCATCGTAAGCTGCCACGATAAATACGGGCATCGGATACAACCAGGTCTTTACACCAAAATTCTTTCTCATAGGTATTTACTCCTTTCCTTAAAATATATCTTTTCAACTAGATTCTTTTTTCCAGGTATTACATTGTTTTCTCCGTAATGGCTACTTTGATGACTCCATCCTGCCGATTCTCAAAAATACGGTATGCTTCTTCTATCTTGTCAAGCGGAAAACGGTGGGTAATGAGTGGTGTCGTATCAATCTTGCCTTCGGCTATCAGGCGAAGAATCTCTGCACAGTCGCATCCGTCTACACCACCGGTCTTGAAAGTCAGGTTCTTTCCGTACATATCGGGTAATGGGAGTTGCTGGGGACGATCATAAAGTGCCACGATAGTAACGATGGCATTCGGACGGGCACATTCCCACGCCAGCCGGAAGGTATCTTCCGCTCCTGCAACTTCGATGACGACATCGGCTCCTCCATGTGAACTAAGCTTGCGTATCTGTTCGACACATTCTTCGGGGCGCACCACAACTACTTCCGGATAATGCTCGTGTACAAAGCGGATACGCGCTTCCGACTTTTCGCATACAACGATACGCCGGGGATGTTTCAGCATGGTACACAGCAAGGTGCATATACCAGTAGGACCGGCTCCGATAATGAGCACCGTATCGTCGGACGAAATCTCGGAGATACGTGCTGCCCAAAAACCAGTGGCAAGAATATCACCTACAAAAAAGTGCCTGCTCATCGCTCACTCCCTCGGGAATACGGTTCAATCCTGATCGGCATAAGGGACACGCACATATTCTGCCTGTCCTCCGTCGATGCGGCATCCCAATGCCCAGCCTCCCTGCTCGTCTTCGCAATTGTTTACATATCCATGACGACAGAAAAAGCATTCTCCACAAAAGGTCTCCACGTTGACCGTCACACGGTCGCCGGGCTTTACGGAAGTAACCTTCTCTCCTACCCGTTCGACAATACCCACCATTTCATGACCGACTGTAATACCGGGTACGGCACGAGGCACACTTCCATGCTTGATATGCAAATCGCTGGTACAGATACTCCCCAGTGTGACGCGTACCACAGCATCACGCGGATCTTTTATTTCCGGCACGGGTTTCTCCATCATCTGGAATGTGCCATGCTTGATATAAGTATAGGCTAACATAGTTTATTCTTTCTTAGTTTGCTGTTTCGAATGATAAAGGTAAACAAAATTCTTTCATTTTTATTGTACAAAACAGAAATAATATCTATTTTTGGCGCAATGAAACGCATATCACCATCGGGTGATAATTTTATAGAATTTCTGAATATACAACAAATGATTGTCAAAGACACAAAACAAATGATTCGTTATGTTCGGCTGGTTTCCTGAGGAATTTCTAGCATAGAACTTAATTGATCGAATTGCTGCTGACGGGGCGGCAGGGATTGTTGTGTTCTTTGACGTACTTGGCATTCTAACCTCTGCTTTAAAAGGGAAAGCTGAGGTTCTCTGCTTTTGATGAGGCGGACATCAACTCATATCATCCGCCATACTGCTTTATACTTCAAAATCTAATTCATTTATTCATTTGTTGTTTATGGAAAATATTATTTTACGTGCTATGCGCACCTTTGATGAAAGTGTATGTGCTCCTGAATACGCCAGAAATCAATTGGCTATTGAAATCATATTCCCCGAAGCTCCTGTTTTTATAAACGAGCTGGCTGTACGTGTTTACTCGGAAGACTACCAGTTGATTGGAGCGGATGTCTATTCTCCGTCTTCCCGAAAAACTCCTCGAAAGGTACGTTTTATTGTGCTGTCGGATACATTCTGGGACGAAAACCTGTATCATATTTTCGTATTTCAGAACGGACTTCCCAAATGGACTGTTTCTCTGTCTCCCTCGCCTTCTTACGAGGTATGGAAAAAAGAGAAGTTGGATGAACTGGAATCACATCCCGACAAGAAGTTTTTTATCGAGCGCCTCTGCCCGACCGACTGGTGGCAAAACGTGTACTCTGAACAGTTCCAATTTCCTTCAGCCGAAAAAGTAATCGGAAAGCTTTATTCCTACTCGGAGGCAGAGGGGTATGTCCTCACCTTCTCGTAACGGGAAACAACCTGATGACAAAGGCTTTTTCCTGCTTCATTCTGGCAGCTTATCTCACCGGTAATGACAAGTCGGAACAGGCTGTTTTTCATTGGGTGAACTGGTTTCAGGCAATCTGCAATGGAGTGAGCTAGCTGAACATATCAGACAAAAGCAGGTGATCGTGATGAATGTCCCGCAATTGGAGTATAGCGCCAGCACGGTAAATCTGCTTTCTATGTTGGGTGATATACTTAGCAAAGAAGATTTCTCCCATCCGGTATTCATTTTCCATGGTACAGAAGAACATGTCAATCAACTGTTTCAGGAATGTGAGGCGATAGCCGGAATGTTTGCCGAATATAACACTTTCCGCATCAGTTTGTCCACTGAAATGCCTCCGATAACCCTTAACGATACTGAGTTTCAGCCGGCATTGAGAGAAACACCTTTTGCCGAATTTTCAGCCGAAGAAGAACTGCAACAAATGGTCGGACTGAAACAGCTTAAAGAGGATATACAAGAGGCACGGATGATGTCGCTTTTTCTCAAAGAGCGCAGAGAACTCAATCTCGATCTATGTGGAGACAGCCGTTACCATATGCTCTTTCTGGGAAATCCCGGAACAGGAAAAACAACGGTAGCCAGACTGGTAGGGAAAATGTATCATCAGATGGGACTATTGTCGAAAGGGCATACAGTGGAAACCTGCCGCACAAACCTGGTAGGTGAATACTTGGGGCATACGGAAAAAAACACGAAGGAGGCTATTGAGGAAGCTCGTGGAGGTGTATTGTTTATCGATGAAGCTTATACACTGATAGAAGGTGGAAGTGACACGAAGGACTACGGCAAAGAGGTCATCAACGCACTGCTCACTGTATTGTCGGAACCGAATCCGGATATGATTGTCATTCTGGCCGGCTATGAGGATAAAATGAGAAAGCTGCTTAAAAGTAATCCGGGATTAAAAGACCGTTTTCCGCTCCGTTTCCATTTTGAGGATTATACGGCAGACGAACTGAGCGAAATAGCTCACCGTATTTTGAAAAGCCGGAATTTCGTCCTGACTCCTGAAGCAAACCTGCGCCTGAACAGTCTGATAGAAAAAGAGGCCAGACAACGGGATGAGTATTTCGGCAACGGACGCTGGGTGCATAATCTGATAGAGCATGGCCTAATCAAGAGTATGGCCCGGAGAGTGATGTCAGGGCCCCGTCCGGAAACGGCACAACTCCAGCTTTTCAGTACAATAGAGGCATGTGATGTGGAAGAGGCCGAAGCCAAACTTCTCCGTACAGCAGACTTAAAAATAACTCCGCCTTGCCGTATCGGATTCAGGGCCTGAATACAGATGCTTTAATTTTGGTCGACAAACAGTAGCTTTTCTGTATCATATCCCCTGACACGGAGTTTATCAAGCAGTTCCGCCTGTTTTTCTTTGGATAAAGTTTTATCACGACTCATTATCCAAAGATATTTGTCGGAACTGCTTCCTATCAATACATAACGGTAATCGGGATCTATATCAAGTACATAATAATCGGAATAAAACCAAAGGAAGAATGATACCTTCAATTTACCGGGATCGGCAGGATTCGGCTGTTTGGCACGCCCCTCTACCTCCTTGTGTTTTCCATTTTTATATCCCTCATTTTTTACTTTAATGCTTCCATTTTCCTGTAAAGAATAGGTAGCAGTGACATGTGTCATTCCTTTTTCGAAACGATGATCGTAACGAGCAATTTCATACCATTTTCCCATAAAGCGACGGACATCAAATACAGATACGGTGCTATTGTCTATCGTATCACCGTCCTGGGCTGCATGACACCCGCTCAATCCTAAAAAGGCACATAAAAGTAATAATACGTTTTTCATAGTAGCTGTTTTTTTAGACTTTTCCAAAGATACAAAACTATCGATACAATAAGAAATGTCTGGAAAAGGAAATCCGTTTTATATGTCAACATTCAAAAATTATCTTAACTTTGTAAAAATCATTGCAAGCTACTATGAAACAAAGTTATTACTAATGTCATTTGTATTGTCACTCTGTATGAGTACAACATCGTGTATTGTCACCAGGCATCATCACCGGCCACCGCATAAAAAAGAAATTCCACCAGGACATGCCAAGAAAATACATGGTCATAAATCGGCTAAATTTGATGCGCCGGGACATCATAAGCATTGATTATATGCAAGGTTTCAAAAGACTGAAAACAAAATGAGGCTATCCCAAAATCAAAAACAGAGATAAGTTTAGTTACAATCTATAAGCCACAACATAAAAATCTCCTGCTTTTAGTCTTATAATGGTAATAAATAAGGGCTAAAGCAGGAGTCTTTTATTACGAAGTTTCAATCTATAAGTATTTTATTTG
>ENA-OQHA01000940-OQHA01000940.1-human-gut-metagenome-genome-assembly--contig:-NODE-940-length-12562-cov-2.845838_pt1 | contig 12562 bp, 19 predicted proteins | sample MGYA00242558_ERZ504707 | MGnify/ENA primary metagenome ERZ504707 (study PRJEB26092, sample SAMD00036197) | human gut metagenome | host: Homo sapiens | study: EMG produced TPA metagenomics assembly of... | reverse complement strand
CAAATCGGAAGTTATTGTCATTTTATCACGCACCCTTTCATACAACCTCTCAGTCGGGCTTGCGGCTCAACCCCCCAGTCGCCTGCGGCGACAGCCCCCGCTAGTAGGGGGCCCTTGGCATTTCGTAAAGCTCGCCCTCTTTGCCAAGCAATGACGGAGAGGTTTAATCCGTTCCCTGCAAATACCTCCGGATCTCCTTCTCCGCTTCCTGCACCTCTTCATGGAACATGCGGGCAGAGACACGGAGGGCACCATGGCCCAGGATGATAACCTGTTCCATGCCATCGGAGGTGGCCACGCGGACGCGGCGGCCCTTGCCGATCTCATGGGTGACACGCTCGATGAACATATCGGCGGTCTCGGCTTCCCGGGTGTAGACCACATGGATATTGTGGTACTGCTCTATGCTGCCGGGGCTGCCCGGCACACGGTAGGCATCAAACACAAGGATGAGCACGCACTTTTTGAAGCCTGATAGTTGCAGAGGATGTCCATCAGCCTGTGGCGGGCCGCTTCCAGGCTCTCTTTGGAGAGTGCGTTCAGCTCGTCCCATGCAAAGATGATGTTGTAGCCGTCCACCAGCAGGTATTCGGGCTGGATCTCCCACTGCTCGGCGTTGAAATCAGGGCGTTCCCGCTTCTGGGTGGGGCGGAACGCCGCCAGCGGGTCCCGCTTGATGGCCCATAGGTCTGTTCAAAGATCTTCAGCAGCTCGGCATCTTCTTCCAGGGTGGCGCGGTAGGCGGACATCCGGCGGGGGTGGGCCTGCACCGTTTCCTCGGTCTTTGCAGTCTTGCCCCAGCCGCTGTCCACATGCATGTGGCTGCGCACCTGCTCCCAGGGCACCACAAATCCGGCCCCGTGGGCACAGAACACCGAATCCGCCGGGTTGTCGAGGTCGTGTTCCGGCTCATAGCCCGCGGCCTCGATGACCTCCGCTGCATTGTGGCAGGGGCGGTAGCCGTCCAGCGTCAGGGTCAGGTGTCCCCTGCCCCGGGTGTAGCCCACCACCTCCATGGGGTAGCTGCGCATAGTGGAGGCCGGTGCCGTGCCGATGAGCAGGGTGGTATCCCCGTCGGCTCCGGTCTCGGGCGGGTCAAAGCTGCCGCCCATGTTCTGGATATCGTTCATGGCGCGTCCCACGTTGTCAGAGGGCAGTTCCAGCCGGAAGGCATACCACGGCTCCAGCAGCTGGGTCTTGTGGATCTGGTCTGCCATCATCAGGCCCTGCCGGACGGCGCGGTAGGTCGCCTGCCGGAAATCGCCGCCCTCGGTGTGCTTGAGGTGGGCGCGGCCCGCAATGAGGGTGATCTTCACATCGGTCAGAGGAGCCCCGATGAGCACGCCAGATGCTGCTTTTCCTCAAGGTGCGTCAGCACCAGCCGTTGCCAGTTCTTGTCCAGCACTTCTTCCCGGCAGTCGGCGGCAAACTGCATCCCGCTGCCCCGGGGCAGCGGCTCCAGCTTGAGGTGGACTTCCGCATAATGGCGCAGGGCTCGTAGTGGCCCACGCCTCCATGGCTTCGGTGATGGTTTCCTTATACAGGATGCCGCCGGGGCCGAAGCTGACCTCCAGCCCGTACCGCTCGGCCAGCAGGCTTTTCAGCACCTCCAGCTGGATCTCGCCCATCAGCTGGACATGGATCTCGCCCAGGGTCTCGTTCCAGACCACATGGAGCTGGGGCTCCTCTTCTTCCAGCCGATGAAGCTTTCCCAGCGCGGCGTGCACGTCTGCGCCCTCGGGCAGCAGCACCTGATAGCTCAGCACCCGGCTCCAGCACCGGCAGGTCGCTGTCCCGTTCCGCCCCCAGACCCTCGCCGGGGCGGGCTCTGGTCAGGCCGGTAACGGCGCACACCTGGCCGGGGCCGATGCACTCCGCCAGCGTAAACTTTGCGCCGGAATAGAGCCGCAGCTGGTTGGCCTTTTCGGCCCATGGCTCCCCGTCGACCTCTCCGGTGAGCTGGGCTTCACCTTGAGCGCGCCGCCGGTCACCCGCAGCCAGGTCAGGCGGTTTCCCTGCTCATCCTGGCTCACCTTGAACACCTTGGCCCCGAGGGCTTCCAGCGCGGGGGCCGGGCGGGTATAGCGGTCCAGGCCCTCCACCAGCGCGTCCACCCCCTGCAGCTTCAGGCTGAGCCAAACCAGCAGGGAAACACATGCCGCCGGGCAATGGCAGGGATGAGGTCGGTATCGGTCAGGATTCCCCGGTCCAGCATCGTCTCCATCAGCCGCTCATCGCAGAGAGCCAGCGCCTCGTCCCGGTCGGCCTGCTCTGCCCCAAAATCCACAAAGCCATCCCCCAGCCGACGGTTCAGCTGGGTCAGAAGCGCTTCCCTGCCGGGCCGGGCAGGTCCATCTTGTTCACGAACACAAAGGTGGGGATGCGGTACCGCCGCAGCAGCCGCCAGAGCGTCTCGGTATGGCTCTGCACGCCGTCGGTGCCGCTGATAACCAGCACCGCATAATCCAGCACCTGCAGTGTCCGCTCGGTCTCCGTGGAAAAATCCACATGGCCCGGGGTGTCCAGCAGGGTAAAATCGGTATTGCCCGCCGTGAAGAGGGCCTGCTTGGAGAAAATGGTAATACCGCGCGCCTTTTCCAGCGCGTCGGTGTCCAGAAAGGCATCCTTATGGTCCACCCGGCCCAGCTTGCGGATGGTGCCGGTGCCGTAGAGCAGGGCCTCGGAAAGGGTGGTCTTGCCGCTGTCCACATGGGCCAGAATGCCGATGACCAGCTGCTTGTGCTCTTGTTCCATGCCGCGGCCCCCTTACAGCACGCTGGCGATCAGCGCAGCAGCAACCAGCGGCAGGCCCAGCACCAGATTGGAGAGCAGGCTGCAATAGGTGCGCTCCTCTGGTTCCAGCTCCTCAAAGGAGACGATCTTTTCATCCGCATAGTCGATGATGGAGCGGGTGGAGTGGACCTTTTTCTGCCGCTTGCCCATCCCCTTGAATTCCTCCAGCAGATGGTGGATGGTCACGCCATCCAGCCGCAGGTAGTCCACCCAGGCCCAGATGAGCAGCACCACGCCGCACAGAAAGCCCGGGGCCTCCCAGATGGTAAACGTGCCATCGCTGACATAGCGCTGCCACAGCAGCATCAGCACGGCCACAATGGAGGTGCGGGTCACGGTCTTATATAAAATGGGGTGGAACATGTAGCGTTTGTACATCGAGGTCAGTTTCTTCATGGTGCGCTCCTTATTGATACAGATACACTTTATTGTATCATGTTTTTGTGAAAAAAGATAGCTGTTTTGTGCGCACAGCGTGAACAGTTTCTCTCCTTCGCCTGTTCTTCATAGATATACAGTTCTTTCCATTTTATAGTAATTTTTTCCATATTCTTTTCCCACGAAAGTGTTTGTCACCGTTTTGTTTCCAATTCAGTGCTGCGGCGGATTGACTTCTTTCCAGTAAAGTGCTAAAATATACAGCGGTGCGACTTTTGTCTTTCCTGTGCACTTTTTGGAAAGGCAGACAGCCTCACTGCATTTAGGAAAAGGAAAAACGCGCGGCTCTGTCCGCGCAAGATCTGGGAGGATCATCCAATGAGCTTCAATTTTGATCGCCGCACCTTCCTGAAGGGTGCAGGTGCTGTGGGTGCCGCCAGCCTGCTGGCAGCCTGCGGCGAAAAGTCCAACAACACCGGCAATGGCGCTGCCGCCAGCGGTTGCTGCTGCCCCCAACTCCACCGGCGCTACCCCCCTGAAGGAGTTCATCTCCTTTGAGAGCGGCAACCGTGAGCTGGAAAGCTGGAACATGCTGTACAGCCAGAGGCTGAGGATGCCAACGTGGTCACCAACCTGTGGGACGGCCTGCTGAGCTTTGACTGCTACGGCAAGGTGGTTCCCGCCATCGCTTCCAGCTGGGAGCACAATGAGGATGCCACCGTCTGGACCTTCCACCTGCGGGACGACGTGGACTGGGTGGATTGCAACGGTGAGGTGAAGGCTCACCTGACCAGCAAGGACTTCCTGGTTGGCTTTGAATGGGTGATGAACGCCATCAAGAACGAGGCCAACAACACCTCCATGCCCAACGACACCATTGTGGGTGCTTACGAGTACTACCAGCTGACCAAGGAAGCCGGTGACGCTGCCGCTGACATGACCTATGAGGACATGCTGGCTGCCGGTGTGGGCATCGAAGCTCCGGATGATTACACTCTGGTGTTCACCTGCCCCAACGCCTGCCCCTACTTTGATACCGTTGCTGCCTACACCAGCTTCTACCCCGTGGCTCCCGCTCTGATCGAGGAGCTGGGTATCGATGGCTTCCGTGGCTGCGACAACACCACCATGTGGTACAACGGACCCTATATGGTGGAGGAGTACATCCAGGGCAACACCAAGAGCTACATCCCCAACCCCAACTACTACGATGCTGCCAACGTCAGCCGCTTTGAGCGTTTCACTGTCACCATGATCAGCGACGGTGCCATCAGCCTGCAGCTGTATCAGAACCGCGAGCTGGACGAGGTGGATCTGGGTGAGAGCAGCATCACCACCATTCAGTCCGATCCTTCCAACGAGTACAATCAGCAGCTGTGTGAGAAGCGTGCCAAGAAGTTCAGCTACTGCTTCATCTTCAACTACGACAAAATGAACACCGACGGCACCCCCGATGAGAACTGGAACAAGGCCATTGCCAACAAGGCCTTCCGTCAGTGCTTCTCCAAGGGCATGGTGCTGAACAAGTTCTTCGCCCGTTATAACCCCATCAATCCCCTGAAGTGTGAGAACGACTTCTTCACCATGAAGGGCCTGTGCTACACCTCTGATGGCACCGACTACACCAACCTGGTGGCCAAGGAGATGGGTCTGGACGGCGAGGCTTACGATGGCAAGACCATGAAGCGTCTGCGCGCCAACAACGGCGACATCACCGAGCTGAAGAAGCAGGCCATGGAAGAGCTGAGCGCCATTGGTGTCACCTTCCCTGTCCACTGCTCCTACTACGTTCTGGCCGGCTCCACCTCCGCTCTGGACCACGCCACCGTCCTGAAGCAGTGCTTCACCGACAGCTTCGGCGATGACTTCATCGTGCTGGATGTCAACACCTTCGTGTCCTCCACCATGAAGGAAGTCGTGGCTCCCAAGCTGCAGAGCTTCACCCACATGCTGGGGCGCTGACTTCGGTGATCCCATCAACTTCCTGACCCAGATCATCATTCACGATGAAAACGCTTACTACAGCTGCAACATGACCAACATCGCAGGCATTGTGAACAATGGTCCCGCCAGCTACCAGACCGAGCTGGTGGCTGCCTATGAGAAGTTCACCGATCTGGTGAACGAGGCCCGTGCCATTGTTGACGACACCGATGCACGCTACGCTGCATTTGCCAAGGCCGAGGCCTACTTCCTGGACGAGAACCTGATTTTCCCCACCGTCTACGATATCACCTGGTGCCTGACCCACGCCAACGAGTACAGCAAGATCAACGCAATGTATGGTCCCTGCAACTACAAGGCTGTGAACTGGGAGACCAGCGAGGAGGCCTACACCACCGAACAGTACGATGAGTTTGCTGCCGCATTTGACGCAGCCGCTCAGGCTGATCCAGTGAACCAATAACCAATCGCAAAAGCAGAACCGGACGTTTTTGAAGCGTCCGGTTCTGTTTTTGCTCCCTGACAGCACAAAACCCCGCCGCACGGGAAAGCTCCCAGCGCGGCGGGGTCATTGTGTTAAAATACAGGAAAGCGGTTCAGCTTACAGCTGGCTTTCATACTCCTTGCGGTAGCCTTCCAGCTCACGCTGGTTGCCATACACGAAGTGGCCGTTTGCGATCTCTTCCCAGACCGGCTTATCCACACTGTAATCGTGGATCGAGGGGTCATAGACCAGCAGCTTCTTATGCTTTTCCAGGCTGGGGTCAGGGATGGGAACCGCGCTCAGCAGGGCTTTGGTGTAGGGATGCAGCGGATGGAGGAACAGCTCCTCCGCCTCAGCCAGCTCCACGATGCGGCCCTTGCTGATAACGGCGATACGATCCGAGATGAACCGGACCACCGACAGGTCATGTGCAATGAACAGGTAGGTCAGGCCGCGGCTCTTCTTCATCTCGTTCAGCAGGTTCAGCACCTGTGCACGGATGGAGACATCCAGTGCGGAGATGGCTCATCGGCCACGATGAACTCCGGCTCCATGACCAGAGCACGGGCAATGCCGATGCGCTGGCGCTGGCCGCCCGAGAACTCATGGGGGAAGCGGGAGGCAAACTCCGGCAGCAGGCCGACCTCATGCAGGGCGTTCATCACCTTTTCGTGCAGGTCATCCTGATCCTTGTAGAGATGATGGTTCAGCAGGCCCTCGGCAATGATATACTCGACCTTGGCGCGCTCGTTCAGCGAAGCATGGGGTCCTGGAAGATCATCTGGATCTTACGGATGACCTCTTTGTCCAGTTCCTTGGAGATCTTGCCGTTGATCTTCTGGCCCTTGAAGAAGATGTCGCCGCCGGAGGTCGGGTTGATGCGGCAGATGGCACGGCCAATGGTGGTCTTGCCGGAGCCGGACTCGCCGACCAGCGAGAAGGTCTCGCCCTTATAGATGTCAAAGTTGACATGATCGACAGCAACAAATTTCTTCTTACCGGAGCCAAAGGTGATCTGAAGTCTTTCAGCTCAATCAGCTTTTCGCGTTCAGCCATTTAAGTTGGCGCCTCCCATCTTTCCCATTTTCTCACGCAGGTTCTGGATGGAGTGCGGCCGCTCGATCTTGGGAGCGCGCGGATCCAGATACCAGGTCTTTGCGGCGTGGGTCTCGGACACCTGGAAGAACGGAGGCTCTTGCACAAAGTCGATTGCCAGCGCATGCTTGTTGCGGGGCGCAAATGCGTCACCCTTGATCTCATTGAACAGGTTCGGGGGAGTACCATCACGCTGGGCAGGGCCTCACCCTTGGTGCCCAGCTGCGGCAGAGCCTGCAGCAGAGCCAGGTGTAGGGGTGCCATGCGTCGTAGAAGATCTCCTCCACGGTGCCGTATTCCACGATCTGGCCGGCATACATCACGGCCACACGGTCTGCCACGTTTGCCACAACACCCAGGTCATGGGTGATGTAGATAACGGACATGCCCAGCTCCTTCTGCAGGTCGCGGATCAGCTGCAGGATCTGTGCCTGAATGGTCACGTCCAGTGCAGTGGTGGGCTCGTCGCAGATCAGGACCTGCGGGCGGCAGGCCGCTGCAATGGCAATGACGACACGCTGACGCATACCGCCGGAGAACTCGTGGGGGTACTGCTCGTACGACGCTCGGGGTCGGGGATACCCACCTTGCCCAGCATCTCGATGGCAGCCTTTTTGGCCTCCTCACCCTTCAGACCCTGGTGATGCTCAATGCTCTCCTGGATCTGCTTGCCGATCTTCTTCAGCGGGTTCAGGCTGGTCATGGGATCCTGCATGACCATGGCGATCTTCTTGCCGCGGACACCCAGCCAATCCTTCTCGGTGAACTTGGTCATATCGCGGCCTTCGAACATGATGGAGCCGCCGGTGATCTTACCGTTGGCATCCAGCATACCCACAAAGGTCTTGGTGAATACGGACTTGCCCGAGCCGGACTCGCCCACGATGGCAAGGGTCTCGCCTTCGTACAGATCCAGCGAGCACTTGCGGATGGCGTTCAGCTTGCGGCCGCGCAGGCTAAAAGTGATCTCCACGTCTTTGGCAGAGATAATCGGTTGTCTATCCATTTACGTCTCTCTCTCCAATCTATCAAACGTGGTTGCGCGGATCAGCCGCATCCGACAAAGCGTTGCCCATGATATAGAAAGAAATGGAAATGATGGACACGATGGATGCAGGGAAAACCAGCAGGTACGGATAATCCAGGAAGAAGCCGCGCACCTTGCTCAGGATCAGCCCAGAGAAGGCGTGTCGATGCCCAGGCCCAGGCCCAGGTAGGACAGCGTGGATTCCAGATTGATGGTGCCCGGGATGGACAGTGCCATACGCAGGATGATAACGGAGACCAGATACGGCAGGATGTTCTTGGTCAGCACGCGCCACAGCGGGGTGCCCAGGCAGCGGGACGCGAGGTTGTACTCGCGGTCACGGAACATGAACACCATGTTGCGGACACGGCGTGCCATGGAAAGCCAGTTGATGGCGATCATGGAGATGGCCATGATCCAGAAGCTCTGGCCCACCATCAGGGCGATCAGGGTCATATAGATGATATAGGGCACGTTGTCGATCAGGTTGTACAGCTCCGTGAAGAAGCGGTCCAGGCTGCGCACATAGCCCCAGATCAGGCCGAAGATCACGCCCACGATGCTCTCGCCCACGGCGACCACCAGAGCCAGACGGATGGACACCTGGGTGGCGTACCACACCTGGCACCAGTAGTCACGGCCCAGGTTGTCGGTACCGAACCAGTACTCACTGTTGGGCCTGATGAAAGCCTTGCTGGAATCAGAGACAGGCTGGTGAAGTGATACTTGCCAACGCTCAGCGCAATGAAGGAGAACACCGTCAGCGCCAGGAACAGGATCAGCAGAAGACAGCGACCTTCTGCTTGAAGAAGTTCTGGATGACAGAACCCCAGTAGGAATAGTTGGAGTAGCCGATGCGTTCAGCTTCTTCCGGGGAATAATCCACAAAGTAGAACAGTTCTTCGGGCTTCTTGCCCTCAAAATCCGATGCCTTAGCCATCAGCGAGCCTCCTCCTTTCCGGTCAGAGTAATACGGGGGTCAACCACCATCATCAGCACATCGCCCAGGAACACGCCCACGATGCCCAGCACAGCGTAGAGGATGACCAGGGTCTGCACAACGTTCAGGTCATAGCGCTGGATGGCATCCGTCAGCAGGGGGCCCATGCCGGGAACGGAGAAGAACCGCTCCATCAGCAGGGAGCCGCCCACCGTCAGCAGGATGGACTGGGGGATATACTGCACCATGGGGACCATGGCGTTGCGCAGAACATGCTTGAACATGATCTCGCGGGAGCTCAGGCCCTTGACGCGGGCCAGCTTGATATAGTCGCGGGTCAGCTCATCCACCATGTAGCGGCGGGTCCACAGGGCATAGCCTGCAATGGATGCCAGCGAAAGGCAGGTGATGGGCAGCACGCTGGAAGCACTCACATTGCGGGTGGAATACAGCGTGGGGAATCCCAGGTACTTGGAACCAAAGACCAGCACCAGAGAATACGACACCAGCGACGGGACCGCGTTGACGAACACGGTGTAGGCCGTGCCGATCCAGTCGAATACCTTGTCCTTGAATGCCGCCTGCAGGATGCCCATCAGCACACCGATCACCAGAGAGATGCCGGAGGCGGTGAGGCCCAGACGCATGGAGACACCAAACTTTTTACCAATGACCTTGACCACCGGGGCACCGTTCTGGATGCGGCGGGAAGTGCCGAAGTCCAGATGCAGCAGGTTGTTATAGAACTTGACCAGCTGGGTGGGGATGGGATCGGTCAGGCCAGCTGCTTCCAGAGCGGCGGTCTTCTGCTGATCGGTAAACTTCATGAGCTGTTCCTCAGTGAAGTAGTAGTCCGTCGGCAGGCAGCGCATCATCAGGAAAACTGCTGTTGCGATCAGAAAGATTGTGACAAGCGACTGGAGCAGCCGCTTAACCGTGTATTTTAACATGTTATCGAACCCTTAACTTTTATTTCTACTTCGGGCGGGGAAACGGGGAACTTAAGCCTTGGTAGCTGCATCGAATGCAGCGGCGAACTCCTCGTACTGTGCGGTGGTGTAAGGCTCTTCGCTGGTCTCCCAGTTCACAGCCTTGTAGTTGCAGGGACCATACATAGCATTGATCTTGCTGTACTCGTTGGCGTGGGTCAGAGTCCAGGAAACTTCGAAGTAGCAGGGGCAGACCAGAACGCTGTTGAGCATGCTGGCCTCAGCCTTTGCGAAGGCAGCGTAGCGGGCATCGGTATCATCAACGATGGCCTTTGCGGTGTTGACCAGATCGGTGAACTCCTCGTAGCAGGCCACCAGATCCTTCTGCCAGTCAGCGGGGCCGGCCTCGACGACCTTGGCGATGTTGGAGTAGTACCAGCTGTAGTAAGCGTTGTCGTCGTGCAGGATCTCCTGACCAACGAAGTTGACGGGATCGCCGTAGTCAGCGCCCCAGCCGTTGATGACGAAGCTCTGCAGCTGAGGATTACGGACTTCCTGGGTGATGGAGGAGACGTAAGTCTTGATGTCCAGCACGATGAAGTCATCGCCGAAGCTGTCGGTGAAGCACTGCTTCAGGACAGTAGCGTTATCCAGAGCGGAGGTGGAACCGGCGATGATGTAGTAAGCAGCGTGGACGGGGAAGGTGACGCCGATGGCGCTCAGCTCGTCCATGGCCTGCTTCTTCAGGTCAGCGATGTCGCCGTTGTTGGCGCGCAGACGGATCATGGTCTTGCCATCGTATGCTTCCTTGTCGAAGCCCATCTCCTTGGCAACCAGGGTGGAGTACTCCTGGCCCTGGGTGTTGTAGCAGACACCGGGCATGGTGTAGTAGTCGTTCTCGCACTTCAGGGGGTTGATCTTGTTGGTACGTGCATACCAGTTGGTCATCTCCAGGCCCTTGTAGAAGCACTGACGGAAAGCAGTGTTGGCAATCGCCTTGTTCCAGTTGTCGTCGGGGGTGCCGTCCTCGTTGTTCTTCTGGTAGTTGAAGTGCATCTGGTAGCTGAACTTCTTGGGGCGCTTCTCGCACAGCTGCTGATTGTACTCGCTGTTGGGATCAGCCTGGATGGTGGTCAGGGTGCTCTCGCCCACATCCATCTCGTCCAGCTCACGGTTCTGGTACAGCTGGAAGGTAACGGTTTGGTCGCTGATCATGGTAACGGTGAAGCGGTCGAAGCGGGACACATCGTTTGCACCAAAGTAGTTGGGGTTGGGAATGTAGCTCTTGGTGTTCTGGCTGATGAACTCCTCCACCACATAGGGACCATTGTACCACATGTTGGTGTAGTCGCAGGCACGGAAGCCCTCAACGCCCAGCTCGTTGATCAGATCCTCAGAGGCGGGGTAGAAGCTGGTGTAGGCAGCAACGGTATCGAAGTAGGGGCAGGGGTCCTTGCAGGTGAAGACCAGGGTGTAATCATCCGGAGCCTCAACGCCCACGCCTGCGTCCAGCATATCCTGGTAGGTCAGGTCGGCAGCAGCATCGCCCATATCGCTGGTCTTCTGATAGTAATCAGCAGCACCGGTCAGGGTCTCGTTGGGCATGGAGGTGTTGTTGGCCTGGTTCTTGCTGCGTTCAGCACCCACTCCAGACCCACGAGGAAGTCCTTGCTGGTCAGGTGAGCCTTGACTTCGCCGTTCACATCCACCCAGTCCACATCGTCACGGAGGTTGAAGGTCCAAACGGAAGAGTCCTCATTGTGGCTCCACTCCTTGGCCACGGAAGGCACGGCCTTGCCGTAGCAGTCAAAGCTCAGCAGGCCTTCCCACAGGTTGGTGGTGACATTCATGTCGGAAGCCATCTGGCTGTACAGCATGTTCCAGCTCTCCAGCTCACGGTTGGTGCTCTCCCAGGAGATGAACTCCTTCAGCGGGGTAGCGCCGGTGGTGTTGGGAGCGCTGGTAGCACCAGAGGAAGCAGCAGTGGAGCTGCTGCCAGAGTTGCCGCCGCAGGCGGCCAGAATGCCGGCGGCACCAACGACACCGGAAGCCTTCAGAAAGCTGCGGCGGCTGATTGCATGAGACTCGTAGTTGTTGTTCATTGTGTTTTCCTCCCTATAATAATTCCGTGCTTCAGTGCATGGTGCAGGGCGGGATGTCCTGCTGTTTTCCCACTATTCTGCGGAGGTTTTTGAATCCTGTATTGCCAGGGAATACAAAAGAGCGCAGAAACAGACCCCTCTGTCTGCACCTGTGCTCCTCCCGCAAAACCTTAACACGTCATATATTGTACCATTGAAATAAAAAGATGTCAATGGAGCACGCACAGCTTTTTCTTCAAAAAGCAAAGTCTGCCGCGAAAAAACGATGAAATATATTTGCTTTTAGATGGTAAAGCGTGCAGGAAATTTAACAAACAATGCCACAGACAAAACAACCGGAATTGTTCTCGTCAAAAAGACACTGTATTTTTGCTTTATATTCTAAAAGAGCAGGCGCTCCACGCTTTGCGAAGAGCCCCTGCTTTTGGAAAACCGAATTATTAAAACAAGTCACCGGGCCAGTGTGCTCTGGATCTTTGCAAAATCCTCCAGCGTCAGGGCCTCGGGGCGGATGCGGGCATCGAAGCCGGCGGCTTCAATGGCAGCGGTCACGGCATCCTTGGGCATCCCCAGGCCGCTGGCAATGGCATTGGCGGCAGTCTTGCGCCGCTGTCCAAAGGCCGCGCGCACAAGGGCAAAGTAGCCCTCCTCGTCCTCCACCTGCACGGCGGGGGTGGGGCGGATCTCCATCCGCACCACGGCGCTGGTCACCTTGGGGGCCGGGTAAAAGCTGCCCGGGGCGGCGGTGAACATCATCTTAGAGGTCGCGTAATAGCTCACAGCGCAGCTGATGGCGCTGGGAGGCCCGGGTACCTGGGCAGCGGCCAGACGATCGGCAGCTTCCTTCTGCACCATCACGGTCAGGCTCTC
>ENA-OQHA01000939-OQHA01000939.1-human-gut-metagenome-genome-assembly--contig:-NODE-939-length-12585-cov-2.978247_pt1 | contig 12585 bp, 16 predicted proteins | sample MGYA00242558_ERZ504707 | MGnify/ENA primary metagenome ERZ504707 (study PRJEB26092, sample SAMD00036197) | human gut metagenome | host: Homo sapiens | study: EMG produced TPA metagenomics assembly of... | reverse complement strand
CATAAAGTCACTCGATTTTTAGGACCTATTAGTTCCGCTTTTTACTTTCAAAACCGGAAGTTAATAGTTCCGGTTTGATGCAATATTGGATGAATCAACGCTGATTCTTCTGAAACAATTTTTTCTCCAAGAAATTTGCTTATTCTGTATCAGCGGAAACGTGCAGCCGGCGCAATTTTGTGCTGAATATCGGGTTTGGGCGAAGCAACAATCGTTTTTGAAGTCAGATTTGAAAAATCTGATTCAAACTTGTGAGTTGGCACCAACTCGCCCTGCTTGCTGCGGTTGCAAACTCGAAAATTTTTGTGCAGAAAAATAACCGCCCGCTTCAAGTTGAACTTGAAAACGGACGGGTCCTGATTGCAAAATAATTTTCAAATTTGGAAGTCGCGTTGAGAGGCTTCATAGCGCTCGCAAGCAGGGCAGACGTATATACAACGTCTGCATCTGCAAGCAATGTGTCTGTCTATACAAACACCATTTGCGTTGCAAAACGCTTGTTGGGGAACACCCAAACCCCTGAACTGCATCCGGTGGATGCAGGCTGTTTTAAGCAAATAAAAAGGGAAAACTGTTTTACTTCTTGCGGAATTCCCCATACAACCACTCTGCCAATGCCGACATAATAGCCTTATACTTGCTGGTGTCCTCAAACAGGGAAGAGAAGGTGTCCTGCGCTTCAAGATAGCTGTCCTGTGCGGCAGTATCAAAAGCCTTGGGGAAGATGCTCTCGGTAAAGATCTGCGGGTCGGAGCTTCGCGCCAGCTTTGCCAGCTTCGGGTCAGCCAGCAGACGGTCGTGCAGGGCAGTAAGCAGCACCCGGTCGGCATTGGTGAACTCGCCCTTGAACTTCTCGTTGATCTTCAGAATGATTTCGTCCAGCGGCTCCTTGGGGTCGTGGCCGAGAGCACCCTTCTGGGTGACCGGCTCGTAGACGCCCTTTGCGTGTTCCAGCTCAATAGCACCGGCAAAGGTCTTTTGCAGCTTGTAATACTCCAGCTGCAATTTGCCCTCCAAGTCCAGCGGAGAGACCTCGTCCGGCGGCAGCAGCTTGAGCAGGTAAGCGCAGAATACGTTCTCCTTGTGCAGCTCTTCATCGAACATCCGTGCCACCTGTGAAACGTAGCCGTACCACTTGACAAGGCTGCGCAGCAGACGGCGGAACTGATATCGCTCGGCCTGCGTTTTCTGATTGTAGCGGTCCGCCACGGGCTTCAGGATGCTGCTCATGCGGCCCACGGCGTTTTATTCTGCTTGGTGCTGCGGAAATACTCCTTGGCAAAGCTTCCACGTCTGCATCGGAATAGACGGCAAAGCTCCGCAGCTCCTTCTGAGTCTTGTAAATAAGGTCGGTGTTGACCTCCTGCTCCAGAAAAGTCTCCTGATAAAAGGGCTGGAATGCTCCCGGATGTCCTCTGCCTTGTTCACAAAATCCAGCACAAAGGTGTCGGTTTTGCCGGGGCAGGTGCGGTTCAGGCGGGAGAGGGTCTGCACCGCCTTGACGCCCTTCAGCTTTTTGTCCACGATCATGGTGTGAAGCAGCAGTTCGTCAAAACCGGTCTGGTATTTTTCTGCCACGATGAGCACATTGAAGTTGTTGTGGAACTCCTTTTTGGTCTGGCTCTCTGCAATGTGGCTGCCGTCGCGCGGACGTCAGGGACTGCTCCGTGTACTCCACGCCGCCGTCCAGTACGGCACCGGAAAATGCCGCTAAGATCTGCACATCGTCATAGCCCTGCTCCGCAATATAGCGCTTGACCTCGTGAAAGTACCGCACCGCCGCCAATCGGGAGGAGGTGACTACCATCATCTTGCCTCGCCCGCCGATCTTGTGGCTGGTGGTCTCCCGGAAGGTCTCTACAATGATCTTTGCCTTCTGGCTGATGTTGTAGGGGTGCAGCTCTTCGTACTTGCGGATCAGCTTCGCCGCCCGGCTGGCGGGCAGGTCGGGGTTGTCCGGGATGGTCTTGGCGATCTTGAAGCAGGTGGAATAGGTCATGTAATTTTGCAGTACATCCAGAATGAACCTTCCTCAATGGCCTGCCGCATACTGTAAATGTGGAAGGGGTGGTGGCTGCCATCCGGGTACTCGGTGCCGAACAGTTCCAGCGTGGCGGCTTTTGGGGTGGCGGTAAAGGCAAAGAAGGACAGGTTCTTGTGCCGCCCGTGGGAGGTCAGTTCCTTCACCAGCGCATCCTCCGGGTCGATCTCGTCCTCCGCTTTGCCCTCCAGCTCGGCATATTCCCGCAGCGCGTCCTCGGTGTCGGCAAGGGCGGCTTTCAGCTTTAAGGCAGAGGTGCCGGTCTGGGAGGAGTGCGCTTCGTCGATGATAACGGCATAGTTCTTCCCGGCGGTCTTGTTTACCTCAGTATAGATGACCGGGAACTTTTGCAGCGTGGTGATGATGATGCGTGCGCCGTTGTTGATGGCATCCCGCAGATCACCGGAGTTTTTGTCCTCGCCGATGGCTTCCACCGCACCCAGCGTATGGTCGAAGCCGGAGATGGTCTCCTGCAGCTGTGCGTCCAGCACGGTGCGGTCAGTAACTACGATGACACTGGCAAACACCGGCTTGTTCTCGGTGTTGAACAGGGAAGCCAGCCGGTACGCCGTCCATGCAATGGAATTGGATTTGCCCGACCCGGCGCTGTGCTGGATGAGATAGTGCTGCCCGGCACCCTTCTGCCGTACATCTGCCACCAGTTTGCGCACCACGTCCAGCTGATGATACCGGGGAAAGATCAGGGTCTTGCCGTCCTGTAGACTCATGAACTTTTGCAGGATGTCCATCATGCTGTCCTTCTGGAACACTTCTTCCCAGAGGTAGGCGGTAAGGTAGCCGTTGGGGTTGGGCGGGTTGCCTGCACCGCCGTCCCGCCCGGCACCGTTAGAGCCTGATTGAAGGGAAGAAAGCGGGTGTCCTTGCCTGCCAGCCGGGTGGCCATCCACACCTCGGTCAGGTCTACGCAAAAGTAGCCCAGAATGCGCTTGTTGAACTGGAAACACACCTCCCGGGGGTCCCGGTCGTGCATCCACTGTTGCTTGGCGTTCTCCACGGTCTGCCCGGTGAACTGGTTCTTCAGCTCAAAGGCGAACACCGGGATGCCGTTTACCGCCAGCACATATCCACCGAGTTGTGGGTGGTGTCGGAGTAGAACCACTGCCGGTTGCAGGTGATCTCGTTTTGGGCGTAGCGCTGGGCGTCCTTCTGGTTCAGCGCGGACTCCGGCTGGAAATAGCACACCCGGAACCGCCGTCCCCGGTGCTTGAATCCATACCGCAGCACCGAAAGCAGCCATCCGCATCGCAGGCATTGTTAAAGGCCGTGCAGAACTTCCGCACCGGGTTTACCGGGTTCTGCTTTTCAAAAAATGCCCACTCGTTGCTGGGTCTTTTGCACAAAGCGGATCAGGGTATCCACAAACAGCCCCAACTTGGGGTCGTAGCAATCCCCATTGCGGGTGTAGCCCCCGGCAGGGAGAGCAGTGCCGCCGCAATGTCCGATTCAAACTGCTTTTCGGTGGTGATGATTGGCATGATTGAGACCTCTTTATAATTATTATACCGTTGATTGGAACATCTGGAGAAAAGTTGTAAGTGATTTGACGAGGAAACTTAAAAAAGATGCAACAGGTTTTGTGTTTTCAGGGTAAATTAAAAAGTAAAGAGTTATAATGGAGGCAATTGTGCTAAACCATGAGAATCTGTTGTTCTTAGATTCGTTTTTATAGTCCGCTAGATGCTGAAGGATTTGAGTCTTTTGATCGAATTCACCTTTTATGATGGAAATTTGATCTAGAATAGCATCTTTTTGAAAAATGGAAAGAACAGACAAAGAATAATGAGCTTGACGGAATGAGTAAATTTTCTTGGGAAAAAGTTTCTGAAAATCATCTTGCACTAAATTCCATTGAATGTGATCAGATAAAAAAGATTCAAATGGAGTGATTGTTTTTTCAAATTCATATCGTAAAAGCAATAACTTTTTGAGAGAACGCCTTTTTAATTTAATTTTTGTGAGCCGCTGACGATAAATTGATAATTGCTTTAAAGCGGACTGATTGATAATGGATAAAAAAGACAATAAAAATAAATTGGTTGTGATATCTGAAAACTCCAAATCTATTTGATCTTCAAAATCCTGAAAACCATAGGAAGGCTTCTTTTTCTCGGTATTTATAATATAAATTAAACTGGAAGAATCATCTGGAGCATATCGATCGCTTAAAGAGGTTCGAAAAAACAATCGACCATATTTGTAAGGATCACCACGATGAAGAAATGTTTCGCCGTATTGGGCCTCGATTCCTACAGAACGCCAAAAATCTCGATGATAGGCTCATTATAACCTATGTTTGTGCCATAGAGAATTACGGAAGGGGGAATAATATTAGAAATGTGAAAGAAAGTTATAAAGTACTTCTGAATGAAATTAAAAAAATCCCATTTTATAAAACAAAATTTCTCATAGAGGTAATCACTTTTAAGGATTTCATTTGGATAATAAAGAATGTTTGATGATTCTTTTGCACCAACATCTTTTGAAAAAGATGACACGGTTTTGTGAATAAAAGCATGAGAAGGTGTATAGTTTTTTGACGTGAAAGAAGACAATTCTTCTTTGAAATTATTTGAAAAGAAAATGTGAAATTCTACAGAAATAAATTTTGAACTTACGCTTTTGAAATATACGGTGAAATAAGAAATTTTTTGATGCAAAGTTTCAGTGGAAGCGAACGAATAGCGTCCGATTTTAATACTAGAAAAAGAAGGGGGTGTTTTGCGAGCAAGAGAATCTAATTTGTTGATTTCATCATCGATAGAACCAGTTAGATAGTCGTTGCTCAAGTGGTGCAAGATTAGGCGCTTTAAACCCGATTTAACTGATTCTATGTTCTCGATAGAAATGAGATCAGAACAAATTAGACAAAATGGAGTACAATATTTGGAAGCCGGAATAGAACAATCATGAATATAAAAATGTTTTGAGTTGAAATATAAATCATAGTCAAATTGACTTTTTCTTCTTAGCTTTTTGCTGAACGGTTGGTTTCGATAGAAAAAATATTTTGATTTTTCGATAGAAAAACTTATTTTCTCATAGGTTGATTTTGATTTGATGCCGTAATATTTCAAAATTGTTTCTCCTGCAATTCTTATTATAATTTTATAAGTTGACCCACTTGTGTAACTACTCTAAAATTTTTAAATGAAGGCATGTAGAGATGTTTAGGGTTTTTGGAAATCAATGTAAATATGGTGGCTGAGATTCTATCCATTGAGAAAGGAAAGTACATTGTGATAGAGCAAAAATAGCTTGAGACATTCAACTTTTGTTGTTTCGCGATTGCTCATTCCGTGTTCAATAAAATGACGATTTATCAAAGGCGGTTCCACTTTAAAGTTAGCACTGTTCTGATACATGGCTTGCAAACAAGCTATGACGTTTTCTTCTAAAATCCACGCATATATGAACATATTTTCTGTGCGGGTGTTGCTGATTTGCTTGCCAAAGTTTTTTATGCCTCCACAAGAAACTTTTCGGTTTTCACGCATGGTAGCGTCTAATGATTGCGTCATGATTAAAGTGCGTTCAATTAAAGAGAAAAGAATAAGCGCGCAAATTCGATATTTTGCAGAGGAATATTCGTAAAATGCTTCTTTAAAATCTTGTGGTACAGCATCAGAATAATCTAAAATGGCTTTGTATAGTTCCGATATAGCTTCTTCAGTGAGTAAGGGCAGCATAAGACTGTCGGCTTGCTGCATACTATCAGGAAAAATTTGAAATTCATCATTTAAACTTAAGGGATGAGGTGTCCAGCCGTAAGTACCCCAAGATATATAACGCGATTTTAATTCATCAAGTTCTTCTTGTGTGTAAGAAGAAAGCTGCATTTGTTGGATTGATTCAAGTAGTACGGATGCTACTTTCGATATACTGGAAAGAGCGTTCTGGATTGTTGGCGTCCATTCAACCAATGTTTTACGAAAAGCTGTAATAGCAGAAATCATGCCCTTTGCTATGTCATAAAAATCTTCGCTTAACGGGGTTTGCTTATTTTCTGGATGAATTGGAGAATTGTTATCCATATTTTACACCTCCCTCTTCCCGGTTACAACCTCATAAATCAAACTTTTCTTGTAGCTTTCCAGCTCTTTTACCAGCTGCTCCTTCTTTGCAATCAGCTTGTCAATTTCGGCGCACTTGGCGTCAAGGTAGTTTGCAATTTCTTTTTGTTCATGGAGAGGAGGAAGCAGACCAATATATTTTGTGAGTTTTGTTAGTGTTGTACGTGGCATAGCAGAACCTGCCATTGAAACAAGGATTTGCTTTTGCAAAAAATCAGATGCCAGTAAATACATAAGATAGTGTCCATCGGCATTGTCAGCAGGACGAAGCATTGCGACAGAAGACAGAATAACACATGGAGTGTCACTATCAACAAACCCAACACGACCAGTTGTTGCACCGTCCTTGACAAGCAATACATCACCTTTTAAAGGCTGGCAACCCTGTGCGACTAATAACTGAAAATCCTCTTCCGAAATACGTTTGGCAGAATTATAGTCAAGACCAATGCCATGAACGTCTCCGGCTGTGATATAAGGCCAACCGTTTTCGACAGTTGTAGGAGAAAAATGAGTGCCATCTGTAATTAGCTTGCAGAAAAATTTCAGCTGAACGGGATTGAATTCTTTCGGAATCTCCCCAATCCATTCAACCCCGCTATCCTTCATCTCCCGCTCACCACGCACGCCTTTTGTAACAGCCTGCGTAATAACTGTCTGCTTGAGCTTTTTGTATTCCTCAATGCTGGAACGGGTTTTGAAAAGTATTTTATCAATACTTGAGCATTCTAAATCTAGAAAATCAGCTCTTGATTTTTGCTCATCAAGAGGAAGAGTGAAAAGCCGGACTTGTGCAAAGTTAGAATAACGCATTGCCTGACCATCACGAACCATATTTGTGGTTCGTTGTAGGGCGTCAATATAAACTGAGGACTTCAAAAGCCATCTATAAAAGCGTGGGTAAACCAATTCAAGATTCGGAACAAGCATAACGTATGCGGAGCTAATAGCACCGGATTTTGTGCTGTATTCCAATCCGCCTTGAAAACTACGCATACTGATTACAAAATCACCAGCTTCGACGTGTTTGAGAATATCAAAATCTTTTTCAACAGTAACAACTTTAGAGCCAGTCAGCTCCATATAGTCATCCTGATAAAGAATGCCATATTGTTGGCTAGAGGTAAGCTGGCGCTCGCCTTTCTGTGCCTTGTCTTTACGCTGAGTGAAGAGAGCTTTTGGGTTTATGGTTCTCCACCCCTCCGGAATCTCCCCAATCCATTCAATGCCGCTGTCTTTCATTTTCCGTGCCATGGTCAGCCCTCCTTATGGAACAGCTCTGCCAGCCCGGCGGAGATGTCCTGTTCCAGTGCGGTGATGCGCGCCACGATATCCTCCACGGCTTCCGGTGCCTGATACTCGTAGAAATAGCGGGTCATGGGGATCTCATAGCCCACCTTGGTCTTGCTGTGGTCGATCCATGCGTCGGGGGCGTAGGGCAGAACTTCCCGGGCAAAGTAGGCGTCAATATCCTGCACCAGCGGCACGTTTTCGGTGTCTCGCAGACTGGTGTCCGGCACAGGCTTGCCACGCTTCAGGATAACGTTGCCCGCCTCGTCCCGCTGGGGGCGCTCCACAACGATCTTGTTGTAGCCGAACTCCACGCTCTCGAACACCTTGCTCTCGCAGTAGATGCCGTTTTTGTCGCCGTACACCTTGCCGTTGGCAAACTCGCCGTAGGCGGTGACGATCAGTTCCCGGCAGGCATCGGTGATGTCGTTGCGCTTGGTGCCGATGCTCTTGCGGCGTGGCTCGAAGCAGTGGCTGGCGTCAATAAGCTGCACCTTGCCCGCACGGTGGGCGGGCTTATCCTTGCTGAGCACCCAGATGTAGGTGGAGATGCCGGTGTTCATGAACATATCGGTGGAAAGCTGGATGATGCAGTCCAGCCAGTCGTTTTCCAGAATATACTGCCGGATGTTGCTGGGACCGCTGCCGGCATCGCCGCTGAACAGGGGAGAGCCGTTCTGGATAATGGCCATCTTGCCCTTGTTTGCCAGCTTGGCAAGACCGTTCAGCACAAAAAGCTGCTGACCATCGCTGATCTTGGGCAGACCGGGCGCAAAACGCCCCATCTCGCCCCGGGCGCTTCGGCTTCCACCGCTTTCTGCTCCCGCTTCCAGTCGATGCCGAAGGGCGGGTTGGAGATGATGTACTGGAAGGTGAACCCGGGGAACTGATCCTCCGACAAAGTATCACCGAACCGCATATTGTTGGGGTCGCCGCCGCGGATCATCATGTCCGCCTTGGCGATGGCAAAGGTGGAGGGGTTGAACTCCTGCCCGAAGCAGGTCACCTCAATGTCGCTGTTCAGCTCGTGGATGCGCTCCTCCATGCAACTGAGCATCTGGCTGGTTCCCATGGCCATATCGTAAACGGTCATGCTGCTGGTATCGAGGTCGGCTTCGGACAGCAGCAGGTCGGTCATCAGGTAGATGATGTCCCGGCTGGTGAAGTGGGCTCCGGCTTCCTCGCCAAAGCTCTCGGAGAACCGCCGCACCAAGTCCTCAAAGATATAGCCGCAGTCCACGGCACTGATCTTGTCCGGGCCAAGATAGCCCTTCTCAGAGCCGAACTCCTTGATAACGAGGTAGAGGGTGTTGCTCTCCACCATCCGCTTGATGATGTTGTCAAAGTCGAACTTTGCCAGCACGTCCTGTGCGTTGGCGGAGAAGCCGGACAGGTAATCCCGGAAGTTGGACTCAATGTTGTCCGGGTCTGCCAGCAAAGTCTCGAAGGTGAAACGGCTGGTGTTATAGAACTGGTAGCCGGAGGCCTTCTGCAAAAAGCCGTCGATGACCTGTAGCTTTTTCACCTTTTCGTAGGTGTCAAGCACGGCTTGATGGGTGGGCAGCAGGCAGTCATGGAACCGCTTTACCACGGTCATAGGCAGGATGACCAGACCGTACTCGTGGGGCTTGAACGGCCCCGCAGCATATCGGCCACGTTCCAGATCATGGCGGCTTTTTCGGCAATATTGGCACCTACGGCGGCAATTTTATCGTTTGGCATACGTTGCTCCTTATTTTCTGTGATGGGTGGACATCCTGATTTTACAACGATTGATGTCCTATAAATCGGATAGCAGGATGCTTTTCCTGAAAAATGATTCTTGCATCTATTGTACCACGATAAAAGTGGAAACACCATATTCCGGCAAAAGAAAATGCCCGCCTGAAAATCAGACGGGCATCGATCATAGAAGGATTTAATCTTCACATAGAAGATCGTTGTTGCGCATGAAGGTGACAAAGCTGAGGATGATTTTGGCGTTTCTCTCTACAATGTCAGATTCGGTAAAATCTGTGGCATTCGCAGCAAGATCAGTAAGCTCCTTGATTTTTGTACCCTCTTTTTTCTGCTTCCGGTTGTTCTCAAAACCGGTATAGTACTTGACCTTATCGCTGAAGCGATAATCAGAAGCGCGGATATTGATGCGCTTTTCCAACAACACCTTGTTGCCAAGGCTTTCAATATTTCTCGGATTGGAAAGCGAGTGCTCCTTTTCCTGGCGATTGCGTGCGTAGATGTGCTCAATCTCAAGTACACTTTCAAGGGATAAGAGCTCCTGACAGGAGTTCTGGAATGCCCACCATGTCAGCATGGCCTTTGTGATCGCGCGGTTGTTGCTGAAGGTATAGTTGTCAAAAGCATTCTGCAATTTCTGCGTATCAAACAAATAGTCAGAAAACCGAACAGGTTGCCCGGTTACAATGTTGATCATTTCTGCAAAAATGGGAGTGCGCAGTGCATTTACGCCCGGATTTGTAACGGCATATGCCAGATGAATGCGGTGATTTTGTTAAGAAAGCTATAGAAACGATCGTCGTTCAGTAGACCATCGGAATCCCGATTGGCCATGTAATAGACCGAAACAAAATAGGTCCACATACCGTTGGGAGCGTAGTTCAGAACAAAGAGCCTGCGAAGAATTCGGTCAGAGAAGCGCTCAACATTTTGATTCTGCACATCATTCCAGAAATTTGCAAGATCGATCAGATTTTCAAAAGTCTGGTCATTTTTTAGCAAGCTGTAAGCATTCCGTTCATAGAATTTACGCAGTGCCTCCGTTGTCGAGGATTTGATGCCTTGCTTTGCACGTTCATAGTACATATACCGTGTGAAAAGCTCATCCATCGGGGTGCCTGTAATAGGATGGAAAATAGAATCACACAGCACCTCGAGGTCCTTCCACTTTTGGATAAAGACTTCCCGCTCGCCTTTGGCAGAGTAATACTTGTAAAATTGCGCCTTGAAGATATCTGCATCAGACAGTGGCTTTCCGCGGTCGTTCAATGTCGAGAAGATTCGCAAAGCGGTGTCCTGAGATTCTGCTTCGATCGGGAGCAAAATACAGTTGTTCATGATCCGAATCGGAAAGAAGGAAAACCAGTCTGGGTAAGTATTCAGAAAGTCTACGATCTTTTGCTGAAAAAAGCGATAGTTATTGGCGTAGCTGCTCTTTTCGCAATCAGACACGGTTCCTGATTTCAGGATATTCAGAAATTCGCCCTTTTCCTTGTCGGTGGCGACTTCTGAGTCGATTTTCAATGCTGACTTGTCCGGGTCACCAAACTCATCGGTTTTCCAGATGCACTGCTCAATGAACTTGCTGGTCTTTACGGCTTTATCGTTCTTCATGCTTCCATATTTTTCATAGAAAGCTCGAAGTAACAGCATCAATGTCGTAAGGCGCTGTTGTCCGTCAATAATCTCCATTTTACCGTCATCATTTTTAAATGTGACGATGGGGCCGAGAAAATACTCATCGCTGTCACTGTTGAATTTGTCGCAGTCATTATCAGGAAATGCAAATAAGAACAGGTCGTCCCAAAGAGTCTGGCATTCCTTTTCTCCCCAGCGTAAGGCCTTTGATAATCCGGAATGAGGAAATCAGCTTTCTTCTCACTGAAAAGTGCCCGCACGCTTTTTTGATCAATGTTTAATTTTGACATTCGATGCCTCCTGTTCAGCATCAGCAGGTTGCTTCAACTTATCAAATCATCTGAAAATGCCGCAACGCATCCACAATCGCATCCGCTTTCTCCTTCGGACACTGGGGCTGCTTCGTATTTTCGGACTTCGCCTTATGGTGGTTCTCTCGTACCTCCAGACCGCATTTCTGCTTGACCTGCGAGATATACAGGGAAGATACCTTCAGTCCAGTTTGTTCCAACACGCGGGCTTTGATTTCAGGATAGGTCGCACCCTTTTGCAATCCTGAAGTGTCCATGCCCTCCAAAGAGAACTCTACACGGACTTTTTTGGAGTCGATCTCACCCTTGGAAAGCGCAATGACACATTCCACATGTTTCGTCCTCGGGAAAAGGTCCACCGGCTGCACCTTTTCTGCCCGATACCCATGCTCTTCCAGCCACTTGGCATCCCGGGCGGCGGTGGAGGATTGCAGCTGACATAGACCACCCGGCGGGGGGACATGGTGACGACAGCGGAAAGGGTTGCTTCGTCACAGCCTTTGCGGGGAGGGTCGAGCATCACAACATCCGGGTGCAGGCCCTCGGCGGCAAGCTGAGAGGCCGCCTTACCAGCATCGGCGCAGAAGAAGCGGCTCTTTGCGGCTATGGTATCACCCATGCGGGCTGCATTGGCCTTGGCGCTTTCGATGGCCTCAGGCACGATCTCCACGCCGATGAGCTCCCGGCAGCGGTCGGCCATGGAGAGACCGATGGTACCCATGCCGCAGTAGAGGTCGAGCAGAACGTCCGAGGGCTCCAGCTGGGCGTACTCGGCAGCGATGCCGTAGAGCCGCTCAGCGGCCAGTGTGTTGACCTGGTAGAAGGAGAGGGGGCCGAGCCGGACCGGCACACCGCAAAGAGTATCCTCGATGTAGCCCGGGCCGTAGAGGGAGATGGTCTCTTCACCCAAGATGACATTGGTCTTCTTGGCGTTGACGTTGATGAGGACGGACGCAATATCGCTGAACTGCTCCCGCAGCGCGGCCACGAGCTCCTCGCTGTGGGGAAACTTCGGGCGGGTGCAGACGAGGCAGACCATGATCTGGCCGCTGTGTGTACCCCGGCGCAGGAAGATATGCCGAACAAGGCCCTTGCCGCTCTCCTCGTCGTAGGGCTGGATGCCGTGGGCGGCGAAGAAGCTACAGAGCGCGTTGCCGATGTCGTTCAGGACGCCGGGCTGTAATTTGCAATCGGGGCAGGGGACGATGCGGTGGGTGCGGCCGGCGTAAAAGCCGATGCAGGGCGCACCGTTTTTGTCGCGGCCCACCGGGAACTGTACCTTGTTGCGGTAGCGGTCCACCTCAGGGGAGGAAAGGGCATCCAGCACCGGCACATCCAGTCCGCCGATGCGGCGGAAGGCGTCGGCGACGCTCTCCTGCTTGGACCGCAGCTCGGCGGCGTAGTCCATGTGCCGCAGGCTGCACCCGCCGCAGGGGCGGCGACAGCACAGTCCACCGGGATGCGGTCAGGCGAAGGG
>ENA-OQHA01000938-OQHA01000938.1-human-gut-metagenome-genome-assembly--contig:-NODE-938-length-12592-cov-6.636663_pt1 | contig 12592 bp, 18 predicted proteins | sample MGYA00242558_ERZ504707 | MGnify/ENA primary metagenome ERZ504707 (study PRJEB26092, sample SAMD00036197) | human gut metagenome | host: Homo sapiens | study: EMG produced TPA metagenomics assembly of... | reverse complement strand
CAGAAGGGCAACGCGCCGGTCGAGCGCAAGCTGCAGCGTCTGTTCCGCCGTGGTGACGCGTGCCGTCTGATCAAGCGTTGCAACGATTTCGGCCGCGGGCGGCGTGTCCGTGGCGGTCGGCGAGCTGGCCGACGGCCTGTACGTGGACCTCAACAAGGTGTCCAAGAAGTACGAGGGTCTTGACGGCACCGAACTGGCGATCTCCGAATCGCAGGAACGCATGGCCGTGGACGTGGCCGCAGAAGACGTGGACGAGTTCCTCGCTACGCCAAGGAAGAGAACCTCGAGGCCGAGGTCATTGCGACCGTGACCGAGGATCCGCGCATGACGATGGTGTGGAACGGCGACACGATCGTGGACCTTTCCCGCGAATTCCTCGCCTCCAACGGCGCTCCGAAGCATCAGGTGGTGCATGTCGAGGCGCAGCACGGCTACACGACGCCGTGGGCTTCCGGCACGCTTTCCGAGCGCATGCACACCATGCTCACCGACCTGAACGTGGCTTCCAACAAGGGTCTTTCCGAGCGTTTCGATTCCACCATCGGCGCGGGCACCGTGCTCATGCCGTTCGGCGGTAGGAAGCAGCTGACCCCGAACATGGCCATGGTCGCCAAGCTTCCGGTGTTCGGCGAGACCACCACCGCTTCCGCGATGGCCTGGGGATTCAACCCGTACATCATGGAGCAGAACCAGTTCACGGGCGCGTACCTGTCCGTGGTCGAGTCGCTGTCGAAGCTGGTGGCCGCCGGCTTCGAGCACGAGAATGCATATCTGAGCTTCCAGGAGTACTTCGAGAAGCTGCGTGACGAGCCGGAACGCTGGGGCAAGCCGATGGCCGCCGTGCTGGGTGCCTGATGGCCCAGGTGGATCTGGGCGCGGGCGCGATCGGCGGCAAGGATTCCATGTCCGGCACCTTCGAGCAGCTTGACGTTCCGCCGACCCTGATCTCCTTCGCCGTGGCGGTGGGCAATATGAAGCGCGCCACCTCCCCCGAGTTCAAGGGCGCCGGCCACCGTGTGGTCCGCATCGCCCCGCGCTATAAGCCGATGGCCTCACGCCAGACAAGGATGCGTTGCTGGAGGTGTTCTCCGCGGTTGAGGAGCTTACCGATTTCGGCGACGCGCTGGCCGTGTCCACGCCGGGCTACGGCGCCACCGCCGAGGCGATCTTCAAGATGACGGTCGGCAACCAGATCGGCGTGAAGCTGGACGACGGCATTGCCGTGGATGACCTGTTTGCTCCGGCCTATGGCTCCTTCATCATCGAGCTTGCCGACAACGCGAAGGTTCCGGCCGTGTCCAACCTGGTGGAAGTCAGCGAGGTCGGCGAAACCACCGAGGAGTATTCGTTCGTGGCCGCCGGCGAGACGCTTGATCTGGCCGAGCTGCAGGACGCGTGGGAGGGCGGCATCGAATCCGTGTTCCCGTACCGTTCCAAGGGCGAGGAGAAGGGCAAGACGGTTGAAACCATGTCCTTCGACGCTCCGAAGAAGACCGTATACACCGGCACCGGTGTGGCCAAGCCGCATGTGATCATCTGTGTTCCCAGGCAACAACTGCGAATACGATTCCGCAGCCGCCTTCGAACGCGCGGGCGCCGACGTGAGCACGCTTATCGTGAACAACCTCACTCCGGCCGCAGTGGCCGAGTCCACCGCCGCTTTGGTCGAGGAGATCAAGAAGAGCCAGATCATCATGATTCCTGGCGGTTTCTCCGGCGGCGACGAACCGGACGGCTCCGCCAAGTTCATCACCGCGTTCTTCCGCGCTCCGGCCGTGACCGAGGCCGTGCGCGACCTGCTGAACAACCGCGACGGCCTGATGCTCGGCATCTGCAACGGCTTCCAGGCGCTCATCAAGCTCGGCCTGGTGCCGTACGGCGACATCGTGCCGATGACCGCCGAATGCCCGACGCTGACGTTCAACACCATCGGCCGCCACCAGAGCCGCCTAGTGCGCACCCGCGTAGCTTCGAACCTCTCCCCGTGGCTGGCGAAGACCGAGGTGGGCGACATGCACACCATCGCCATCTCCCACGGCGAGGGTCGTTTCGTGGCTTCCGACGACGTGCTCGCTCAGCTCAAGGCCAACGGCCAGATCGCTACGCAGTATGTGGACGAGGCTGGCGTGCCGGGCATGGACCTGGATGTGAACCCGAACGGTTCGCTGCTGGCTATCGAAGGCATCACCAGTCCGGACGGCCGCGTGTTCGGCAAGATGGGCCACTCCGAGCGCTACAGCAACGGCACATTCGTGAACGTGCCCGGCGAAAAGGACCAGCCGCTGTTCGCGGCCGGCGTGGAGTACTTCGCCGCCTGAGCATCAAGACTCTTTTCACGCTCACATAATCAAGGTGGGTTCGAAATCTCATGATTCCGAACCCACCCTTTCATATACAGCAATCCGCGACATTCGTCATAGCAGCCGCTTCAGGCGGAAAGGTAACCCTCGGCGAGATCGACGGGCCTGTTGGCGCGTTCCACCGCATCATCGCTGGATTGCGCGGTTTGTCTGATGATGTCGTCGTAACCGGTCAGGGCGGCGAAAGGCATGAATTGGGCGGCACGGTTATGCATGCTCATATGGGCATGCGTCTGCGATTGGTGATGCGGCAGATCGATGATGTCGTCGTAGCGATGGGTTTCCGTAAGGCTCATGCCGCATGACCTCCTATCTGCTTGTTGCGCTGCTGGCCTGTGGCGTCATCGAACATATCCATGGCCTTGATGATGGAATTTCTGCCGAATTTGCGTTTGATGTCCAGAAGCGTTTGCTGCATATGCAGTTCGGCGTCCCCTCGTGGCGAATCCTTGGAACCACCATCGGCGGAACGCATAGCCTCGCATTCGGCCGCATCAGCGGAAGCGGAATCCACCGGCGCTTCCATCGCGGCGAACAAATCAGGCTGCGTATATTCGGACGCGGCCGCCTGCCGCCGTTCCTCAAGTTGCTCGTCGGTCAGCACATCGGCGGCGACCACATTCAGCCGACGGACCAGCAAACGCCTGTCTACGATCGAAAGGAAAAGCTTATCGACCGCGTCGCAAATACGCGACGTAGCCGACGTCGGCTCCGGCAATGCGATCGACCCGGTGGCCGGCTTGGGTACGCGGCGGCCATACCTGTCGATCGAAACAGGGCCGTCGTATGTTGCCGCGGCATGTTCGGCAATCGCCTTCAAATCAGCGGAACCGTCCTTGCCAAGCCGTTTCGGATCGAGACTTGCCGTGTCGTAGCCGACCATCAATCCCACTCTGCCGGCTTTCACGCCCTTCGCTACCAAATCCAATGACAGCGTATCCGCCATTTCACGCACAATCAGCCGGGCTGCGTCGAATCCCGCCGGCCCTGTCAGCACTTGTCCGGAACTCAAGCTGTGCCCCGACGGCTTGTACACTTTGATGTCCGCGATGGTGCACGGCTCCCAACCCCACGCATGGTCGATGAGTAGTTCAGCATTCACTCCGAACATCCGATATAGCAGATCCTCGTTGTAATACTCATCGGCGCGACCCATCGAGCAACGTGCGATATCTCCCATGGTCAACAAGCCCTGAGCCTCGAGCCTTTTCGCATATCCTCGTCCAACACGCCAAAAATCAGTAATCGGACGATGCCCCCACAACAGTTTCCGATACGACATCTCGTCCAGCCTGGCAATGCGGATGCCATCCTCCCCAGCATGGATATGCTTGGCCACAATGTCCATGGCAACCTTGGCCAGATACATGTTCGTACCAATACCCGCTGTAGCGTGATACCAGTCCGAGCATGAATGTCATGGATAATGTCGCGCGTCATCTCCTCCACGCCTTTGCCATAGGCGCGTAGATACCCAGTGACGTCCATGAACACCTCGTCCACCGAATAGACATGGATGTCATCCGCCGACACGTATTTCAAGTAAATACCGTAGATTTTCGCGCTCATCGCCAGATAATGCGACATGCGCGGCTTGGCTATGAACACGTCCGCAGCCAGATTCGGATTATCAGCGAGCGCTTTCGCATCATACGATTTTCCCGTCAGCACTCCGCCCGGGGCAACAGCCCGACGTGCCGCATTGACCTCTTTGAGTTTCGCTTTGACCTCGAATAGACGGGCACGACCCGGCAACCCGTATTCCTTCAGCGACGGAGAAACCGCCAAACAAATGGTTTTGTCGGTACGCGACTGATCCGCTACTACCAGATGCGTGGACAGTGGCGGAAAACCATGCTCGACACATTCCGAAGATGCATAGAAGGATTTCAAGTCGATTGCCACGTATGTTCGTTCGGCCATAACACTCCTTCCATGCAACAGTTCTTATAAACGTATCCATCACGCCCGCAAACATGATACGTTCTCAACGTTCTCATCATAACAAAATATTCGAACAGCCGTTCGAATGCGTGTTTAGTTTTGCATTCATCCCAAGGACTCCCCGAAACCTGTCGCTTGTAGCCTCCCGTTGGTAGGGTTGAACGGTAGCGAACCCCTTGTCTCCATGGTTTTGGAAGGAGCTTTGGCTTGTCAGCTGAACTCGAAGACATCCACGAGGAATGCGGTATTTTCGGCGTTTGGGGCCACTCGGACGCCGCCCGACTCACCTACTTCGGTCTACACGCGCTGCAGCATCGCGGTCAGGAGGGTGCCGGCATTGTCTCCAACGATAATGGTCATCTCATCGGTCATCGCGGAACGGGTCTGCTGACCAAGTGTTCAGCGACGAACGGGAAATCGAACGCCTGAAAGGAGACAAAGCGATCGGCCATGTGCGTTACGCCACAGCCGGTTCCGGCGGCACCGACAACATCCAGCCGTTCATCTTCCGCTTCCATGACGGGGATATGGCGTTGTGTCACAACGGCAATCTCACCAATTGCCCCTCCTTACGCCGCAAGCTGGAGGACGAGGGAGCGATCTTCCATTCGAACTCCGACACCGAAGTGCTCATGCACCTCATCCGTCGTTCCAGCAAGCCCACGTTCATGGACAAGCTCAAGGAAGCGCTCAACACCGTGCACGGCGGCTTCGCCTATCTGATTATGACCGAACATGCCATGATCGGCGCGCTCGATCCGAACGGATTCCGTCCGCTGTCCCTTGGCAGGATGACGAACGGCGCCTATGTGCTCGCTTCCGAGACCTGCGCGCTCGACACTGTCGGAGCCGACTGGTGCGTGACATCCGCCCGGGCGAGATCGTGGTCGTGGATGACGATGGCTACCGCATCGACCGTTACACGGATCAGACCCAGCTGGCCATCTGCTCGATGGAATTCATCTACTTCGCACGCCCCGATTCCAACATCTACGGCGTGAACGTGCATTCGGCCCGCAAGCGCATGGGCGCGCGCCTGGCTCAGGAATCCCCCGTCGACGCCGATATGGTCATCGCCGTGCCGAACTCCTCCCTGTCGGCGGCTTCCGGCTATTCGGAGGAGGCCGGCCTGCCGAACGAAATGGGTCTGATCAAGAACCAGTACGTGGCACGCACCTTCATCCAGCCCACGCAGGAGCTGCGCGAGCAGGGCGTGCGTATGAAGCTGTCCGCAGTGCGCGGCGTGGTCAAGGGCAAGCGCGTGGTCGTCATCGATGATTCCATCGTGCGCGGCACCACCTCGAAGCGCATCGTGCAGATGCTCAAGGAGGCCGGGGCGGCCGAAGTGCATATGCGCATCAGCTCCCCGCCGCTGAAGTACCCGTGCTTCTACGGCATCGACATCTCCACCACCAAGGAGCTGATCGCGGCCAAGAAGTCCGTCGACGAGATCCGCGACTACATCGGAGCCGATTCACTGGCGTTCCTGTCGCTCGACGGCTTGGTGGAATCCATCGGCCTTGGCGCAGACGCACCGTATGGCGGCCTGTGCGTAGCTACTTCAACGGCGACTATCCGACCGCCTTGGACGACTATGAAGCCGACTTCCTGAAGTCGCTCACTCCGGAGGATCGTGTCCGTCTGCCCGAATTCGCTTTGTACAAGAGCAAGTACGAGGGCAACGAATACACCACCACTTCATCCCAAGAAGAACACTGAGACCCGAGAAAGGTTAGATATGCCAAAAGCATATGAGGAAGCCGGCGTAAGCGTTGAGGCCGGTTACGAAGTCGTCAAGCGTATCAAGTCCCACGTGGCGCGCACCAACCGTCCGGGCGTGGTCGGCGGCATCGGCGGCTTCGGCGGATTGTTCGATCTCGCTTCCCTCGGTTACAAGGAGCCGGTGCTGATTTCCGGCACCGACGGCGTCGGCACCAAGCTGGTCGTGGCCAAGATGGCCAACAAGCACGACACCATCGGCATCGACTGCGTGGCCATGTGCGTCAACGATATCGCCGCCCAAGGCGCCGAGCCGCTGTTCTTCCTGGATTACATCGCCTGCGGCAAGAACAATCCGGCTCTGCTCGAGCAGGTCGTCTCCGGCGTGGCCGACGGCTGCGTGCAGGCCGGTTCCGGTCTGATCGGCGGCGAGACCGCCGAGATGCCGGGCATGTATGACGAAGACGAGTACGATCTGGCTGGCTTCGCGGTCGGCGTGGCCGAAAAGTCCGCTATCGTCGACGGCTCCACCATCGCTGAGGGCGACGTGCTTATCGGCCTGCCGTCCACCGGCGTGCATTCCAACGGTTTCTCCCTGGTGCGCAAGGCCCTGTTCGAGCAGGCCGGCTACACCGTGGACACCGTACTGGACGAACTGGGCGGTGAGAAGCTTGGCGACGTGCTGCTCACTCCGACCAAGATTTACGTGAAGGCCCTTTCCCCGCTGTTCAAGGCGGGCGTGGTCAAGGGCGTCGCGCATATCACCGGCGGCGGTTTCATCGAGAACATTCCGCGTATGATTCCAGACGGTCTTGCCGCCCATATCAACCTCGGCTCCTGGCCGGTGCTCCCGATCTTCGACGTGCTCGAGAAGGCCGGCAGCATCGACCATATGGAAATGTTCAACATCTTCAACATGGGTATCGGCATGGTGCTGGCCGTCAGCGCCGAAGATGCCGATAAGACCATGGAACTGCTAAAGTCCAATGGCGAGGCCGGCTATGTGCTGGGCAATATCGTCAAGAAGACCGGCGAGGACGTCGAACTGCAGTAAACGAACATACGGGGGTAGCCGAACAGGCACCCCCGATATTATTTCTTGAGATTGGCACTCTTCCCCATAAGGGATACAACAGGAGGAAATATGAAGGTTCTGGTCATTGGTTCCGGTGCGCGTGAACATGCCATCGCCCACGCGCTCATGCGTGGCGGCAACGTCAGCGAGGTCACTGTGGCCCCAGGCAATCCGGGCATGGAGCTTGACGGCATCCGCACCACGCAGCTCAACCCGTCCAATCATGCGGCGCTCATCGATTTCGTGAAGAACAATGGTTACGACTGGGTGTTCGTCGGACCGGAAGTGCCGCTTATCGAAGGCATCGTCGACGATTTCGCGGCCGCCGGCATCAAGGCGTTCGGCCCGAACAAGGCCGCCGCGCAGATCGAGGGTTCCAAGGACTTCGCCAAGCAGCTTATGGAACGTCACGACATTCCGACCGCGAAGTACCAGACGTTCGACGATTTGGAGCGTTCCACCGCTTATGTGCGCGAGCATGGCGCGCCGATCGTCATCAAGGCCGATGGCCTGGCCGCAGGCAAGGGCGTGACCGTGGCGATGGATGAGGAGACCGCCATCGCCGCTTTGGAGGACATTTTCGTGGACCACCGCTTCGGCAACGCCGGCGCGAAGGTGGTTATCGAGGATTTCCTTGAGGGTCAGGAATTCTCTCTGATGAGCTTTGTGAACGGCACCGATTTCTGGCCGATGCCGATTTCGCAGGATCATAAGCGTGCCTACGATGGCGACAAGGGTCCGAACACCGGCGGCATGGGCGCCTACAGCCCGGTTCCGCAGATCGGTCAGGATGTGATCGACACCGCCATCGAAACCATCGTCAAGCCGACCGTTCAGGCCATGGCCGACGAGGGCACGCCGTTCACCGGCATTCTGTACGCCGGCCTCATCGCCACCGCCGACGGCCCGAAGGTCATTGAGTTCAACGCGCGTTTCGGCGATCCAGAGACCGAAGTGGTGCTGCCGAAGCTCACGTCCGATCTCGGTGCCGGCATCAGCGCCATTCTCAACGGCGAAACCCCGGAATTCACGTGGGATGAGGACAATGCCACTCTTGGCGTGGTGATCGCTTCCGAAGGTTACCCGACCAACGTGGTCAAGGGTGCCGCGATTCCTGAGATCACGGTAGATGACGATTCCCATGTCTACTATGCGGGCGTCGCACGTGGCGAGCATGGTCTCGTGGCCAACTCCGGTCGCGTGCTGCTGGTCGAGTCCTCCGCTGCGGACATCAAGGCCGCGCAGGACAAGGTCTACGCGATCATCGACAAGCTCGACACCAAGGGCATGTTCTACCGTCACGACATCGGTTTCAAAGCGCTGAACGCGTGATGATGGTGTGTTGGCTGCGCTGAACCAATAGCCGTTGAGGGGCTGTTCCAATAGTTTGGAACAGCCCCTCAATGTTTTAAGATTTGTGCGGCAGGCGCGTCGTCGCCCACCACACTCCTGCCGTGACGAGGACGTGCGCGAATTCCGTGCGGCCCGACACGAAGGCGCACAACGGTACGTCGAGTGTCGAGCCGTGCGGCAGGCGCGCCGTCCTCGTTACGGCAGGTCCATGAAGGAGGTGTCTTTCAGGTAATTCTTCCCCGTGGTGATGTCGTACTGGATGAGCTTGTAATCCGCCATCAGCTGTTTGGTTTCGGCGTCGAAATCGCTTTCGGCCATGGGATTGCCCTTGGAGTCAAGGTAGATGTTCTGACCTTCCGGAATACGGTCCCAGCCTTGGATGTTGTTGACCACCGGCGGTTCCATGGCCGAGATCTTGGAGTGCATTTCGGTGAGGAACGCCAGATACGGCGACACCTTGGCATCCATATGCTCGGCGGCCTGCGCCACAAAGAAGTTGGGCGACGAATAGTCGGCGTTGCCGATCTTGTTGCCTTGCGTGCCGGAAGCCTTGTTGGACCAGATGAAGTAGTCCGTCTGATGCAGGGCCAGCGAGTTGTCGTCGTCCGCGGATGCCGAGGAGTAGATACCAGGCAGATGGTCGCCGTAGAAGACCACGGTGACCGGCTTGTCGAGCTTGTCGAGTTCGCTGAGGAATCCGGCGGTCGCCCCATCCGTCAGGGACGCGCCCTTTTGGTAGGTTTCGATGGATTCCTTCTCGTCGTCCTTCAACGGCTTTCCCGTGGTGGAGGAGGCTTTGAAGTCGTTGTGCTTGTACCAGTCATGGTAGGGCATGTGGTTCTGCATGGTGATGACCTGCAGGAACTGGTTCGACTTGGTTTTCCTGACTTCCTCCAGCGTGCTTTGGTAGGTGCCTCGTCGGAGACGTACGGCGAATCGTCGATCTTGTCCTGATGAGAGATGACGTCCGGACCGGTCAACGTATAGAAATGCGAGAAGCCGAACTTCTTGTAGTTGGTGGCGCGCGAATACATGGACGATTCGTACGGGTGCAGGCCGATGGAGTTCTTTGCGGCGCCCCACATCTGGTTGATTGTCGGCGTCCAATGCTCGCTCGGCACCAGCTGCTGGTATGGGCTGGTCAGAGGAATCGAAATTCGCCATGCTCAGGCCGGACAGTCCCATGTATTCCAAGTTGGCGGTGCCGCCGCCGTATCCGGAGGACAGCATCAGGCCGGACGTGGTATTCTGCTTGATCTCACGGATCTTCGGCATGGAATCCTTGTTGACTTTGAGTCCCGGCACGCGTGACGGGTCGGAGAAGGATTCGGACAGCACGTAGATGACGGTGCTGTCGGTCATGTTCGCGGAACGTTTCGCGTTGATCTTCTTCGCGGCCTTCTCATAGCGGGCCGCGACCTGCTTCATGGTCTCTTCGGAATAGTCGTCCGGCTTGACCATGACTTTCGGGTTGAGCTGACGGGTGAACGCCACCAGCGGCCCGTTGCGCTGGGCGTCGTATACGGAGTCCCACATGGAGGGCTTGTCCCCCATGACGGTGGCGAAGCCTTTGGCCCACGAGCCGACGGTGCTCACCTGCATCGAATACAGCGTGAAGAACAGGCCTGGAAGCAGGATCAGCAGCAGTCTTGCGATCGCGTTCACGGAACGGGATTGCTTGTCGGAGCCGCGAAACAGTCTGCCGTGACGCGCGTCGAGGCGGTTCAGGAAGACGAACAGCGCCACGAACGCGGCAAACGCCGCCACCGCGATCAGAATGGTCCATTGCGCGCCGGACGGCATGAAACTCATCAGATTGCCGGCGTCGGCTTTGAGGAAGTTCAGGTCGCTTGGCAGAATCGCCTCGTATCGAATCGACACTTTGAAATGCTCAATCACGCGACGATGAACGTCACCGCCAGAAATATCGGCGTGGCCACCCAGAAACGGTTGGTGAGCATGAGCAGGATCACGTACAGGACGCCCCACAGTATGAGGTTGAGCACAGCCACAAAATTAGCGCTGGTGAACATCTTGCCGACGAATCCCCAGCCGGTGAGCCACATGTTGTTCGATAGTTGGACTCGAGTGGCGGATTCGCTGACACCGATCTGCAGGGCGGCAACGCCCACCGCATCGAACAGCACGAATAGCACGCCGTAAAGCCAGCCGGGGAACTCCTTGCCCGCTTTCTTGGCCATCGGGTCCACGGTAGCGATGTCGAGCTCCTCAATCGGCTCGTTTTTCGATGTTGCTTTGGTCACGCATAACCCCACTTAGTTCGTTTGCAATGCCCTATTGTCATATACGCGTCTGAAAAAGACAACGTCCAACGTTTTTTCTTTACGATTTTTACGATTGGATTGCGCCGATGGCGATACGATTCCAACGGAAATACGGCAGACAGCCGCTACTTGTCCGCCTTCCGGCAGTCCTCGCACAGGCCGAACACCTCCAGCGTGTGCCGTTCGATGGTGAAGCCGTACTTGTCGGAGATGCCTTTCAGCCAGCTTTCGGAAGGCGATTCAATTTCCACGGTTTTGCCGCAGTTCGTACAGACGAGGTGATGATGGTGCCCGTCATCGCCGCACAGGCGGAACAGCTGCTGCCCGTCGAGACGGACCGTGTCGGCGCGGCCGGCTTCAGCCAGGGCGTTGAGCTGCCGGTAGACCGTGGCGAGTCCGATATGTTCGCCACGGTCTTCCAGCTTGCGGTGCAGCTCCTGCGCGGAGATGAATTCGTCGCAGCCGTTCAGCGCGTCGCGGATGGCGTCTTTCTGGCGGGTCTGCCGCACGATATGTTCACTCATTACTTATGATGTCAGGCTTTCTTCAAGTCGTCCCAGCAGCCGGTGGCTTCAAGGTCGGCCACGGTTTTGGCGGTGTCGTCGGTCAGCACGGTGATGTGTCCCATCTTGCGGTCGTGGCGCACTTCCGCCTTGCAGTAGTCGTGCACGTTCCATTCGGGATGGTCGGCGATGAGCGCACGGGTCGGCGCCACATGCTGGCCGAGCACGTTGACCATGACGGCGGGCTTGAGCAGCTGCGGCTGTTCGAGCGGCCAGCCGGCGATGCCACGAATGTGCGCGTCGAACTGGTCGAACGAGCAGGCCTCGATGGTGTAGTGGCCGGAATTGTGCGGACGTGGGGCCAGTTCGTTGACGATGACCTTGTTGTCTTTGGTGATGAACAGTTCGATGGCCAGAATGCCGGCGAGTTCGAAGCCTTTGGCCAGTCGCAACGCCAGCTCGTGCGCCTCCTTGGCCACGGTTTCGTCCACTTCGGCCGGCGCGATGGTCATGTGCAGGATGTTGTTGCGATGCTCGTTGCGCACGATCGGGAAGGTCACGTAATCCTTGCCGTTGCCGGCGACGAGGATGCTCGCTTCGAACGCGAAATCGACGAAGCCTTCCAGAATGCTTGGCGGGAAGCTGCCGTCATGGTCGGCGCGGGCGCGCACCTGCTCCAAGTCGGCTTCGGACTTGAGCACGGTCTGGCCGTGGCCGTCGTAACCGCCGGAACGGGTTTTGAGCACAGCCGGATAGTGGATCTCATCAAGTGCCGCTTCAAGTTCCTCGACGCTGTTGACGGCTTCCACGGCGCGGTGGGCGTGCCATGGTCGTTGATGAACCGCTTCTCGTTGACACGGTCCTGCGTGACGCGCAGCAGATCGGTGCCTTGCGGGGCCGCCGCGAGGGAACGAACTTGATCGATGGCGTCGGCGTCCACGTTCTCAAACTCGTAGGTGAGCACGTCGGACTTTTCAGCCAGTTCGCGGATGGCGGCGATGTCGTCGTATTCGGCGGTCACTTGGAAATCCGCGACCTGCGCGGTCGGCAGTCGGGTGTCGGGTCGAGCACGCCGATGCGGAAGCCCATGTAGCGTGCGGACAGCGCCATCATGCGGCCGAGCTGGCCGCCACCGATGATGCCGATGGTCGCGCCGGGCATCAGTCGTTCGATACGGCCGTTGGTTTCCTCAGACAAGCTGGGCATTGGATTCAGCCACCTTTTCCTTCAGGGAGTCACGATAGTCCTGCAGCGCTTGGCCAGTCGCTCGTCGGTGGTACTCAGAATGCTCACCGCGAGCAGGCCGGCGTGGTTGCGCCGGAGTTGCCGACGGCGGTGGTGGCCACCGGAATG
>ENA-OQHA01000937-OQHA01000937.1-human-gut-metagenome-genome-assembly--contig:-NODE-937-length-12620-cov-3.135276_pt1 | contig 12620 bp, 23 predicted proteins | sample MGYA00242558_ERZ504707 | MGnify/ENA primary metagenome ERZ504707 (study PRJEB26092, sample SAMD00036197) | human gut metagenome | host: Homo sapiens | study: EMG produced TPA metagenomics assembly of... | reverse complement strand
TCTCAGAGCAAGGCCGCTGCCTCCGCTGAGCCGCAGCGCACCGCTCCTGCCACGAGCCCGGCTCAGGCCGCTCCGACCCGCAACGTCGGTGGCACCGAGCTTCCTAACTTCGGCAACGATCAGTTCGAGCTTCCCGACTTCCTGAAGCGCGGTAGCTTCTAAGTCGTTCTTTGCATTGTTGTGCACAGGGGCGTGTCCGTATGGACGCGCCCTTTTTATTTCGACTTTGTAAACTAGAACCTCCAATCTCTTTACGTTCCCTTTACGATTGCCTCCAGCGCAGCAGGTATCCTTTTAGAGAAGTGTGACAGCCGTATAAACGCGGGCTGTAGCGGCGATGCCGCGGTACTTGTGTTATTAGGAGGCTTTAGTATGGCAGCACGTGCGGACAAAGTTTCGCGTGTCGACCATGATGGAGTTACGTTGGTGGAGGGCGCGACATCCGATGTTCGCTTTGCCTTCACCGAGCGCGCCGGTGGCGTTTCCGAAGATGCGTACTCCTCACTCAACTTGGGCTCGCATGTTGGCGATGACCCCTTTGCTGTTCAAGAAAATCGTCGTCGTGCGCTCGAGGCTATGGGTGCCGCCGAGTGCGAGCACAACCTGCTCGTTCCCAATCAGGTCCATGGTGATCATATCGTTGCGGTGACCTCGAACGGCGCCGATGACCTTGAGGACGTTCGCGAGCAGATTGCCGAGGGCTGTGATGCCATCGTCTGCACGGCGCATAACGTGCCCGTGCTGCTCTGCTTTGCCGACTGCGTTCCCGTGGTGCTGGTGGCCCCCGGCGGATTTGCGTGGTGCACTCTGGTTGGAAGGGCACGATTGCACGTATTTCCGCCAAGGCGTGCCAGGCGCTTTGCGATGCTGCCGGCTGCGATGCGAGCGACGTTTCCGCCTATATCGGCCCCCATATCTTGGGTGACGAATATGAGGTATCCCAGGAACTCATGGATCGCTTTGCCGCCGAGTTCTCGTGCATCGATGCGAGCACCTCTCGCATGCTCAATCTTTCCGCTGCCATTTGCGAGGCGCTGGTAGATGTCGGTGTCGACGCGGATAATATCGTGGATACCCAGCTTTCGACTGTGCGTCAGAACGACCGCTTTTATTCCTACCGTAACGAGAACGGCACCTGTGGGCGCCATGCTGCGATCGGCGTGATGCTATGAGAAAGATCGTATCGGTCCTGAGCGTCGCTGTGCTTACGCTTACGCTGTGCGCCTGTTCTTCGGGATCTTCCACCTCTTCCATTACCGTCGCTGGCTCCACGACCTGCCTTCCTATCGCCGAGATTGCGGCCGAGGGTTTTAAGGAGGAGACCGGCATCGACGTGCTCGTTTCCGGTTTGGGTTCTTCCGCTGGCATCGAGGCCGTCAGCGCCGGCACGGCCGATATCGCCAGCTCCTCCCGTGGACTCAATGCCGACGAACAGGATCTGGGCCTGACTCCCATCGTCATTGCCCACGACGGTATTGCGGTCATCGTGAACGACGACAACCCCGTCGATAACCTCTCGACCGAGCAGCTCCGCGATATCTACGCCGGCAAGATTACCAATTGGAAAGAGGTCGGTGGCGAGGACCTGAGGATTCAGGTCATCAACCGAGACGAGGCGTCCGGTACGCGCGAGGCCTTCCGTACCATCGTGATGGATGGCACGCCGTTCGATCGCCGCTCGGCTGTTCTTTCGGGTACGGGCCAGGTGCGCGACGTGGTATCTCGTTCGCGTGGGGCCATCGGCTACATTTCACTGGGCTTCGTCGATAGCCTCAACGCCAATACCTCGGTCAAGGCCGTCTCGGTCAATCATGTTGAGGCGTCCGAGAAGACGGTCGCGAGTGGCGGCTATCCCATCTCGCGCGACCTTTACTTCTTTGTGAAGGGTGCGCCTTGCAGCAGGCGCAGGATTACATCGACTATGTGACGTCCGAAAAGATGGACAAGCAGATTCGCGAGGCGGGCTTATTCCCGTCACCAACGACGAGAAGGGGAGTGAGTAGCATGGAAGCACAGGAAAACTCCCAGACTGAGCAGAATATTCAGACGCCCAAGAAGCGCGAGCTGGCGCTCGTATCGCGCAGTACCTATATCAAGGAGAAGGCGCTGCAGTGGATCTTCTTTGCCTGCGCGTTCTTGGCGGTCGTTACCGTCATCCTGATTTTTGTCTTTACCACGTACTCGGCGCTGCCCGTCTTTACTGACATCGGTCTGGCGGACTTCTTTAGCTTTACGTGGGCGCCTTCCGAGGGCCACTACGGCATCTTGTCGCTGCTTGCCGGCTCGGGTCTGGTGACCGTCGGTGCGCTCGCCATGGGCGTGCCGCTGGGCGTGGGTACGGCCGTTTACCTGGTCGAGATTGCCAGCAAGCGCGTGCGCAAGCTCATCAGCCCCGCCGTTGACCTGCTGGCGGGCATACCCTCCATCATCTACGGCTTCTTTGGCATGATCATCATCCGCCCGTTTATCGCACAACTGACCGGCGGCCTTGGTTTTGGTGCGCTGACGGCGTGGTTTGTGCTCGCCATCATGATCGTCCCTACCATCACCACGCTCACCATCGATGCTCTCAATTCCATTCCCATGGGCATTCGCGAGGCATCGTATGCCATGGGCGCCACCAAGTGGCAGACCATCTATAAGGTCGTGCTACCTGCCGCGAAGCTGGGTATCGTTGATGCCATCGTGCTGGGTATGGGCCGTGCCATCGGCGAGACCATGGCCGTGCTCATGGTCGTAGGTAACGCCCCGGTTATTCCCGACAGCATTGCGAGCCCCATCTCGACGCTCACGAGCCAGATTGCGCTCGACATGAGCTATTCCTCGGGTCTGCACCGCTCGGCGCTGTTCGGCATGGGTGTGGTCCTGTTTATCATCTCCGCCACGCTGGTGGGTATCGTTCGTCTGATTTCCAAGAAGAAGAGGGGGTAGGCTATGTCCGATTCCGTTGACACGACGGTCGATACGACCTCGTCGCGCGAGCGCATCAAGCGTGCCCTTTCCCACGGCAAGAAGGGCCGCATCAACAAGGACCTGTCCAACAAGATCATGCTTGGCGTGTTTCGTGCCGCTGCCTACATCACCACGCTGGTGCTGGTCGCTATCATCGCCTACGTGGTCATCAACGGCCTGCCACACATCTCGCTCGACTTTATCTTCGGTTGGCCCCAGGCGTCAACGCCGAGGGCGGAATTTGGCCCACGATCGTCTCGACCGTCTACGTGACGGCGCTCGCCATGCTTATCTGCACGCCGATCGCTGTGCTGGCAGCCGTCTATCTGGCCGAGTACGCCAAGCAGGGCAAGGTCGTCGAGCTCATTCGCTACGCTGCTGACGCTTTGGCCTCGGTGCCCTCCATCGTTATGGGCCTGTTTGGCTACGCCTTGTTTGTCGAGGCTATGGGCCTGGGCCTTTCGATGGTCTCGGCCGCTCTGGCGCTCGCGCTCTTGATGCTTCCCATCGTCATGCGCACCACCGAAGAAGCCATTCGCGCCGTTCCGCGCTATATCCGTTGGGGCGCGTACGGCCTGGGCGCTACCAAGTGGCAGGTCGTCTCCAAGATCGTGCTTCCTTCGGCCTTTGGCCGCATTGCCACGGGCATCGTCCTTGCCATCGGCCGTGCCATCGGCGAGACCGCGTGGTGCTCTACACCATGGGCCAGGCCATCAATCTACCTATTTCGCCGCTCGATTCCGGTCGTCCCATGACCGTTCACCTGTACCTGCTTGCCAACGACGGCATCAACATGAACGCAGCCTACGGCACCGCGCTCTTGCTGATGGTGATCATTTTGGCCTTCAACCTGTTTGCGCGCTTCCTGTCGCGCAAGCGTCGCTAGTTAAGGAGTCCCATGTCCGTTTATCAGTCCGCTCCCGCGTTGGAGCAAGCGGCCATTACGGCCAAGGATTTCAACTTTTGGTACGGTGACTTTCATGCGCTGACGGGGCTTGACCTCAACATCGCCAAAAACGCCATCACCTCCTTCATTGGCCCTTCGGGCTGCGGTAAGTCGACGTTTTTGCGCTGCATCAACCGCATGAATGACCTGATTGAGGGCACGCGCGTCGAGGGCACCATGACGCTCGACGCAACGATATCTATGCCGAGGGTGTCGATCCGGTCGATCTCCGTCGTCGCGTGGGCATGATCTTTCAGCAGCCCAACCCGTTTCCCAAATCCATCTACGAGAATGTCGCCTTTGGCCCTCGTCTGCAGGGCGTGACTAGCAAAAGCGACCTCGATGACATCGTGGAAGAATCGCTCAAGCGCGCCAACCTCTGGAAAGAGGTATCCAATCAGCTCAACAAGGATGGTTTGGCGCTCTCGGGCGGTCAGCAGCAGCGTCTGTGCATCGCGCGCGTGCTTGCGGTGCAACCCGATGTCCTCCTGATGGACGAGCCCTGCTCCGCCATCGACCCCACTTCCGTCTCTAAGGTCGAGGATCTGATGGCCGAGCTGCGCCCGAGATGACGATTATCATCGTCACGCATTCAATGCAGCAGGCAGCTCGTATCAGTGACTACACCGCGTTCTTCTTGCAGGAAGTTGCCGGCGAGCCCGCTACGCTCATCGAGTATGGTCAAACCGACGCGATCTTCACCAGCCCGGTGGACTCGCGGACGGAAGACTATATCACCGGCCGCTTTGGCTGATCGGTGCGACTAGTCCCAAGCCGATCGGATCTGGTCCGGTGCGTATTCACTGTGCGGGCGGCATGACCGCACCCAACTGATTGGAGTGAACCATGCGCAAACTGTTTTCCCGTCAGCTCATCGAGGCCCGTCACGAGATGCTGAGCATCTACGAGGCCGTCGATCTGGCCCTCCACGATGCCGTGAAGGCTATGTGACCGACGACCGCAAGCTCGCCACCAAGACCAAGAAGCGCACGCTTTCGATTGACGCACGCTGCGCCAACCTGGAGGCCGTCTGCTACAACCTGATTGCCACGCAGTCACCGGTCGCCTCCGACTTCCGCTTGCTGCAGACGATCATCTACGTCGACTTTAACCTGCAGCGCATGACCGATAAGGTTCGCCAGATTTGCCGCGCCACGCGTCATATGATCAAGGCCGACATCTCGCTGCCCAAGGAGCTTGTCGGCACGGTCGAGGCCGAGGCTGAGGCCGTCTACCAGGTGCTGGGCTCTTCGCTTTCTGCGCTCGTCACCAACGACATGTCCATCATCTGCAACTTGGTCGTCGAGGACGAGCCAGTGCACGCCGCCTACGAGAAGTTCTTCCGCACCTTTAACCGCATGGACACGGGCGATTTTATGGACGACGACAGCAACTATGACGACCTGCGCCGCGCCATCATGGTATCGCGCTATCTCGATCGCATCGCCTCGATTTCCATCGATGCCGCCTGCCGTCTGACCTTCCTGTTGACCGGACAGCGTATGACTGCCGGTGATATCGCCTGCACTGATGAGGATGAGCTCGAGAGCATGCGCGTGCCTTCGGGCGAGGGTGTTATCATGAGGCCCGCCGTCGATGCACGCTACGTTGCCAAGGTGCCCGTTAACGAGGTCAGCGAGGGTCTTCGCTACCTGCTCGATCATCTTGAGGATGAGGACGATGGCGAGGACGACGAGGAGTAAGTAACCCCGTTCGTCGAAAGATTGTAAATACCTAAGTGAGCGCGGCCTTGCACATGCGGGGCCGCGCTCTTGCGTTAGCATGGGACTACTTGTTTGGCTGTCAGCGGAGGCGATTTGCAATGGATAACTATTTGGACTTGATGCGCGCTCGCCGCGAGCAGATTCTGGAACGTTTTTATGCGGCGCTCGATCGCGCGGGCCGTCCCCACGACGCCGCGCGCCTCATTGCCGTGTCCAAGACCGTTGGTGTCGATGAGACCGTTGCCGCCATCCAGGCGGGGTATCGCCATTTTGCCGAGAATCGCCCGCAGGAGCTGGTTCGCAAGCTCACAGGTTTGGCGGAGCATCCGGAGCTGCCCGAGGTGCGCTTCGATATGATCGGCAACCTGCAGACCAATAAGATCAATGCGGTGCTGGGCTCAGCCGAGCTGATTCACTCGGTGGGTTCGCTGCATCTGGCGCAGGCGATCTCGAGCCGTGCTGCCCGCAAGATTGAGGCAGGCGAACTCGCCGGCCCCCAGCGTGTGCTCATTGAGGTCAATGTGAGTGGTGAGGAGTCGAAGGGAGGCTTTTCGCCCGATGAGATTCGCGCCGCCGCGGGTGAGCTTGCGGAACTTGAGGGAATTTGCGTACAGGGCTTATGACTATGGGCGCCCCGGGGGAATAAGGATGTGGCACGCCGCACCTTTGCGGGGCTTCGTGAGCTGAGGGATGAGCTGGAGGCGGCGCATCCCGATTTGAACCTGCCTGAGCTTTCCTGCGGTATGAGCGAGGACTTTGAGTCTGCCCTTGAGGAGGGCTCTACGCTCGTTCGCCTGGGCAGGGTAGTATTTAGCCCGGAGTTTGCAGTAAAATAAGGCTCTGAAGTGCGCACTGATTATCGGGGCGCCTGCACTAAACCGCGAGAGGACACAACCATGGGCTTCCTTGACGAGATTAAAAATAAGATGCACCTGGGCGGCCAGCAGGGTTACGACCAGGGTTATGGCCAGGACGACGACTACGGCTACGATGACGGCTATGACGATAGTTATCAGGCAACGGCTACGGCGGTGCTTCGGGCGAGGCTTCTACACCCAAGACGAGCCGAGCAACGGCCTGCTTGGTCAGACGCGCCGCGGTGAAGCTGAGTCGGTTGCCGTGTATACGCGCTCCGGTCAGCTGGTCGGCGATGACTCCCGCCATGCCACGACGTATAACCCGCCTTCGCGCTCGCAGGACAGTGTTGCGAGCGGTTATCGTCCTGGTGCCTATGACACGCCGTCGAGCTACGCCGAGAACACCCGCGCCCGTGCCGCCGCTGCACCCGCGCCTGCACCGAGCGATGCCTCGGCCTATGCGAGCAATATCATCAACGCCACGCCGCAACTGCCGGCCTATGTCCTGCGCCCCGAGAGCTATGACGACGTGGAGACCGTGGTGCGCCGCGTTCGCACCAAGCAGCCTGTCGCACTGATTTTTGTGGGCGTACGCACCGAAGTTGCCAAGCGCGTCTTGGACTTCTCTTACGGCTTTGCCTGCGGTCTGGGCGCCACGGTCAAGGAGGTAGGCGACCGCGTGTTCATGGTGCTGCCCGCCGGTTGCGAGGTCAAAGATTCCGATCTCAAGAAGCTTCGTGCCGACGGCTACCTTAAGTAAAGACAAGACGAGGAGATTCCCATCAACATCTACACTATCGTCCAGCTGGTCAACACGCTGTTCAACTTCTATTCCACGCTCATTGTCGTCTACTGCTTTATGACGTGGATTCCCATGAAGCAGGGTGGTTTACTTCAGGATATTGCTGCGGTGCTCGATAGCGTGTGCGGTCCGTGGCTCAACCTGTTCCGTCGTTTCATTCCGCCGATGGGCGGTATCGATTTTTCGCCGGTCGTTGCGATTATTGCGTTGCAGTTGGTGCAGAGGCTGGTTCTGCAGCTTCTTATAGGTATACTCGTATAGAACTGACTTTGTAACTTACGTCGGGCGTGTAGCGCCGAGGCGATGAAAAAGGAGACTTGTTATGGCTATTACCCCTGCAGACATCCAGGCTCAGACTTTCTCTGAGGCCAAGCGTGGCTACGATCCTGCCGAGGTCGACGTCTTCTTGGAGACGCTGTCCTCCGAGGTTGACGCTATGCTCGCTAAGATCGTCGACCTTAAGGGTCGTCTGACTGCTACCGAGCAGCAGCTTGCCGATGCACAGGCTCAGCTTGCCCAGGCTCAGGATGCCACCGCCCAGGCCGTTCCCGCCGCCCCCGTGGCTGCTCCCGCCCCTGACTTCTCCGCTCAGGAGCGCCAGATTTCCGCCTGCCCTGATCCGCTGCCCAGCCAGACCGCTGAGACCATCGTCAACGATGCCAACGAGAACGCTGAGCGTATCCGCAACGAGCTGACGCCAAGGCCCGCGAGGTTATCCGCCAGGCTCTGACCGAAAAGCAGGCCGAGCTCGAGGAAATCGATCGTCTCAAGGCTTCCCGTGAGGAGTTCAAGGCCGAGTATCTCAAGCTCATCCAGCACTTCATGGACGATGCCCCAGAACTCCTTCCCGGCCGACCTCATGGCCTCCACGCCGGTCGGTTCTGCCGCTTCTCCTGCGGTGACTGTTCCCGCCGAGCCGCTGCCCGTCGCTGACCCGGTTGTCCCCGTGCCGATCCCTTTGCCCCGATCGACAACTTTGCTGCCGACGACCTGGACTAACATTCGGCCTACAATTTAGTGCTAGAAAGGACCCGCAGCTTGCGGGTCCTTTTTATGACTGTGCCGGGGTGCGTAACATAAAAAACCGAGCCCTGCACATAGTGGCGCAGAACTCGGCGAACGGGTGAGCGGTCAAGGGTAGGTTTTAAGGCATGTCCCAAAAATCTACTTGAGGAGGAAGTCGGAGAGGGGAATGGTGCGGGCCTCGCGATGCTCGGGGTCTGCGATGTGGTCGGCGGGATAGCCACAGACGAGCATGTGATAGGGATAGACGCCCTTGGGCAGATTGAACTGCTCCTGTGCCACCTCAGGCTTAAAATGGCATACCCAGCACGTTCCCAGGCCCTGCTCGGTGGCTCCATCATCATCTGGTCGCACACGATGGACGTATCGATTTCACTGGAATTCATCTGGTCATACGGGCGCACCCAAGCATCATCGGTAACGCTGCAAATAAGGAAGACAAGCGGAGCTCCAAAGATAGACCCATCACGAGCAAACCGAGGCTGACAAGCAGCAGCCTTCTCCAACAGCTCAGGCGTATCCAGCACCATCACACGGGCTGGATGATTATTACAAGCAGAAGGAGCAATACGCCCAGCCTCAACAATGGCATCCACCACAGCCTGCTCAACAGAACGGTCCTCAAAAGAACGACAAGAATACCGACCACGAGCCAGATCCAAATAAGACATACAAGCCCTCCTAAAATTAAAAATCAAACAAACCAAAAGTAACCCAAAGAGTACCCAAAGCAGCAATCAGCCAAACGCTCATCAAGGGCCAAAGTGTCCGAACGGATACCAAAGGTCCCTTCAGCCAAACCCCCGTCGCGCTAAATCTATCAGCCAAAGTTCCCAATGGTGGTGCATAAGGGAGCGGGCCCGGCCACTAATAACCTTTTGAACGACTCTGCTTGCAGCCGGAGTGAAAAGGTTATTAGTGGCCGGGCCCGCGACGGTGGGACATGTACCCCCAATTAACTGTTCTTCATGACAATCGAATCCACGACATCGGCCACATTCTCGCAGCAGTCGGCGCAGTACTCCAGGAAGGCGTACACGTCACGCCAAGCGATGACCTCGAGCGGGTCCTTGCCGTTAACGTGCAGGTTACGCATGGCGTTGATATAGAGCTCGTCGGCCTCGGACTCGATGGTGTTGATCTGGATGACGAGCTCGCGCAGCGTTTTGGACTTGCGGTAGTTAGGCAGCTCGACCATAAGGTCCTTCATGGCGCGGCAGGCGTCGGTCACCTTGTGGGCGATGACGATGGCGTCGGGATGGATGCTCTGGATGTTGGTGAAGTAGACGCGCTGCACGACGCCCTCGATACGGTCGAGCACGGTGTCGAGCGAGCAGCTCATCAGATCCAGGTCCTCGCGCTCAAGCGGGGTGATAAAGGCCGTGAGCAGGGCGTCCTCAAGCTCATGGTGCTTCTTGTCGGCCGCATGCTCGATCGCATGCATCTTGTCGAGCATATCGTGAATCTTTGCGGGATCGAAGTTCTCGAAAATCTTGGTAAGCAGCTCGGCGGCCTGGACGGCGAGGTCGGCGCAGGCGACGTAGTTGTCAAAGTAGAACGAATCGGGTTTCTTTGCCATGAGTGGGTCCTTTCGAGGCGAAGACGGGTGGGCGAGGTGTTACGGTCCGGATGGACGTTCGGTTTGACTAGATGAACATCATGAACAGCTTGGCCATGACAAAGCTGATGAGTCCACAGGCGGGGAAGGTGAAGAACCAGGTGAACATCATGTCCTTGACTACGCCGAAGTTGATGGCCGAAAGGCGCTTGACGGCGCCGACGCCCATGATGGCGCAGGTCTTGATGTGAGTGGAGGACACGGGGATGCCGGTGAGCGTGGCAAGCAGCAGGTTTGCGGCGCCCGCCAGGTCGGCGGAGAAGCCTGGTACTTTTCGAGCTTGACCATGCTCTGGCCAACGGACTTGATGATGCGCTCGCCGCCCACGCTGGTGCCGATGCCCATGGTGGCCGAGCACAGCAGCATAATCCAGATGGGGATGCCGGCATCGCCGACGCTCGTCTGGCCGCTGGCAAAGGCCACGCCTAAAAAGAGCACGCCGATGAACTTCTGTCCATCCTGCGCGCCGTGCATAAAGCTCATGGCCGCAGCGCTCGCGATCTGAGCGTATTTAAAGAAGACATTGGCACGTCGCCTGTTGCGGCGGCGAAAAGAATCGAGACGAGTTTGCACAGGACCAGCCATGACAAAGCCCAGACCGATGGAGAGCGCCAGGCCGTAGATGACCTTCATCCACTCGTGGACGTTGACGCTGCTCGCGCCGCCGAGGGCGATAGCGGCACCGGTCAGGCCGGCGATAAGGCTGTGGCTTTGCGAGGTGGGGATGCCAAAACGCGACGCTGTGGCGCCGTAGACGACGATGGAGAACAGCGCCGCGCACAGACAGGCGAGCGCATGGTGCTGTTTCCGCCAAAGTCGACAATATGGGAGATGGTGTTGGCGACGCTCGCGTTAAAGCGCGTCATGATGAGCACGCCCAAGAAGTTGAATGCGGCACTCATGAGAATGGCGGCGCGGGCGGGCATACAACGCGTGGTGACGCAGGTCGCGATGGCGTTGGGCGCGTCGGTCCATCCGTTGACGAAGATGGCGCCGAGTGCGAGGATCACGGTGACGGCAAGGACTGGGTTCGACACAAGTTGGCCGAGGAAGGTTGAGAACGTTACGTCCATGTATGGGCTTTCTCGAAGTTTGCAGACACGTTACAAAAACATGATAAATCGTATCACCTCCTGCGGGTTTCTTTACTGAGTTCTGATGGGAGAAGTGAATTTTTTGGCACTAAAATTGAATATTAGCCCTGTTGACCGCGGGTATTCTTTTTGCTAACACGCCATGAGGACACGCGTGCGCGCCCCAACACCCCAAAACCACAGTCTGTTCGCTTTACAACATGCAAACATGCGTTCGATAATAGAGGGCATGGAATATCGACAGACAGACGGCAAAACTCGGCGCGTGCACAAGCAGTATGTGGACGTCGTGGCTCGCATCCTCGCGGGCGGACAGGTCGTGCCGGTCACCGTCTGCTGGGTCGACGGCCGTTGTTTTACGATCGACGAAATTATCTCGACCACTGGGTTTGGCCTGATGGTCCACGGCATCCGTACGGCAACATATAAGGTGCGTTTTGGCGGGCACGCGACCGAGTTGTATCTGGAGGACCAGACGCGCGAGCGGGCGGACGGCTCGCAGGCGCAGTGATGCGTTGGTGGGTCTGGGCCTTTGATCGTACGCTTGAGGGCGAGCGCCGTAGGTAAGGACGTGCGGCATTCGGGTACAATGGCAGGAATCTTGTCACCTACGGCGCTGTCGTGCGTTTTTTGAAAGGACGAAGTATGAACGATATCCAGGGCTATCAGAACGGCCCCATCGAGACCGGCGCAAGTCGCGCCAAGGAGATGTCGCCGCGCGCGTACAATCTCGCCATGTCTGCTCTCATCTTCTTGGGCTTTGCGCCATGGGCGCCGGTGCTTACTTTACGAGCACCATGCGTTTGCCCGCATGATGATGAGCGGCGCCGCTTTGCCGCTGGTCTTTGGCTCGTTTATCCTGACTATTGTCGGTATCGTCATGATGTCGGCTGCTGCGGGCAAGCAGTCCGTGGGCCTGTCGCTCGTGGGTTACGTGATCTTTGCGAGCACCTTTGGCCTGACCGCGTCGTTTGGCCTTGCCAACTATGACCTGCCCACTATCAACACCGCCTTTATCGCCACCGCTGCTATCACCTTTGTCTTCGGTGCGCTGGGCGTGACCTTCCCCAAGTTCTTCCAGCGTGTGTACGGCATCGGCTTTGGCATCCTGCTTGCCACGATTCTGGTCGAGATCGTGCTGATGTTCATGGGCGTCTCGCAGTCCATCACCGATCTGATCGTGATCGTGGTGTTCGCCGGGTTTATTGGCTACGACACCTATGTTGCCACGACGGTGCCGCCCACGCTGCCCAATGCGGTGCTCATGGCGTCCAATCTGTTCGTGGACATTATCAACGTGTTCCTGCGCATCCTGAACATTCTCGGTCGTCGCGACTAGCGCGGCGTTGCGACGTTTCCTGCCGGACACGGTAAAACGATACGAAAGGCGGTCCTTCGGGGCCGTCTTTTTTGTGCGTGGCGGGGTATCATGGATGGGAAAAAGCCGATAGCGGCAGCGACAGGAAAGGTGGCCACGTATGGCAGATGTCGACAACAGGAACCGTAACCGTAGGTCTAACCGAGCGGGTCAGCCCAATCCCAAGCGCGAGCGCGTGCCAAGCGCCGAGCGCCATGTGGCGGCTGTGTCCGAGGCCTGCGCCAAG
>ENA-OQHA01000936-OQHA01000936.1-human-gut-metagenome-genome-assembly--contig:-NODE-936-length-12629-cov-8.286434_pt1 | contig 12629 bp, 20 predicted proteins | sample MGYA00242558_ERZ504707 | MGnify/ENA primary metagenome ERZ504707 (study PRJEB26092, sample SAMD00036197) | human gut metagenome | host: Homo sapiens | study: EMG produced TPA metagenomics assembly of... | reverse complement strand
TGATGCAGGATGAAGCAGAGCAGAAAAAAGCAAAGATTGACAGGAGCAGGCGAATGAGCTTGAGTATGTCGATGAATCGCAGAAGTCTGATGCTGCAGAAAGTGCCAACACTTCTAATGGAAGTGCTGGTGCTAAGCCTGTAAGGAATCCTGAGAGGGAAAACCTAAGTGGGAAGATACCATTACAAACAGAATGCTGCACTGGTCATATACGCCGGAGCAGAAAGAAGAGGTGAAGAAGGCACTTGCGCAGGAGTTCCAAAGTCAACGATTCTGACGTATTTCTATCCGGAGGTTACTGTGGAGAAGATGAGTTCATATCGAAAGAAGCAGTAATGTTTTTAGATATATTACAGAGTATATGATATAATTTGCTCACATGGTATGCTTCAGCTTATTGGACTACTAACATGTGAGCAGTTACAAAAGACAGAAATTATTTTATATTGGAGGTACAGGATGAATACGGAAAAGACTTTTGCAGATAGATTAAAAGAGTTGCGTAATATACGAAACTATAACACAGGAAGAGCTGGGTAAGATAACAAATATATCTGTTCAGAGTATACGACGTTATGAACAAGGTAGACTCAATGAAGAGCCAAGTGCGTATAATCTTTTACAACTAGCAAAGGCACTAGATGTAATCACCTGAATACTTATTGATAGGAGATAATAATATGACAAGTTACACGGAGGCAATTAAGAGAGAATTGAAGCAACTTAATGACTATGGACAAATATCTGAAATTAAAGAAACCGAGTTGAATTCCACGATTTTATCACATCTTGAGATGAGTAATGATTTAGTAGATGCTGTAAAGACGGATTGGAATGCAAAAGGCATATTTAAGAGGATAGAGAAAGAGGAAGATAAACAGATTGTGGTAGACAGTTATTGTACAAGACCTTATGTACAGGATGTCATATTACGATATTGCCAGAATAGATCTATATTTAAGACAAAGTTTGCAATAATTGATGGAATGCTTTTAGAATAAAGCAAATTTGAGAGTAAATTAGCACTTTAGCCAATATGGGTAAGGTGCTTTTTTCATACCTTGAAAGGAGATGGTCACAGCAAAAACGCATCGGGGAAAGCCCGATTAACCAGTACAACAGGCATTGCCTGATTATCATAGAGTAACTATCAACAGGACAGAAAGGAATGCATATATTCCGTTCGGAAAGCTAGCCGGATTGGAATATGTGTATTCCTTTCTGGCTTTTTCCGCTTCTGTCACTTCAAAAAGGAGATTAAACAACATGAGAAAAGAACAGGTTATTTCAACAACAAACAACAATCAGATGGAGGAGAAAGGCATGAAGAGTAGATTCATTCACTTAAAAAAGAGATTCGTTCCGGCATTATCCGGAGCACTTATGGGAGTGATGCTTATGAGCACTACCTGTTTTGCAGCAGGTACAGGTACTTCCGCAGTAACACAGCCGCTTGAGAATTTAAAGACACTTATCATTGCAGTCATTGGTGCGGTTGGTGTCATTATTCTTGCAAAGAATGTTATGGAGTTCGCACAAGCCTACCAGCAGCAGGATTCATCTACCATGAACTCTGCACTGAAAGGAATTGTAGCAGGTGTCATGATGGCTGGTATTTCAACAGTACTGACATTCTTAGGCTTCTAAGATGGGGGAAAAAGTTCCCCTTTTAGTAAAAGGAAAGAGGTGAATAACAAGTATGGATATTTTTAAGCTTGGAGACAAGATCCTTGCACTTCTTGAGGCGGTGTTTGGGTTTTGGAACAATCAGATATCCCTGGTCTTTGCAATGCTTGGACAGTCACCGGTCAGTTTCAAGGGCGGAGGTCCTTGGGCAGTTATTGAGGGTATTGAGCCGGTCTTTGTAGCGGTCGGTTCATCCCTCGTTGTGCTGTTCTTTGTTATCGGTTTCTGCTCGGAAAGCATAGATGTAAAAGATGAGATGAGGTTTGAGTCTATATTTCGTATGCTTATCCGACTGGGACTTGCAGAATGGTTTGTTGCAAATAATGTCACGTCATGAAAGCGTTTTTTACTTCCATAGGAAATCTGGTAGGACTTATATCTGCCGGGACAACGACACAGCTTGCTATTGACAGTACACAGGCAGATATCATTAAGGAACTTGGATTTGGTGAAAGTCTAGTAATGCTGATACTTACAGCTTTGCTTGCAATCATCATTATTATCTGTGGATTTTCATCATTTACACAGTGTATTTCAGGTTCTTAAAGATACTGATTATTGTGCCGCTCGGTGCGATTGCCTGCTCCACGATGGCAGGAAACAGAATGGTCAGTCATACAATGGCTACCTACTGCAAATATTTTCTTTCGTGTGCGTTTGAGGCAGTAACGATGGCACTTGCGATTGTGGTATGCAATGCATTTATCAATGCAGGGCTTCCGGCATTTACAGGAAGTTATGCTGACTGGGCACAGACGCTTATATATCTGTGTGAAATGACATTTACGATAGCAATGACTGTTGGAAGCGTGAAGGGTGCACAGACACTTACAAGCAAGGCATTTGGATTATAGAAGGAGGTAGAAATGGATAATGAAAAGAAACAGGTTACTTATAATTCAAGTATAACCGGAGAAACGCAGGTGACATTTGATATCCAGCAGTATATGAATAACAGGGCAATGTTTATTGGTCTTATGTGTAATGAAGATGGATATGAGGAACCTTTTGGGGATGTGACTGTGAATTTGTCGGTTGCAGCACCAAATTACTGCGGATATCTGAATGTGAATGACATGCCGGATATTGAAAGTTTATTACAGATAACGACCTTGGAGAGTACAGGATTTACGCAAAGGAGTGGTTTCTGCGAATATCCGCTTTATCTGTTCAATGTAGATAAGCTTAGAGAACTGTGTCCGGATGGAATGGATAAGTATGAGGCGAATATTGGAATGACAAGAAAGCCGGAGACAAAGGATTTATCAAGATAGGAGGCAGGGACAATGGTAATCGAAGTAAACAAGGATATTGACCGCTATCAGGAATCGGTTGCGATGGGACTTACTGCAAGGCAGCTTATATTTTCTATTGCAAGCGTAGTAGTCGGTGGCGGTATCGTCCTTCTTCTTTACAAGTATATCGGTCTTACGGGTTCTGCTTATGTGGCAATTCCCTGTGTGGCACCGATTGCACTTGGCGGATTCTATTCCTTTAACGGGATGAATTTCTACGAGTATATGGGAAAGAAACTGCATTTTATGTTTGGAAACAAGGCACTTACCTATGTATCAACAGAAGGAGAGCCTGCAATAAAGCAGTTAGAAGTAGAGCAGAATGAACAGGTAAAGAAGAAAGGCAGAAAGGCTGAACCGGAGACTGTAACAGCTGATTCGGCTGTAAAGAAGCAGGAGGAGTTTGAAGCAATGAAGAAAAAGACGAGAAACATGCTGCTTGGACTTGTCGCAGTCATTGTGGCGGCAGTAGCAGGCATTGCAGCATATAAGGCAATGCATTAGAAACGAATAGTATCTGACCGCAAGGTCGGGAACACAGCCCGCAGGGTGAAGTTCCCGGCGGGCTTTCATTATAAGAAAGCGAGGTTAGAGACATGGGTTTATTTACAGACGGATTTAAGTTACTGAAAACGGCATTTTTGAAGTAAGCAAAAATAAGTATTCCAAATGTACACATAGAAATTATCCTATGATTGAACTTAAGCAATACATTGATAATATAGTTTTGAATTCAAATATGTTTTTTCCGTAGCAGTGCCAATTATGAGAGAAATCAATACAAATATCAGAAGATTATCGGCACACACTACTATAATGACATATGAGAAATTGGTAAATACACGTCAAAGGATATTGGGAATCAGGTCTATTGCATTTCCTTCCATATCAACGGGAGCATATAGTTTTCCGGTGGTGCTTGCGGCAAAGATTGCGGTACGTACAGTTGCCAGATTTCTGCATGAGAATCCGGACAGCTTCGATTTGGTGGAATGGGTGCTGTTTGATACTCAGACTGAATCGGTGTACGAAGCAGAAGTTACGCTCTATTATAATATACGAATTTAGTTTATTTGAATCAAAGCAAAAAACTCAAAAAGGAGAGATTATTCATGGTTTTATTGGTTGTAGATGCACAGAATGGTATCGTGGATGAACGCTTATATGAGTTCAGAAAGTTTGTTGGTAATATCAAAAAGCTGATTGGAGCAGCTCGAGAACAAGGTATAGAAGTTATTTATGTACAGCATGATGATGGACCTGGTACTGGATTCTCTATCGGGGATGATGAGTTTGAGGTCTATTCCGAGTTTAAACCGATGCCTGATGAAAAACGATTTATTAAGTCTGTATGCAGTTCGTTCAAAAAAGAGAGTGGTCTGCTTGAGTATCTGACTGCAAAGGAAGAAAAAGACGTGATGATTTGTGGCATTATGACTGATTTCTGTATCAATGCCACGGTAGAGGCTGGTTTTGAGCATGGCTTACACATGATTGTTCCTGCTTATGCAAATTCTACGCAGGACAATGAGTACATGACTAGGGAACAGGCTTACCATTACTATAATGAATTTCTCTGGCCTGAACGATATGCAGACTGCGTACCAATGGACAGGGCATTGGAATTACTCAAAAAATAATATAGCGTAAACGGTCTTTGCTGAATACCTTTGTTATCGAAATACATTACATAAACTTCAAGATTATGTTGCAGTAAATTCAATAAATCAGTATCATATATTTATACATACAAACAGTGTAGAAGTTTTAAAATATGAATGCGGAATAAAACAGAGGATAAAAGGATATGAAGAACGATGAACCGGAGATAAAACCGGCAAACAAAAATCCTTTAATGGAGCATTACAGATGAAGACAGCAATAGTATATGCATCAGTGCATCACGGAAACACAAAAAAGATAATTGATGAGATAGCAAAGACAAACGATGTCGAGCTGATAGATGCGACACAGACTGTAGAGAAAGACTTGTCGGAATATGATTTAATCGGTTTCGCATCAGGCGTATATGGTGGAAAGTTCCATCAGTCGGTGCTTAAGTTTGCATCAGTCAATCTCACAGACAACAAAAATATATTTCTAATCTGTACATATGGCGGCAGACCTGTCTTTAAGTCAATTGAGCAGGTGATAGCATACAACATGATAGCATTGTTGGAAGGTTTTCGTGCAAGGGATTTGATACGTTCGGACCGTTCAAGCTGATTGGCGGGGTATCAAAGGGGCATCCGGATGAGAAGGATATTGCGGCGGCTATAGAGTTTTACAACGGATTAAAATTAAAGTATGATTAGAATCTGTATATTAGTAAACTATCTTATTGGGTGTTTTACTTGTAGGTATTATTTGCAGAAGGAAGGATATACAGGCATGAAACTAATTTGCTCTTTATTTATCACATTCTTAAAAATCGGTGCGTTCACCTTTGGCGGCGGATACGCTATGATTGCGCTGCTTGAAAATGAGTTCGTTGAAAAGAAAAAATGGCTTGAAAAAAGCGAGTTTCTGGACATGGTTGCGGTAGCCGAATCCACGCCAGGACCAGTCGCCGTCAACAGTGCGACTTACATTGGTTACAAAATTGCAGGATTTGCGGGTGCAACCATGTCCACACTTGCTGTCTGCATTCCATCTTTCTTTGTAATTTATGTTATCTCGCTGTTCTTTGATCAGTTTCTCAGTTTGCGCTGGGTTTCCTGCGCATTCCGCGGGATTCAGGTATGTGTGATCTATCTGATCCTTACCGCAGGGCTGAAAATGCTTAAAAGTATTGACAAAAATACACTAAACTTGACGCTTCTCACGTTGGTCATGGCTTCCATGCTCTGCTGCTCGATCACAGCAGTTTCGTTTTCCTCTGTGTTTTACATCCTGATCTGCGGCGCGGTCGGGCTTGTTGTTTTCTTTCTGCGAAAAATCCGGAAAGGAGATGGGAAAACGTCATGATATATCTGCGTCTCTTTCTGAACTTTTTGATGATCGGTGCCTTGTCTTTCGGCGGCGGCTATGGAATGGTTTCGCTGGTACGCGAAAGGGTGCTTTCCAACGGCTGGCTGACAGAGAACGAGTTTCTGAATTTTATTGCCGTATCTGAATCCACACCGGGACCCCTTGCCGTGAATATGGCAACCTTTATCGGCTCAACACAGGCGGAATCCTCGGTTCATTTGTTGCAACGCTGGGCGTGGTGTTGCCGTCATTTTTGATTATTCTCTTAATTGCATCCGCACTAAAGAATCTGATGAAATATGCACCCGTCAACGCCTTTTTATCGGGAGTTCGTCCGTGCGTTGTAGCGATGATCCTTGCGACCGCGCTCAGCATGGCGCTGTCTACGCTGTTTGGCCTCACAGATTTACAGGCCGGATTTGCGCCCGATTTGCGCTCTATCGCAGTATTTGCTATGCTCGGAGCAACACATCTGATTTGTAAAATAATCAGAAAAACAGCTCCATCGCCAATTCTGATGATCCTGTTTTCAGCAGGCCTCGGAATCTTGTTTTGGTGAATATTCTAGCATGGCGATTGATTTTATTTCCAACTTCAATAGCAATTCCTGCTGAACCGCGCTTATTTCATTGCATATAATTTCGAGCGACATCACCCTTCATTCATGATGCCGTTCCGCGCTTCGACCATACCATTCTGCCACAAATGAGCTGACCATCCCCTTATTTAATACTACAGTTTACGTCTCCGATATATCGGTACAGTTGTAGTTATTTGTTTTTTCAAAAAAACAGTTCGTAAAATTATACTTTTACGAACTGTTTGTATTTTTGGTCAGTTTTGCAAACTGAAACTGAGCGGTGGAGATATCAAAGCTGTCCAGGGAGATTCCGGACATGCACAGGCGGACATGGTAACAGAGGTATATGGCCATATTATTGATGAGGACCGGCGGAAGAATGCAGAGAGAATGGAGAATGCCTTTTATAATAAGGAAAATCTTAATCCGGATATACATGAGAAGAATGGAGAAGAAAATAAGATTACCATACCGGAGGGAGTAGATCCTGAACTGCTGATGAAAGTACTTAGCAATCCGGAGATGGCGGCATTGCTTACTTCTCTGGCAAAAACAATGAAAGTATAATGAAGAAAATATGGGTATCGCATGGATGGATTTATCTGTGCGATATTTTTTATATCAAAATTTATGAGATGTGTAATGATAAAATTTGTAAGATACTGTACGTTATAGATGGGAGTGAATTCGATTCGCCGTTAAAGAGGGCAGTTAGTATGAGTATATTTATTTCTGTTTTCAATTTTACATGGTATAATAATGTCAGAAATTAGCGAATATTAAAGAGCGGAGGTAAAAAAATGAGATATAATATAGAAAATCAAATTGGCGAAACAGGTGGATTTGGAAAAGTTTATAGATGCAAGGATGAAACAGGACAGACGTTTGCTTGCAAGATGCTTGAAGATAATTCTGATATGGGAATTCAAAGATTTCAAAGGGAAGTTCGTTTGTTAAGCCGTTTAAATCATCCAAATATTATGAAGGTTATAACTTATAATATATCAGATCAACGGAAATTTTATATAATGCCTTTGTATACATGCAGTTTAAGAAAGGCTATACCCATGATTGCAGGAAATGCGTATGCGCAATATTGTGTACTTAATGCCATATTAAATGGAATCGCATATTTACATTCTGAAGGAGTTATTCATAGGGACTTAAAACCAGATAATATTCTCTATAATAATGAAAATGATATTGTTGTAACAGATTTTGGATTAGGTATTCAACAGGATTCAGATTCGACAACATTGACAAAAGGTACCAATCTTGGAACATGGAGGTATTGTTCACCAGAGCAATGTGTGGATATGCATTCAGTAGATTTTAGAACGGATATTTATGCTATAGGGATGATAATTGAAGATATTGTTACTAATTTTAATTCAATTTCTATTCAAGATCCAACGATTAAATATATTATTGATAAGTGTACTAAAAAAGACAGAAATAATAGGTTTAATAAAGTTGAAGAATTAAAACATATCCTTGATACATATTATTCTTCATTATTTGGATGGCAACAAATTACTTCTATGGATGAGCTATTATTAAAATTAGGCAGAAATCAAGTTACCGAGGTAGAAGTTATTGATATTGCTAACCAAGTAGTTAAAGTGGATGATAAAGAAAAAATAGAAGTTTTCTTTTCTAATATTTCAGAGTATAATTATCAATTTTTGGAGCATGATAGTTTAGTGTTATCAAGAGACTTGGTAAAGGAATTATGCAGATATTGGAATCAAACAGGGTGGCCTTTTAGTTATATAGATAAAATTGCTGATTTAGGAGAAAAAATATATACGATGTCAAAAGATGCAGAGATAAAATCATCAATTTTGTATCTGATAATGGATTTAGCAATTTTATATAATAGGTGGTATGCTATGGGAACTGTGAGAAGGTTGTTCAACGATTTAAATTCTAATATTTCGGTTCAATCAGAGTTGGCAATGAAGTTAAGAGAGAATCACCTCAGTATTTATAATATATTTGAGTCGGAAAATGAACTGCCACAAATGATAAAAGAGGTATATCAAGAAAATTAAATTATATTATTAAGCCAAGGGATAAGACTTCGGTTTTCTTGTATAGAAGGTTGACCTTGAAAAATACTGATGTAAAACACGTCACAATTCCGTAATGATTAATGCTTGAAAGTCTCCTGAAAGAATGCTATAATATTGAGCGTAAAATTTGAGTGGACTTTTCCGGATTCGGTCATCTTTTTGCCACACAGCTATCTTGTGATAGCCGTGTGGCTTTTTTGTTGTCTGCATACTGGAAAATCTGGCAGAACGGAGGATGGAAGCTGCCGGACACTTTGTGGAGAGGAGGGAAAGTATGCAGACCAATAATAAAATGGCGGTCGCTCCTGTTGGAAAGCTCATCTGGCAAATGTCGATACCGCCGCTGATTTCCATGTTCCTGCAATATTCCTATAACCTGATAGACAGCGCGTTTGTGGCGCGGTTGAGTGAGAATGCATTGACCGCTGTTTCTCTGTCATTCCCGATTACAACATTGATGAATGCAGCGTCTATCTGGATCGGTGTCGGCGTGAATGTGCTGATAGCAGGGTATCTTGGACAGAAAAAGCAGGATGAGGCAAATGCAACTGTCACACATGGATTGTTACTGGCTTTTGGAATAGGTGCTTTGCTCAACCTTATGTCATTACTGATTATGAAATCCTATTTTCGGGCATTCACCAATAATGAAGAAATTTATCAGCTGAGCATCGCCTATATGAGTGTGTGCTCCTTCATGCAAATTCCCAATATGGTGCATATCGCCATCCAGAAGATGATACAGGCCACCGGGAACATGGTCGCTCCCATGTGGTTCCAGATCGCGGGCGTGGTCGTCAACTTCGTGTTCGACCCCATTCTGATTTTTGGGATTGGTATTTTCCCGGCTATGGGAATCCGCGGCGCTGCGGTAGCTACCGTTGCAGGCTATCTGCTGTCCATGATTTTGGCATTTGCTATACTGCTGGGCAAAAAGCAGAAAGTGCAGGTAAAAATCAAAGGCTTTCATTTGAAAAAGCAGATGATCTACCGTATTTTTGCCTTTGGCCTGCCATCTTTTATCATGAACGCCCTCAGTTCGTTTGTGGTGACCTTTGTCAATCTGTTTTTGGTGGCGTATTCCGATACGGCGATCGCTTTCTTCGGCGCATATTTTAAGGTGCAGCAGCTGATTGTTATGACGGTAAACGGCTTGATTCAAGGCTGTTTGCCTGTCATGCGGTTTAACTACGGCGCAGGCAACAGCGAACGGCTGCATTCCGCTTTCCGATATGGAACTGTTTTGGTCACCGGCATGATGATACTGGGGACGTTGGCTGTCCTCCTCTTTCCGGCGCACATTCTGGGATTGTTTACGGCGTCGGAAGCCATGCGCTCCTTTGGAATCTCCGCCATGCGGATCATGGCGGCAAGCTATCTGTTTTGCGGCCTCTCTACGATGATTTCCACCTATTTTCAGGCCACAGAAAAGTAGGTTCCAGCATGGCAATCCAATTATGCAGGCAAATGCTTTTCCTTGTGCCGGCCCTGTGGTGTCTGGACAAATTGTTCCAGCTGAACGGAATCTGGCTTGCATTTCCTGTTGCGGAAACAGCCACTATGCTCGTTGCTCTCGTAATAATGGCATGGCATCGCCACAAAAATATCTTATAACATGTTCCAAGGAGGAGAAATGATGAACGACACTTTCATGAAAGAGAAACCGATATTGCCGCTGATTTTATCCATGTCCCTGCCGATGGTGTTATCTATGCTGGTCAACTCCCTCTACAACATTGTGGACAGCTTTTTTGTCGCGCAGATCAGCGAGGAAGCGATGACGGCGTTATCACTGGTTTACCCGGTTCAAAATTTTATCAATGCGGCTGGAATTGGGTTTGGTGTTGGGATTAACGCAGTGATTGCCTTCTATCTGGCGCGGGAGATCACGAAAAAGCAGATCAGGCTGCCACACAGGGACTTGTGCTTGCCGTGATTCATGGCGTTGTTATGACAGTCTGCTGTATCGCAATTATGCCGGTTTTTCTGCGGATGTTCACTGCATCCGAAGCGGTCATTGAACTTGGCGTCCGCTATTCTGCCGTTGCGTTCGGCTTTACACTCATTGTTACCGTCAGCATGATGTTTGAGAAACTGTTCCAGGCAGTAGGAAACATGAAAACGACCATGATCAGCCTGATGTGCGGGTGCATCACAAACATTGTCTTGGACCCCGTTCTGATTTTTGGCTATGGCCCATTCCCGGAAATGGGGATTGAAGGCGCAGCGCTGGCCACCGGCATCGGGCAGGTCCTGACGCTTGCGATTTATCTGGTCATCTACTTTGTGCGGCCCATTCGCGTGCATATCCGCAGGCAGCACATTCTGCCCGGCAAAAAGATGGTCATAAAGCTGTATTCCATCGGCATTCCCGCAACCCTGAATCTTGCACTTCCGTCACTTTTGATTTCGGCGCTCAATGCGATTTTGGCCGCCTATTCCGAGGTGTATATCCTGGTTTTGGGGATATATTACAAATTGCAGACCTTCATCTATCTGCCGGCGAATGGCATTGTGCAGGGGATGCGCCCTTTGATCGGCTATAACTACGGCGCGGGCGAGAGTAAAAGGGTCAGTCAGATTTATCAGATCGTCCTGTGCATGAACGGTATCATTATGGTGCTTGGGACCGCGATATGCCTGCTGATTCCCGGCCAGTTGATGGGGTTGTTTACCCACACAGAAGCGACGATCCAGGCCGGGGAAACCGCCCTGCGCATCATCGGGGCCGGATTTATCGTCTCGGCGGTTTCTGTTACTTCTTCCGGCGCATTGGAGGGACTGAGGAAAGGCACGCCCTCCTTGCTGATTTCCCTTTGCCGGTATGTGGTGGTCATCCTACCGGCTGCGTTTTGGCTCAGCAGGCTTTTCGGCGCCGTCGGCGTCTGGCATGCGTTTTGGGTCACGGAAGTGATCGCCGCGGTCATTTCCCTTATCATTTACCGCAAGTCGATTGCAAAACCTGTGACGACGGCACGAAAGGAATGAATGCCTATACTATTTCAAGTGGCATTTTCCAGAAATATTTGAATGGAGAAAATATCATCTCTGTTCCGCTTGCAGAAAATGAAACAATGCATATTGGATATGTGTTGAATGAAAATCAGGAATTAAGTGAACTTGGAAAAAGCTATCTGGAAGAATTACGGAAATATGCTCCAGCCAATCCATAGTTATGGACTATGGATAATCATATAAAATAGGTGTTATGTATGTACCACTGTTTGCTGATATAATAACAGCAAACAGTGGTTGATGATTATGCCTATGGCGGTACTGAGCAATTTTCTGATTTATTGCGTTATAAATGCCTTTACTCCGGGACCGGGAAATATTCTGGCATTAAATACCGTAACAAACTATGGATATAAAAAAGGAAAGCCGCTGTTCTTTGGAATTTTTGCAGGCTACTATGTAGTGCAAATCTTATGCGCAATTTTTGTATATGGGGTTAGTTCTTTGCTTCCAAATGCAATGGAAGTGATGAAGTACATCGGAGCAGCCTATATCCTGTGGCTTGCGATTCATATTGCTTTCAGTAAGTCGTCAACAGAAAACGCAGAGCAATCGGCATCGTTTCTGAAAGGCTTCATGCTGCAATTTGTCAATGTGAAGATCTATATGTTCGGAGTTACCTCACTAACGGGTTATGTTGTAGGATATATGTCCTCTTTTCCGGCTTTGCTGTTTTTTGAGCTGGTTATTGCAACAATCGGAACGATCGCAACCTGTACTTGGACTGGCTTGGGCGTACTGATTCAGAAGTTTTATCTGCGGCATTTTCGTGTTATTAACATTATCCTTGCACTAACATTACTGGAGTGTATTTGGGGAATGTTAAGATAATTGTTGCTTTGAGAGCAATTCTAATTAACAAATTCCAGTTGATATTGCACTTATTTTAGGAAATTTAATAACTGTTATATTTGATTATCAAATTCTTCGCAAACCCTTGAAAATACTAAGTTTGTAGCAAGTGAGCTTTCCCTTACTCTTTCCTTTGTGTTATATTCTCCCATTAGCT
>ENA-OQHA01000935-OQHA01000935.1-human-gut-metagenome-genome-assembly--contig:-NODE-935-length-12632-cov-5.538105_pt1 | contig 12632 bp, 14 predicted proteins | sample MGYA00242558_ERZ504707 | MGnify/ENA primary metagenome ERZ504707 (study PRJEB26092, sample SAMD00036197) | human gut metagenome | host: Homo sapiens | study: EMG produced TPA metagenomics assembly of... | reverse complement strand
GGATATGTACCTGTCTTTGCCATTGGAGCCGGAAGCCGAAAATTCCAGAACCGAATTGACAATACCGAGATTCCGGTAAAAATTGCTGAAGCAGCAGGCTATACACGCAAATAAATCATTCAAAAGATAAATAAGGAGACAAGCGTTGAAGGTCTTTTTCGGTAAACTCTTCAAAGAGAGAGAGCCGGGAAAGACCTTTTATATTACCCCTTTTCCGGCGATACTCTAAAATGGCTTTAGCCTTATAAAAATCCATGTAAGGGTGATTGCGCAATTTATCCAATCCGTCTTTATTGACTCGTATTTTCCGAAAAGGAGTACCTTGCACAACAAACCATTTATTCAGACAGGTATCTACATGCGGAATTTCCTGTAACTGTTCCAAACGAACAAAACCTCCAAGACGGTTACGATAAGCCACAATCATTTTGGCGATACCGCTTCCCACACCTGGTATTCGCTTTAATTGGGCTGTATCCGCTTCATTCAAAGCCACAAGGGTTCCTTCCGGATATTTTTCAATTCGTTGTATTTTAACCTGTTCGCAAACAGAATCTTGTTTATTCTCCTCTCTTGGCGGTATCTGGATATAGGTTTCAGCAATAAATATTGTTCCTCCTTCAACCATAAATGCGAGCAAAAGCTTCCGGAGTACGAAAAGTCCCTCCCTTTTCTCGATAACGAAGAATATTACGAACCACAAAGGAAGGTAATCCCAGTTTTTTCAATTGTACGGAATCGGCTGTATTCGGATTAAAATCAAACAAAACGACCTCCTGCCCTTTCCTGACACCTGATGCCGTATAATTACGCTTTGCATAGGCAGTCTCCCGTTGCTTCACAGAAGCCAGGAAAGAATCTATCTCAGCAGAATCCTCCTGACGTACATATTCTGTCCTATAGAGCCTCCAGCATACCAACCAAGAAATGCCCAAGATTATCAACAGCCCTAAAAGAAGTAGAATTACTCTTCTTTCAGAACGGGAATAATAGAAAAAATCTTTCCACATTACCAGCTCAACAATCCCAGTTCATTGATAAAGATGGCAAGGATACCGATAGGAGCAACAAACTTCAGCACAATCAGATACACTGGAAAATAAGGAGCTTTCAACATTCCATAATTGGTTACCTCCCCTTTTACGATGCTCTTATCCAATACCCAACCGACAAACACAGCCGCAAACATGCCACATACCGGAAGCATAATTTTAGCCGTCAGGTAGTCCAAGGCATCAAACATATTCAATCCACCAATCTTCACGCTGCTCCATTCTCCTAAAGCCAATGAGGAAACCACACCTATCAACAGGCATCCTCCTGTTACAATGCAGGCTGCACGTCCTCGTGTAAAATGAAACTTCTCATGCAAGAAGGCCGTAGAGACCTCATGTAAAGAGATTGTAGACGTCAAGGCAGCCAAAGCCAATAACACATAGAAAGCTACGGAGCATATATAGGCCAGGAAAGGTACATTGGCAAAAGCCTGCTGGAACACATTAGGCAAAGTAATAAAAATCAAAGAAGGACCTGCATCGGGCTGGATACCAACTGAAAAAGCTGCCGGAAAAATAATCAGACCAGCCAAAACAGCCACACATGTATCAATCAGACCTACACTCATGGCCGTATGTCCCAAACGAGTCTCCTTTCCAAAATATGAAGCATAAGTTGAAAGACATCCCATTCCCAGACTCATGGAAAAGAAAGCTTGGCCCATGGCTCCTAAAAAGACATCAGGGGTTACCTTGCTAAAATCCGGATGAAGCAAAATTTGATACCTTTTTCTGCCCCTGGCAACATAATAGAACAACCTGCCAAGAGAATAACCAGAACAAACAACAAAGGCATCATGATTTTAGAAGACTTCTCTATCCCGTCTTTTACTCCTTTCACAATAACGAAATGGGTAACAAACATAAACACAAACAACCACAGAAGCGGTCGGAACGGTTGCTGAGAGAAATCCTGGAACATGGATACATATTCTCCAGAAGTTTTTCCCGACAATCCGAATGAAGCAGCCTGCCATACATACTCCAAGGTCCATCCGGCTACTACCGAATAATATCCTAATATCAAAAAGCCGGTTAATACTCCGGCATAGCCTACCCATTTCCAGTGCGTACCCGGAGCCAACGTTTCATACGCTCCACCGTACACGCTTGGCACGCCGACCAATAGTAAATTCCGCAATCATTATAGCAGTCCGAATACAATGACACAGCCCAGATAAATCAATATAAATGCAGCTCCACCATGATTTCCTGTCTCATAAGGGAAACGCCAAATGTTACCCAACCCTACCGCAGAGCCTGCGGCTGCAAGAATTGCACCTAATTTGCTTCCAAAATTCACTCTTTCACTTTTGTGCTGCATACATCATTTTATTATAATTACACTTCAAAACGGAGACAAAAGTACAAAAAATATCGTATTTTTGCACGAAAGATTAAAGTTTTACACAAAATGCAGATTTTAAGACATTATCCATTTTCTATTTTGACGGTTCTTGCCATTTGGTACCTATCCTTTTTTACTCCTCCACACACTCAATTGGAGGAAATCAATAACTTCGACAAACTGGTACATGTATGCATGTATGGCGGTCTAAGTTCCATTATATGGATAGAATACCTGATTCAGCACAAGCAAATCAAGAGTTTCCCACTAATCATGGGAAGCATCCTGTTTCCCATCCTGATGAGCGGATGCATTGAAATCCTGCAGTCATGCTGTACAGATAACCGCAGCGGAGACTGGATTGATTTTATTGCCAACTGCACAGGAGTATGCTTAGCTTCACTGGCAGGGCACTACATTTATCGCCCGTTCATCCAGAAAAAATATCACAGCCGGAGTCCTGACTCCAAGTCATAAAAAGACGAAACGCCGGGTGCTCTCACAGCAACCGGAGTCTATTAAATATATTATTTTAAAGATAGAGAGTTATCGTTTTTATCTGAAATCCTTCAAATCCTCCTGCAATCTCTGGCGAGTGAAATAAATACGACTCTTCACTGTTCCCAAAGGCAGATTCAATTTATCTGCAATCTCGCGATACTTAAAGCCCGATACATACATTGCAAAAGGTACACGATATTCTTTCGGTAATGCATTCACAATGCGGCGCATTTCCTTCAAATCATAAGCGCCATGCATGGAGTCATCCTCAATATCCACTCCCAAGTTCAAGAAGAACTGATTGTCGGTATTGTCTACGTATGTCTGGTCACGCAAAGTCTTGCGATAATTATTGATAAATATATTACGCATGATGGTATAAATCCATCCCTTGAAGTTCGTTTCTGCTACATACTTTTCTTCATTATCCAAGGCCTTCAATGAAGTCTCCTGAAGAAGGTCATTCGCTTCCTCTCGGTCTGCCGTTAATTTATAAGCGAAATGAAGTAGTTCTGTCTGCATGCTCAATAAGTTCTGAGCAAATGTTGCCGTTTTCATAATTCTTTTAGTCTTTCTTTTCTTTAATTGAAACAATGTCTGTCTTGGTTTCGACACTGCAATATTAGTAGAAAAACAAAGAAGACTCTTCACAAAATCTGATATTCAAACGGGTAAAAACTGTCAATTGAGAGTTTTTACCCCTTGTTCTGACAGTTTTCAGGAAGGTTTTCACCCCATTTACTATAAGGTGACTTCATCAGGAACGAATTATAGTACTTCACCTGTCCGGTGACTTCCTCCCCTAAAAAAGGTGGACATTCAAAAGTTTCCTTCTCGTCAGTTAATTCAACTTCTGCTACGACCAGTCCATTATTTTCTCCGTAGAATTCATCCACCTCAAAAACGTGCGTCCCCCACTGTACCAGATAACGAGTTTTGTCAATCATTCCCGGCTCGCACAACCTCATCAATTCTTCCGCCTCCTGCAAAGAAAGAGCATGCTCCCATTCGTAACGGCTCATACCCGATACATCTGAAGGTCCTTTGATGGTCAGATAACCTTCCTCATTCTGGATACGTACCCGCACGGTGCGCCCTCTTTCACTACAGATATACCCTTGCCTGATACGCTTCTTTTTATAAGCCATAGCCTTATATGAATCATCACGCACCAGAAACTTCCGTTCTATTTCCTGCGGCATATTCTATCTAAGCTATCAAGAAGCCAATGTGTAACCTACAATCATTAAAATAGCCAATAGAATCAAGACAATACAAATCATCTTGAACAATCTATTGGCTTTTTCTTCCTCACGTTTTTCAAAATTCTGTCTTTTTACACTTCTGTTGCGTCCCATAAGTTTTCAATTTTAGATTTACAACCCTAAAATTACAACATCTTTGCAAAAAGACAAATAAAAAAGAGCGATTTTACTCAAAGTTATCAGATTTCGCTATCTGAAAACTCCATCAAGTAAGCTTTGATGAAACCGTCAATTTTTCCATCCATCACCCCGTTGACATCCGATGTCTGGTAGTTGGTACGATGGTCTTTCACACGTCGGTCATCGAATACATAGCTTCGTATCTGAGAACCCCATTCGATTTTTTTCTTTCCGGCCTCAACCTTAGCCTGCTCTTCCATACGGTGCTGCAACTCTTTATCATAAAGAATAGAGCGCAACTGACGCATGGCGTTTTCCTTATTCTTCGGCTGGTCACGGGTTTCCGTATTTTCAATCAAGATTTCTTCTTCTTCGCCTGTGTAAGGGTCTTTATACTGATAACGCAGACGTACACCAGATTCTACCTTATTTACGTTCTGTCCTCCGGCACCACCACTTCGGAATGTATCCCATGACAAACGAGCCGGTTCTACGGTTACTTCAATTGAATCATCTACCAAAGGAGTCACGAAAACAGACGCAAAAGAAGTCATTCGCTTACCCTGTGCATTGTAAGGAGATACACGAACCAGTCGGTGCACCCCGTTTTCGCCTTTCAGATAACCATAAGCGTAGGAACCTTCAATATTCATCGTCACCGTCTTAATGCCGGCTTCATCCCCTTCCTGAAGGTTAGCTACCGACAACTTATATCCATTGCTTTCAGCCCAGCGCATGTACATACGCATCAGCATGGAAGCCCAGTCCTGACTTTCTGTACCTCCTGCACCTGAATTGATTTTCAGTACACAGTCCATCTGGTCAGCTTCCGAGCGAAGCATATTCTTCAATTCCAGCTCTTCCACTGCAGAGATAGCTTTTGAATAAGCCTCATCCACTTCTTCCTCGGTAACCAGTTCATCTTTATAAAAATCAAAAGACAACTGCAGTTCATCCGCCAATGTCTTCACTTCCTGATAACCGGTAATCCACTGCTGCAAAGCCTTTACTTTTTTCATCTGTGCTTCGGCAGCCTTCTGGTCATCCCAAAAACCGGGTGCCTGCGTACGAAGCTGTTCTTCTTCCACCTGTATTTTCTTTCCTTCAACGTCCAGATAACGATACAAGGCTTCCGTACGTTCTTTCACGTCTTTCAGTTGCTCTATGGTAATCATAAAATACGATAAATTAGTCTGTTATTTTTTCTCGTTGCAAAGATATGAAAAACAGGCACCCCTGAAAGAGTGCCTGTAGATAAAAGTCAGCTATTTAACCGACATTTTCTTCATACATTTTGTCGATAATATCCTTGTAGTTACGGGCTACCACCGCACGTTTCAGTTTCAGCGTGTTGGTCAGCTCGCCACGTTCCATACTGAACGGCTCCGGAAGAAGAGTAAAGCGCTTAACCTGTTCATAATGCGCAAACTCCTGTTGAAGCGTATCAATTCGAAGACGGAACAACTCAATAATCTGAGGATTCTCCAGTAACTCCTTTCTGCTTCCAAAAGCAATGTGATGTTCCTGCGCAAACTTCTCCACCTGACTGTATTCCGGCACAATCAGGCCGATACAAATTTCCGCTGGTCCGCAATAATGGTCACCTGATCAATATAACGGTCTACCACCAGCTTGGTTTCAATGGCCTGCGGAGCAATGTACTTACCGTTGGAAGTTTTAAACAAATCCTTGATTCGGTCTGTCAAGTATAAGAAACCATCCTTCATATATCCGGCATCTCCCGTACGGAACCAGCATCTTCTGTAAATGCCTGCTGGGTAATGGCTTCTTTCTTATAATATCCCTTCGTTATGGTACCTCCACGAAGCTGTATCTCGTTATTTTCTCCAATACGAACTTCTACTCCGTCGAGTACACGCCCTACCGCTCCCAAACGGAAATCTCCAATCCATTCACAAGAGACTGTAGCCGTACTTTCTGTCAGTCCATAACCAGCTATCATATTAATGCCCACCGAATGCACAAACTCTGCTACTTTCTCTGGAATAGCAGCTCCCGCTGTAGGGAAGAAATTCCCGTTTTCTATTCCAATTGTCTTCTTCAACAGGCTATAAATTGTTTTCTCATAAAACTTATATTTCATGTGCAACAAGGAAGGAGGCGTCTTTCCGTTCATCAGATACGTAATATTATGTTCACGCCCTACCCGAAGCGCATCCAGCATCAAGCTCTTTTTCAGGCCCGTAGTCTCATTGATTTTTTCCTGTACTCCGGCATATACCTTTTCCCAAAAACGAGGCACACTGCACATAGCCGTAGGCCGTACTTCCTTGATTGTCTTCTGAATGTCCTGCGGACGCAGATTGATACACAGCATACATCCTTTGTACAAACAATAATACGACCATGCCCTTTCAAAAATGTGCGTAAACGGCAAGAAATTCATGACGACATCATTTTCACCCAGATTGGTCAGACGTGCGTTATGCCCTTTAAAAGCAACGTCGTAGTTAGAGTGATGCAGCATTACCCCTTTTGAATCACCTGTCGTACCAGAGGTGTACAGAATATTCGCCAAATCATCCAAAGAAGACTCAGAAACCCTTTTATCCACTTCCGGCTGACACTCCTCTTTTTCACCCATCTGCAAAAAGTCTGAGAAATAGATAGAATTATTGTCACCTTCGGCACGCTTTACTTCGGGATCAAATATAATAATCTTCTTCAATGAACGACATAAGCCCTGCACCCGGTAAGCCACATCATACTGATACTGCTCTCCTACAAACAAAAAACGAATTCCAGCATCTTCTACAATATAATGTACCTGCGCTTCTGAGCTTGTGGCATACAAAGGCACAGTTACAATCCTATCTTTAAAAGCTCCAAAATCTACATACAGACACTCCGGCTTATTTTGAGAGAATACTCCTATATTTTCCTGTACTTCCACTCCTAATTTTACAAACGCACGGGCTGTTTTATCTACCAGATCAGCAAACCCGTTCCATGTGACAGGAATCCATGTAGCAGTGGTGTAATCACGGTATTTTAAGGCAACTTTATCCCCATATTTTTCAGCTTGTTGTCGTACAAGCCGGGACAAACATGAATTAACCATCTATCTTACTTCATTTTATTGGTTTATTCTGCAAATATAGGATTTTATTTGCAATGTCCGGCCAATCTAAAGCATTTCTCCTAAAAAGACTATCTTTGCAAAGAATCAAAAAACGGATTATTTATGATAGACACAGGTTACTACACATCTGAAGCACTGACTCTGTTACATTCCCTGATTGGAATCCCGTCCATCAGCCGGGAAGAAGAAGCCGCAGCAGACTTCCTGCAAAACTACATAGAAGAAACGGGAATCATGACCGGAAGATCCGGAAATAACATCTGGTGCATCAGCCCCATGTTCGACATCAATAAACCTACCATCCTGCTCAATTCACACATCGACACCGTGAAGCCGGTCAGCGGATGGAGAAAACAGCCGTTTACTCCCAAAAATGAAAACGGGAAATTATATGGTCTGGGCAGCAATGACGCCGGTGCCAGTCTGGTATCATTATTCCAGGTGTACCGTCACCTTAGCATGACAACCCAAAGCTACAACCTGATTTTCCTGGCTTCCTGCGAAGAAGAGGTATCCGGAAAAAACGGTATTGAAAGCGTCCTGCCTCAACTCCCTCCTATTGCATTAGGAGTAGTAGGTGAACCTACGGAAATGCAACCTGCCATCGCAGAAAAGGGACTTATGGTACTCGACGTCACAGCACATGGAAAATCCGGACACGCTGCACGTAACGAAGGAGAAAATGCCATTTACAAGCTACTGCCAGATATTGAATGGTTCCGTACATATAAGTTCCCTAAAGAATCACCCATTCTGGGACCTGTCAAAATGAGTGTCACTCAGATCAATGCGGGTACACAGCACAATGTAATTCCTGATTTGTGCAGCATCGTGGTGGATATCCGAAGCAACGAATGTTACTCTAACGAGGAGCTGTTCGCCGAAATCTGCCAACATATACAGAGTGAGGCCAAAGCACGCTCATTCCGTCTCAATTCTTCCAGCATTCCGTCTGATCATCCGTTTGTTAAACGTGCCATAGAACTGGGGAAAGTACCATTCGGATCACCCACGTTATCCGATCAGCATTAATGCCCTTCCCTTCTGTAAAAATGGGACCGGGAAAATCTTCCCGTTCGCACACAGCCGATGAATACATTCTCGTCAGTGAAATAGAGGAAGCAATTTCAACCTATGTGCAAATCTTGGACGGATTAAAAATCTGATAGAATCTTTATCTGCATTATAAAAAGAGAGGAAAAAGATTGTCCAACTCAACAGACAACCATTTTCCTCTCTTTTTATTTTATATCCGGGAACGAGTCCCGGATAATCTATCAAAACTTCACTGTATTCAGATTCTTGTCAACCAGCATACCGTCCAGTACATTCAAGTCAATCTTTTGCTTACGTTTTGCCTTAAACTTGATTGTCATAAGTTCAGCATCCCCTTCCAGGTAAGGCTTTTCTCCAATATTTACAAAAGTAGGATACAAAGCCTTCGTTCCGTTCGTATGCAGACGGTCATTGGTCAGGTTACGCATCTCCTTCATGCCAGTCATCTCTGTTCCCACATATTCCAGTGCCTGAGGGTCATAAGGCAATGCAAAGCTGAGGGCATTGACCGAACGCAAACCTTTACCTGAGACACGAATTTCTACGGTTTCTCCCTCATTATACACTTTCTTAGATGGAGTAACCGTGATTTCTCCAGCTACTGACGGTACCTGACGGTTACTTACCCCTGACTCCATACGGATGGCTACCGCTGAAATATCATACGCATCAATCAGACCGTTCTCGTTCAGGTCACCCTTGCTGATATAGCCTTCAAAGTCAGAATCTCCTCTGCGCAAGCCTGTATAGTTCATATAAGAGGTCAAGTCATTCTCATCTACCAGCTTATCCTGGTTAATATCACCCGGGATATAGCTTTCTGAACCAGGTACCTTGAATACATACAATTCACGACCTGAGCCATACTGACCTGTAGCAGATACAACCGACAGCTTAATATAGCGTGCAACAGGCTGTTTCTCGAATACAAAGGTCTTCACGTCACTTCCTTTCCAGTCGAAAGTGCCAGCTTCGTGCCAATCAGACTTATCCATACTATAATATACAGTACCCTTGCCCAATGTACCGTTCCCGGCATCTAGACGAGGCAGATACTGGAATTTATCCAACTGGTTTACACTATTCAGGTCAATAATCAAATCAAAAGGAACTGCAGCCGTGCTCCACTTCGTATGCCATGCATCTCCCTCATCGAAGTTAAAGAGTTTATTCACTCCCTGACCTCCCTGATTCGGACAAGTAGTTTCTCCCTTGATTCCATGAATAGCAAATTCCAACGGATCTGATTTGGTAGTAGCCGTCACATTAGTCCATTCTGATGCACCTGTAGCATTCACGGCGCGTACCTTGAACGTGCAAGTAGTTTCCGGTCGTAAATCTTCAAACAGAAGTTGAGTGTTCCGAATGGTACTATACAGCATACCGTTGTATTCGATTTCATAATAATCGGCATTGTCAACCTTTTTCCATGAAGGTGTCAATGTATAAGCCCCTGTATTTTCTTCCGTCACCTCTGCTTCCGGAGCACGCAATGTTCCTTGGCTCACCAACAGTTTCTCAGCAGGTGCAAACACAAAACCTTTCATTTCCAACTGAATATCGTTTTGAGTCACGTCCATTTCTTCCAGATTCACATGTACCACTGGATTCTTAATGACGTGCAGACGAGCCTGTTCACTACCCGGAGTGGCAAAACGATTCAACTCTGGACTCGACTCATAATAATATACATTCGCTCCTTTCTGCAATTCTTCCAAAGAAGTCACCGGAGTCAGTTTCACTTTCTTTCCGCCTACACGTACTGTCATTTTCTTCGGCTGCGCAGTTACATTGATACGGAAATGGGTACGCTTACGCGCTACCATTCCTTCGAAAGAGCCTTGCACTGGTTCTACACACACTGTCAAGTTCTCTCCCTCTACCACGGAACGGATATGCGTAGTAGCATACTGCCCCGCACGATAAGCTTCAGACACTCCATCATCGTCGTATTCCGTAAACTCTGTATCGCCAGCCGGATAAAGTTCATACACACGTAAGTGCTTATCCATCTGACTCACATTGTTATGCGCTGCAGTCATCGGTAAAATAGCCCCCTGTTTGATAAACAATGGAAGTTTCCACAAAGGCGCCTCAAAATTATTAAGAATCCGTCCGCCCTGATACAAGTCACCGGTAAAATAATCTATCCAGTTTCCTTCAGGCAGGTAAATGCCATTACGTACATCGTTTCCGTTCGCATCGGCCTGTGTATTCTGATATACCGGAGCCACCAGTACATAAGGCCCGTAAAGGAACTGATAGCGGGTAGACGTTCCCAGTGTATAGTCATTCGGATAATCCAGGAACATGGCCCGAACCATCGGCTTTCCGTCCACGGCCTCACGGGCTATACTGTAAGTATAAGGCATGAACTCCGATTTCATCTTCAGATACCAGCGATTGATGGAAGCAGCCGGCTCACCCAGCACTTGCGGATATTTCGGGTTTGCCCCCCATCCGTCCATGTTCAACTGCATAGGAGTAAATGTTTTCCACTGGAAGTCACGTACATTGACCGGAATATTCTTTCCACCGAAAATACCATCCATGTCCGAAGAAATATTAGGTTGTCCCGACAATCCTGAACCGATATAGGTCGGGATATGGAAACGAATGTATTCCCATTCACCTCCAGTCTGGTCGCCCGACCAGATACCTGCATAACGCTGTGTGCCTGCCCATCCGTCCAGTGAAATAATAAACGGTCGCGCATTATTGCCGTAATAAGGCATAATCTGTCCTACATCGGCCACTCCGTTCAGTCCGAAAGAATAGCCAGCTCCTACCCAGCTACGTCGGTTTTCAATACACGTACACCTGCATCACGCACTTCTTTCACAATGTCACGCTGAAGCAAAGCTTCTACTCCTTCTTTGGGATGCAAGTCCGACTGTGTCCACAATCCGATTTCCACTCCCTTGGCACGGCATATTCACCCAGTTCCTTCAAGTTCTGGATATTACCATCCAGCGTAGAAGTCTGTCCGTAGCCGGCTCCATAACCGTCATTAGGCAGAATCCATCCTAACGGCATATCGGCCGCATTGTAACGGTCAATTACCGCACGCGCCGAGAACTGGTAATTGTTCTTTTCACCATTCAGCGATTCCTTGATACCGCCATTGTCTTTCTGGCTTTCCTTGTATCGCTTTCCGTCTTCAAACAAAATACCCTTTTCGTCTTCTTTCCAATAGTCACGGTTATAGGCATTCAAATGTCCTCATAAAAACCAAACTTCGGTAAAAGCACCGGATTACCGGTCAGCTGATAAAAATCATTCAACAAGGCTACCGGACTGTCATTTACCATGAAAAAGACATCCAGGTAGTTTTCTTCATGCGACAGCTTCACCACTTCCTTATCGGTTGCTCCGAAATCATATAGTCCGGGACGGAACGTGTACCACATAACCCCATATCCTTCTGTAGACCAGTAAAAGGAGTAGGAGAAGCCACTCCACCATCTGTCCACTGGTTCGTATTGACAATACGGATGCTTTTTCCTTTGTGAGAAAAACGGCCGTTCTGTACACCACCTCCATAAAAATACTCATTATCGTGTGCTTTGAGTGACAGGCAGACTTGCTTTTCCATAAAGTCCACCGGACGTGCTGATTCCACTACCACCTTCTGGCGGATTTTATCCGTAATCTTGAACAGCGATGTACGCTTGTCCATTTCTATCTGAATTCTGGCCGTAGAAATCGTAATCACTCCGTTCTTGTCTGTCAGCGACAGCTCGCCGACCTCCTTTCGAGGACGGTCTACCAGAATCTGAGCTTCAGGAGAAGCCTGCGGGTCGCGCACAATGCCTCCCTGATTGTCCTGGAACATCCGGAAAATATTTTCACCATAAAAATCAAGCGTCATGCGCTGCTGGTTGGAAAAGACCACTTCCACCGCCGACGGATTCAGCACACTGGCACTGCTGATAGTTATCTCAGTCTGCTGTGCAGCCCATACAGAGGCAGGGGTACTCAACAGGGCCCCAAGTACACACAGAGACAAGACAGAATAATACTTTAGCTTCATAGTATAACATTACTAACGGTTAGACTTCTCTATTTTCTCTCTTTGCACATTTTGCAAAAACCGCACGAATGTATAACTATTTATTTGAAGTAAAAAAAGGATATTGTAAATTTACATTTTTTAATTTTTTATTATTTTTTCTAAATAGATT
>ENA-OQHA01000934-OQHA01000934.1-human-gut-metagenome-genome-assembly--contig:-NODE-934-length-12632-cov-6.172331_pt1 | contig 12632 bp, 11 predicted proteins | sample MGYA00242558_ERZ504707 | MGnify/ENA primary metagenome ERZ504707 (study PRJEB26092, sample SAMD00036197) | human gut metagenome | host: Homo sapiens | study: EMG produced TPA metagenomics assembly of... | reverse complement strand
CGCCGCCGGCGAGGCCGGCGAGCTGCCGAAGCTTCCGGATAATGCGATGATGCGCATGTTCCTCAACTCCATGCCCATCAACTCGCTGCCCACCCTGCTGGGCGAAGGCGGCAAGAAGATCGCCCAGTTCATGGTTGACGAGTACGCCAAGCTGAGCAAGTAATACTACGCAAACTGCCAGCTCCCTTTTCTGAGATTCAGAGAAGGGAGCCAGTTTGTGTATAGGGCATATGTGGGATTCGTTGTCTAGGCAACACACCGATTGTTGTATGTGCAACTGTTGTATATGGGTCTCTTTATCATGAATTGTTGCGTATACAACAATGTGGGGTGAAGGTACAAACGCACACGGCCCCCGCATGGTACGGAGGACAATGGATCAGCATATTCTCAGCATCGAAATGCGCGCGGTAACCAAAGCCGTCGACCGCTATTTGGGCGAGAGCATGCCGCAAACCGCCAGGGAAACCACCGGCGGCAACGCGCATATCATCATGTTCTTGCGCGTAACCGCGGCCGTGAGATATACCAGCACACCATCGAACAGAAATTCTGCATCACCCGGTCCACCGCCTCGCGTGTGCTGGCCCTGATGGAGAAGAAGGGCCTGATCGCCCGTGAATCGGTGGAGCATGACGCGCGCTGCAAGCGCATCGTCCTGACCGACAAGGCGGACGCGATCGTCGCCGATCTCAAGGAGAACGGCGATCGGGTCGAACGGTTGCTGGTCGGCGGCTTCTCCGATGGCGAGAAGGCCGCTCTGCGCGACTACGTCGCACGCATGCGTGCGAACATCGAGCGCGCACAACGCGAATTTGAACATCAAACACTCCCTCAGTCACCTGTGGTGATGGCTCCCGATCAAGACGGAGCAGAGGTTGCTAACACGAAGGAGGAGAACGAATGAGCGATACCGCAGAGGCAATCGCGCAGGCGCGCAAAGCCGTCGAACCGGACAAGCCCAAACATGTACTGCGCACGTTGGGCCAGTCGATTCGTGAATACAAGAAAGCCAGCATCCTGGCTCCGGTGTTCGTGACGGTCGAAGGCATCCTGGAGATCCTGATCCCGACCATCATGGCTTCGCTGATCGATGAGGGTATCACCGGTGGCAGCATGCCGGCCACCGTCAAGTTCGGCGTGATTCTGCTGGTGTGCTCGATGGTTTCGCTGGGTGCCGGCTTCCTGTCCGGAAAGTACGCGGCCGTGGCCGGCGCGGGCTTCGCCAAGAACCTGCGCAAGGACCAGTTCGAGAAGGTGCAGGGCTTCAGCTTCACCAATATTGACCGGTTCTCCACCGGTTCGATCGTGACCCGACTGACACCGACGTGACGAACCTGCAGAACGCCTACATGATGATCATTCGTCTGGGCGTGCGTGCCCCGATTATGGTGGTCGTATCCTGGCTGTTCTCGTTCCGTATCTCCCCGTCGATTTCCATGGTGTTCCTGGCCTGCATCCCGATTCTGGCCATCGGCCTGTGCGGTCTGGCCGTGCTCGTGCATCCGGTGTTCGAGCGCGTGTTTCACACCTACGATGCGTTGAACAACGTGGTCGACGAGAACCTGCAGGGCATCCGCGTGGTCAAGTCCTATAACCGCGAATCCTTCGAGGTCTCCAAGTTCGGCCGCATCTCCCAGCGCATCTTCAAGGACTTCACCAAGGCTGAGCGCATCATGAGCTTCAACAGCCCGCTGATGATGATCTGCATCTACGGTTCGATGATCCTCATCGCATGGATGGGCGCGCAGCAGATCGTCGCCTCCGGCAACAACCCCGCCGTGGGCCTGACCACCGGCGACCTGACCGCACTGGTCACCTACGCCATGCAGATCCTTATGGCCATGATGATGCTGTCCATGATCTTCGTCATGGTGATTATTTCTCAGGCTTCTGCCGAGCGTATCTGCCAGGTGCTGCAGGAGGAAAGCACGGTGCAGAACCCGGCACAGCCGGTGACTGACATGGCCGACGGCTCCATCGAATTCGACCATGTCACCTTCCGCTACTCCGACAGTTCCGAAAAGCCCGTGCTTGACGACATCAACCTGAAGATCCGCTCCGGCATGACCGTCGGCATTGTCGGCGGTACTGGTTCGGCAAAGTCGTCTCTGGTACAGCTCGTGCCGCGACTGTACGACGTGAGCTCCGGTTCGCTGAAGGTCGGTGGCGTGGATGTACGCGACTACGATCTCGAGGCGCTGCGCGATCAGGTGGCCATGGTGTTGCAGAAGAACGTGCTGTTCTCCGGCACTATTGCCGAAAACCTCAGGTGGGGCAACCCGAACGCCACCGATGAAGAGATTCGCCATGCCGCGCAGCTCGCGCAGGCCGATGGATTCGTTCAGGAATTCCCCGATAAGTACGACACGTACATCGAGCAGGGCGGTACCAATGTGTCCGGCGGACAGCGCCAGCGCCTGTGCATCGCCCGTGCGCTGCTGAAGAAGCCGAAGATTCTGATTCTCGACGATTCGACCAGCGCCGTCGATACCAAGACGGACAAGCTGATCCGTTCCGCGTTCCACAACGAGATTCCGGACACCACGAAGATCATCATCGCCCAGCGCGTGGCCTCCGTGCAGGAATCCGACATGATTCTGGTGATGGATTCCGGCCGCATCATGGCGTCCGGCACACACGACGAACTGCTCGCCACCTGCGATGAATACCGTTCCATCTACGAATCCCAGACCAAGAACCAGGCCCAGCCCGAAGAACTGGCCGCTGCCGAACAGGCTGCTGAGTCATCTACCGCTGAGCCGTCCGAAACCGTGACGGTGACAGTGACCATGCCCACGGCCGATACCAGCGCAGCTGATGCCAATGCAGCCGATACCAAGGAAGGAGAAGCACGATGAGCAACGACCAGAGTTTCAAGAACCGCAAGCCCGCCATGGGCAAAGCCGAGCCTGGCACCATCAAGCGCATCTTCAGCTACATCTTCCAGTACAAGTGGCGTGTCATCGCCATCGTGGTGTGCATCTTGGTCGGTGCCGCCGCGCAGGCCGGTTCCGCGCTGTTCCTCCAGTCGCTCATCGACACGTACATCCTGCCGATGGTGGGGGAGTCGAACTCCGACTGGGCCCCGCTGCTGCGGGCATCAGCCTGATGGCGGGCCTGTATGTGGCCGGCATCGTGGCGTCCTGGCTGTGGCAGTGGCTGATCGTCACCGTCGAGCAGGGCACGCTCAAGAAGATTCGTGACGACATGTTCGCCCACCAGCAGAAGCTGCCGATCCGCTACTTCGACAGCCACGAGCACGGCGACATCATGAGCCACTACACCAACGACACCGATACGCTGCGCCAGGCCATCTCGCAGTCGTTCCCGCAGATGTTCTCCTCGATTATCTCCGCGGTCGCGGCGCTGCTGTCCATGCTGTGGCTGTCCATTCCATTCACCGCGTTCGTAATCGTGTTCACCGTTCTGCTCTACTTCATCGTGCGCAAGATCGTGAGCCGCTCCGGCCGCTACTTTGTCAAGCAGCAGCAGTGGATCGGCGACGTGAACGCCTTCGTGGAGGAATCCGTCAACGGCCAGAAGGTCATCAAGGTCTTCAACCATGAAGACGCCACCCAGAAGACCTTCGACGAGAAGAACGAGGAACTCTTCGAGGCGTCCGCCGAAGCGAACACCTGGGGCAACGTCACCATGCCGGTCGTCGGCAACATGGGCTACCTGCTCTACATCCTGCTTGCCATCGTCGGCGCCGCCGTCTCGCTGGCCGGCGTCAACGACATCGGTCTGACCGGCGTCAAGCCGCTCACCCTCGGCACGCTCGTCTCCCTGCTGACCCTGTCCCGCTCGTTCATCAACCCGATCGGTCAGGTCTCTCAGCAGCTGACCATGGTGATGATGGCGCTCGCCGGTGCTCCCGTATCTTCAAGCTGATGGATGAGCCCATCGAGGAAGACAAGGCACCGTGACGCTCGTGAACGTGGAACTTGGCGAGGATGGCCGCACCATGACCGAAGTCGACCACGAGACCGGCCACTGGGCATGGAAGCGCGAGGTCGGCGACGACGGTACGAGGTCTCTGAAGGCCGCCGAAAAGCTGCGCGGTTCCGCCTGCGAGGTGGCGATGAAGGCCAAGGAGCAGGCGATCACCTCGCCTGATGGGCGTTATACGCTGCTGCGCGGCGACGTGCGCTTCACCAACGTGACCTTCGGCTACAACCCGGACAAGCCGGTGCTGCACGACATCACCTGGTTCGCCAAGCCCGGCCAGAAGATCGCGCTCGTCGGCGCCACCGGTGCCGGCAAGACCACCGTGACCAACCTCATCAACCGGTTCTACGACATTCAGGAAGGCCAGATTCTGTATGATGGTATCTCCGTGGCCGGCATCAAGAAGCCTGACCTGCGCAGGTCTTTGGGCATCGTGCTGCAGGACGTGAACCTGTTCACCGGCACCGTGATGGACAACATCCGTTACGGCCGCCTGAACGCCACCGATGAGGAATGCATCGAGGCCGCGCGTCTGGTCAATGCGGACAGCTTCATCCGCATGCTGCCCGGGGGATACAACACGGTGCTCGAAGGCGACGGTTCCGGCCTGTCCCAGGGCCAGCGCCAGCTGATCTCCATCGCTCGCGCGGCGGTGGCCGATCCGCCTGCGCTGATCCTTGACGAGGCCACGTCCTCGATTGATACGCGTACTGAAGAGTTGTGCAAGCTGGTATGGATAACCTGATGAAGGGCCGTACGGTCTTCGTCATCGCCCACCGCCTGTCCACCGTGCGCAATTCCGATGTGATCATGGTGCTCGACCACGGCAACATCATCGAGCGTGGTTCGCATGACGAGCTGATCGCGCAAAAGGGCGAGTACTATCAGCTCTACACCGGCGCGGTGGAGCTGGAGTAGTCGGTACGCCTGCAAAAACCGCACCTCGATTATCGGGTTGAAGTAATTCTTATCCGGTAGTTGGGGGCGCGGTTTTCTATGTTGAGAGCCGTGTGTTGGTGCAGGATTGCGAATATTGCGGTATTTGCTGCGCTCATTGCCATTTACTTCTCGTTCCCCGGAGTCGGCATGATTATTGCTTCGATTGTATTAAGAGTGGGTTCGGAGTGCTGACTTTTCTTGCCTGCTTGTTCATTGCTGGTGTTACCGCTGTATATACGCCAATCTACGACGCTGCGTCAGATGCGTTGCAGGTCGAGGAGAATGGTCGTGGCGTAGGAATTCTCGATCTGATGATGAACACTTCGGCCTCTATCGGAGTCGGCGTATACTCCAGTCTCATGGCCAGTGACACCATGGGCAAGGGTGGTCTGTTCGGTGTTGGCAGTGGTGTGGAAGCGCAGACCTCCAACATGTTCTGGATTATGTGTGCGGTTTCGGTGTTGTCGATGATTGTACTGTTCGTATTTCGCAAGAGTTTTACGGCAAAACGCAATGTCTGATTGCGCCTGCTGGTGCGGAGCATGTTGATCGAACAGACTACCGCACCAACAGCATCTATCATTCAGAAAGGGAATATCATGCCTGCTATGGATGAAACGCTTGTTTCTCTTGATTGCATTCATGGGGCCGTGTCCGTCGTTGGCTCGATGAATGCCGATTATACCGTCACCACCGAGCGTCTGCCCAAACCGGGGGAGACGGTGCTAGGAGGGCCGTTGCGGGTGCTTCCTGGTGGCAAGTCAGGGAATCAGGCTGTTTCGGCCGCTCGTCTTGGAGCCAAAGTCCGATTGTTTGGTGTGCTCGGTTCCGACGCTAATGCGGATTTTTTGCTTAAAGCATTGAACGATACCGGTGTGGACACCAGTTATATTCGGCACGTGGATGGGGCCAGCGGGACCACGGTCATCACCGTAGACGCGGCAGGAGAGAACACGATTGTTTATTCTCCCGGCTCTAACGCTTACGTCAGTGTTGAGTATATTCAATCGATGCGGGATAATCTGACCTCAGCCGATGTACTGGGACTGTGTTTGGAGAGTCCGATGGAAACGGTCACGGCATGCGCTCGCCTCTGCCATGATGCCGGGCTCAAGGTATTGCTCAACGATTCGCCATTCGTTGCTGAACTACCCGCTGAACTTATCGAGGCTTCGGACATTCTGCTGGTCAATGAACATGAAATGGCACAGCTGCTGGACATCGCCGAGCCTGACGATGACGATTGGGATGGACTGGACTGGTCTGATGTGGCGCGGCAGATGCATGACTTCGGCTTTAATCAGGCGGTAATTACGCTTGGCGGGGATGGGTCGGTGGTCATCGATGGTGATGATATCTATCGTATTGCGCCAGTTGCGGTTGCGGCCATCGACACTACCGGGTGCGGAGATGCCTTTATGGGCACGGTTCTGGCCGGACTTGCCTCGGGTCATGCGTTGGCGGACAGTGCGCAGTTGGCCTCGTACGTTTCCGCGTACGCCGCGACTGGGGTCGGTGCGCAAGCCTCTTATGGTACTGCCGCTCAGATTCGTGAGCGGTTTGGTACGAATTGATTACTGAGAAGTGTGGAGTATTGCCGGCCGTGAATTGGTGCAGACCTAACACGTTCATTTAGGCGCTATGCAGTGTCGAATGTTCTCGGCGCGGATTTTACGAAGTATTGTCAGCAAATGCATCAAGGCAATGGCGGCGGTCTGGGCGGGACTACGGCCACGCATAACAGTATCGAGTACTCGAATGAGTCCTATGACGCGAAAACTCGGACCGTGACGATGCATGCCGTTATCGACTGGAGTGATCCGTACCGATTCGGGGATTCGACCGGCAGTTTTACTGCGCCGGACATCACCGTTGTCTTTGACAAGTCCGGGAAAATCCAGCGCATTGACTCCACGGTCGGGGGATTCCCGCCTGCCCGATAATTATCGGAGGGCCTGAAACATGCACGTTCTCATCAGCGCTGCGGATCGACGATGCTGCAACCATACGGCGTCATACCCGCATGACGTGAGTTACACTATGTAGTAAAGTTATTTACTGAAATACTGCGTATTGTTACGTACTGAGGCGTGGAAGGCTCAACTATGGTCACGATGAAGGAAATCGCACAGAAATCAGGCTTCTCGCAGGCCACGGTATCCCGGCTGCTCAATGGGGACCCGACATTGTCTGTCAAAGAGGAGACGCGACGTCGCATCATCGAGGTCAGCGAGCAGCTTGGCTACGCTACCGGATCACGCCGTATCGCATTGCCACGCCGTGTGGCCGTACTCGACAACGCCACCCGCGAGGAAGAACTGGCGGACGCCTATTTCGATGAACTACGGTCCGTGCTCGGCGACAATGCCAGAGCCCAGCACATGGAACTCACGTCGTTTTCCCATATCGACGATCTGATTGCCGACGCCGGTGATTTCGACGGCTTCATCTCCATCGGACCGTCCGTACTCTCTTCGGATAGACTGTTGAAGCTCCATCTGGTATTGCCCTATGGCGTATTCATCGACATCAATCCTGCGCCCAGCCTGTTCGATTCGGTACAACCGGATTTAAGCCAAACCATTTTGGACGCATTGGATATGTTGGTGTCCTCGGGCAAACGACGCATCGGCTATATCGGCGGTACTGGCTTCACGATGGGTTTGCACGAATATCCGGAAGACGGCCGATTAACCGCATTCCGCAATTGGACCGAGCGTTTGGGGCTGGATGCGGAAGGCCTGATTTACGCGCAAGGCGCGTTCACTGTGGACACCGGGCGCACTCTAGGGGAGGAAGCGGTTAACGATCATCGAGATGACATGCCGGATGCGTTCATCGTGGCTGCGGACTCGATTGCAGTCGGCGTACTGCAGGCGTTTACCGCTGCGGGAGTGCTGGTGCCTCGCGATACCAGTGTGATCAGTATCAATAACCAGGCCATCGCCCAGTACACTTCGCCGACATTGACCAGTTACGATATCGACCAGAATGAGCTGGCCGATACTGCGATTACGATGCTTGCTGAGGCCATCTCCAGTCGGCGCACGCTGCACCACCATACCTTCATCTCCACCACCCTAGTGGTGCGTGACAGTTTCGTACCAGCACGATAAAGAAGCTCCCTCTGTGCGATAAAGAAGCTCCCTCGTCAGAGGGAGCTTCTTTATCGCTGTTAGAACAGTTCCAGATTCACGTCGAGCGTGTAGGCGCGATCGGCGGGCAGCTGGTACTGCTCATGGACGGGCGCGCCCCATGAATCGTCTCCGCCCACGCCCATTTGCGCGGCCAACAGGCGCAGGAACGTGTGACGGACCGGCGGCAACTCGTTCTGGTGGGTCGCCTCTTCCAGCATGAGCGAGCTGTACGGCAACAGGCTCGCCGCGAAATGTTCGCTGCCGGCCTGGCTGATACGCATGCCGTGTCCTTGGGCGTCAAGCACTTCGGCCCAACGCAAGTCTTCATGGTTGCCGGTCTCCTGCGGCACCAGATACGGTGCATTGTCTTCGGCCGCGGTGCGCTCGAAAATGCCGAGCTTGCCACCGTACAGACGGTCGTGATAGGTTTCCTCGGGGCCAAGGCCGTAGAAGCGCAGGTTCTCGTACTGCTTGGGAAGTGTCCATTCCAATCCGAATGCCGGCAGCGTCGGCGCATCGGTGGCGCCGGCATATCGGGCGGTCAGATGTACACGTCCGCTGGCGGCATCCACCTCATAGCGCACGGCAACTTGGCAACTTGGGTTTCGCCCGGTTCGGCCAACGTATGACGAATGCCGCCAACGGGCACCAACCTCGTTGACGGCATTCGTCTTTCCAGGACACCGCAATCGCGGATGCATGCCGTTTACGCGTTGAATACGTATTGGTCAAGGCGGCGCATGGCCTCCTTGACGCGGCTCAAGGGCAATGCGAGATTGACGCGGATGCTGTAGGGGCCTGGAACATGTCGCCGTCCTGCCATGCGACGCCCACATCCCAGCCGCGTTTCTCCAACTCAGGCAGCTCAGGCCGTGGCGTTCGCACCACTGCTCGCAGTCGAGCAGCAGCATGTAGGTGCCTTCCGGTTTGGCCAGACTCACGCCTTGGAAATGCCCGGTGATGTAGTCGTAGGCGTAATCGACGTTGCCGGTGAGCACCGCCTTCAATTCGTCGAGCCACTCATGGCCTTCGGGCCGGTAGGCGCCGATCAGCGCGTGCATGGAAAGCACGTTCATGTCGTTGTAGTGGCATTTCGAGCTTTTGGCCACGATACGGTCCCGGAGCGTGGGATTGTAGATGATGTGGTAGCTTCCCACCAGTCCGGCGAGATTGAAGGTCTTGCTGGGCGCGTAGAACGCCACGGTCCTGTTGCGTGCGTCCTCGCTGACCGATTGGGTGGGGATGTGCTGGTGGTTCCCCAGAGTCAAATCGGACCAAATCTCGTCGGAAATGACCACGCAATCGTTGGCCTTGTACACTTCCATGGCCTTCTCGATTTCCCAACGTTCCCACACGCGCCCGCAAGGATTGTGAGGGCTGCAGAACACGGCCACGTGGATGTGATGCTCCTTGAGCTTCCTGTCCATATCCTCGTAATCCATGCGCCATACGCCGCGCTCGTCCAGCGTGAGCGGGCTGTGGACGATGCGGTAGCCGTTGTTTTCGATGCTCCGGGTGAACCGATGTAGGTCGGGCTGTGCAGCAGCACGCCGTCGCCGGGGGCGGCGACGCGGTCAGCGCACTGATCACACCGCCCAGGACCCCGTTCTCGTAGCCGATCGCCTCCCGGGTCAATCCGGTGACCCCGTTGCGCGTGGACTGCCAGTCGATGATGGAGCTGTAATAGTCGTCGGTGGGGGAGAAGTACCCGTAGGCGGGATGCTTCGCCCGTTCGATGATGGCCTGCGGGATCGTGGGCACGGTCGGGAAGTTCATGTCCGCCACCCACATGGGGATGACGTCGAAACCCTCGCGTGGCGGGTCCGGCGCGAATCCCGGGTCGGTGCCCAGTCCGTCGACCGCGATCGAATCCATGCCATGCCTGTTCATGATGGACGTGAAATCATACGTCATTGTCCGACAATCCTTTCTCGGTCCGTGGTGGCCGGTCCCAATCTAAATCGGGCTCCTGACGGTGCCGTGGCCGTGGGCGGCGATTTGACCGCGTGGCGTGTTAGGATATGCACCGTTGTGAGGCAGTGATCCGTTATCAGCGGGGAGTCTTCGGAAGAACGGCGGCAATCGCCCAGTAGAACCGACGGGATCGGCCCGAGACAGCCGAACACAAGCGGTCGCGCAGGCTCGCGGCTCCGAGTGCAACAGTTCGGAGCGGCGCAACCGGTGCGATAAGCGAGGTGGTACCGCGGTGCGGAGCGCATACCAGCGCTCGTCATCGTCCTCGTAGGCAGGAACGGCAGACATGGCTGTTCCGGGCGGAACACAGTCGGTTCCGGCTGCGAGGCGATTGACTAATCGGCCCACGGTTCGGTACGTGACATTCGTGAAACCAGCCGGCACACGTCGGCGCCCGGCAATCGCCATCAATGACGCTCCTGTAGGACCAGTGCACAGTACTAACAGGAGATTTACGGTGAGCGAAAACGTATATCCCAAGGCGAGCGAGGGCGGCGAGACCGCGCACGTCGCGCCGAACCCCAGCTTCCCCGACATGGAGGAGACCGTTCTCGACTACTGGGACAAGGACGACACCTTCCAGCAGTCCGTTGAACGCAACCCTTCCGGCGACCACAGCCAGAACGAATTCGTGTTCTTCGATGGCCCGCCGTTCGCCAATGGCCTGCCGCACTACGGCCACCTGCTGACCGGCTACGCCAAGGACGTGATCCCGCGCTACCAGACCATGAAGGGCCGCAAGGTCAACCGCGTGTTCGGCTGGGACACCCACGGCCTGCCCGCCGAGCTTGAGGCGCAGAAGGAGCTCGGCATCGACTCGGTCGACCAGATCGAGAAGATGGGCATCGACAAGTTCAACGACGCCTGCCGCGCTTCTGTGCTGAAGTACACCAACGAATGGCAGAACTACGTGCATCGTCAGGCCCGTTGGGTGGACTTCGAGCACGGCTACAAGACCCTGAACATCCCGTACATGGAATCCGTGATGTGGGCCTTCAAGCGGCTCTACGACAAGGGCCTGGCCTACCAAGGCTACCGCGTGCTGCCGTACTGCCCGAAGGACCGCACGCCGTTGAGTGCGCACGAGCTGCGCATGGACGCCGACGTGTACCAGGACCGCCAGGACACCACCGTATCCGTGGCCGTCAAGATGCGCGATGAGGACGACGCCTACGCCGTCTTCTGGACCACCACCCCGTGGACCGTGCCCACCAACTTCGCCATCGTGGTCGGCGCCGACATCGACTACGTCGAGGTCCGCCCGACCGAAGGCAAGTTCGCTGGCAAGAAGTTCTACCTCGGCAAGGATTTGCTGCCGCATTACGAGAAGGAACTCGGCGAGAATTACGAGGTCGTGCGCGAACTCAAGGGCAACGAGCTGGCAGGCCGACGCTACTACCCGGTCTTCCCGTACTTCGCGGGTGACGAGGCCGAATCCGAAGGCCACGTGCCCGGCCCGAACGGCTACACGATCTTCACCGCCGACTACGTCGACACCGTCGAAGGTACCGGCCTGGTTCACCAGGCTCCCTACGGTGAGGACGATATGAATACGCTGAACGCGCACGGCATCAAGAGCACCGACGTGCTCGACGATGGCTGCCGCTTCACCGCGCAGTGCCCTGACTACGAGGGCGATTTCGTGTTCGACGCCAACCTGCCGATCCTGCGCAACCTGCGCGCCGGCGACGGCCCGCTCGCCGAGATTCCGGAAGAACGCCGCGCGATCCTCTTCCAGGAGAAAAGCTACGTGCACTCCTACCCGCACTGCTGGCGTTGCGCCACCCCGTTGATCTACAAGCCGGTGTCCTCCTGGTTCGTGTCCGTGACCAAGATCAAGCCGCGTCTACTGGAATTGAACCAGCAGATCAACTGGATCCCGGGCAATGTCAAGGACGGTCAGTTCGGCAAGTGGCTCGCCAACGCGCGCGACTGGTCCATCTCCCGCAACCGCTTCTGGGGTTCCCCGATCCCGGTGTGGGTGAGCGACGATCCGAAGTACCCGCGTGTGGACGTCTACGGTTCGCTCGAAGAGCTCAAGGCCGACTTCGGCGACTATCCGCGCGACAAGGACGGCAACATCAACATGCACCGTCCGTGGATCGACAACCTGGTCCGCGTCAACCCGGACGACCCGACCGGCAAGTCGCACATGCACCGTATTTCCGATGTGCTCGACTGCTGGTTCGAGTCCGGTTCCATGTCGTTCGCGCAGTTCCACTACCCGTTCGAGAACAAGGAGAAGTTCGAACAGCACTTCCCGGCCGACTACATCGTGGAATACATCGGCCAGACCCGCGGCTGGTTCTACCTGCTGCACGTGATGGCGACCGCCCTGTTCGACCGCCCGGCGTTCAAGAACGTGATCTGCCACGGCATCGTGCTCGGCTCCGACGGCCAGAAGATGTCCAAGCACCTGCGCAACTACCCGGACGTGAACGGCGTGTTCGACAAGTACGGTTCCGACGCCATGCGCTGGTTCCTCATGTCTTCGCCGATCCTGCGTGGCGGCAACCTGATCGTCACCGCCGAAGGCATTCGCGACACCGTGCGCCAGGTCATGCTGCCGGTGTGGAGCTCCTACTACTTCTTCACCCTGTACGCCAACGCGGCCAACGGCGGCGCCGGATT
>ENA-OQHA01000933-OQHA01000933.1-human-gut-metagenome-genome-assembly--contig:-NODE-933-length-12656-cov-4.208636_pt1 | contig 12656 bp, 15 predicted proteins | sample MGYA00242558_ERZ504707 | MGnify/ENA primary metagenome ERZ504707 (study PRJEB26092, sample SAMD00036197) | human gut metagenome | host: Homo sapiens | study: EMG produced TPA metagenomics assembly of... | reverse complement strand
TTTTGCAGGAAAAGAATATCACACATTTCCGTGTGCGCAAGAAGCGTCACGTTCGGCAGCTTTTTTTACCTGCGCGAGAAGCTTGCTCGTAATCTCCTTTCCGGTTACATCGTCGTGGAACAAGATGCGATTGGTAGAATGTGCGCCTTCTTTCGTATAGCAGAGTTCCCCGTTTTCATCGCGGCGGAAATCCACACCCCAGGCAATGAGCTGATTGATAACATTTCGGGAAGAACGGATCATAATGTCGACGGATTCCGGCGTATTTTCGTAGTGCCCGGCATGCATCGTATCTTCATAGAACGCATCGTAATCGCTCTCGTTTTTCAGAACACAGATACCGCCCTGTGCGAGGAAGGAGTCGCTGTCCTCGGTATCTGCTTTTGTTATCATCAGAATATCGGCTTCCTGGGGCAGATGAAGTGCCGCAAAACATCCTGCCACACCGCATCCTACAATCACTGCATCATAATACTTTTTCATTTCATTTCCTCTTTTCCGCTTCTGCGTTCTGCTTATTTTGTTACTTTGCAAGCTCGAGCATTCTTAACAGCGGCGCATGTGCGTCTGAAATTTCCTGTTCGCTTAACAGAACTTCATTCTCCTCATTTTCCAGTGCTTCTATTAATTTGTCCAATGTCACTTTTTTCATATTTGGGCAGATCTGCGTATTTCCCACTGCATAAAACTTCTTATCCGGGCAGCGCTTTTTCAGCTCTGCGAAAACGCCAAGCTCGGTTGCAACGAGAAACTCGGTATTTTTACTTGCCTCGGCATATTTGATGATGCCTGCGGTGCTTCCGACGTAATCGGCAAGTGCAACGACTTCACTTCTGCACTCCGGGTGAACGAGAAGCTTTGCCTGCGGACGCGCTTCCTTTGCAGCCTTTGCAGCTTCCGGACGGATGGCAGCATGTACGTGACAGAAACCGTCATTTAAGATGATATGTTTCTCCGGCACCTGCTCAGCCACATAGGTACCAAGATGCTCGTCTGGGATAAAGAAGATGTCGTGGTTCGGCAGTTCTTTTACAATTTTTACTGCATTGGAGGATGTGACACAGACGTCGGAATGACTTTTTAATTCCGCGGTGGAATTGACATAGCATACGACAGCCACATCCGGGTACTCTTTCCGGACTTCCTCGATTTTTCAATCGCTGCCATGTGAGCCATCGGGCAGTCGGCATGCAGATCCGGGAGCAGTACTTTTTTGCCCGGGTTTAAGATTTTGGCGCTCTCACCCATGAAACGAACGCCGCAGAGAACGATAACACTGGCGTCCACTTTCGTCGCCACGTCGCTTAAGTAATACGAATCTCCGATGTAATCGGCAATTTCCTGCACTTCATCCGGCACGTAATAGTGTGCCATGATGACGGCGTTTTTTTCTTTCTTTAATGCTTCCAGCTTTCTCTTCTGGTATCCATTGGTTTTGTTTCCTTCCTATTTTTACTATCACGATTCAGAACCCTGAATATGAATATTTTTTTAACACTTTAGCGCTTAGTATACCACAACTTTTGTCATGTGACAAGACAGTTGTAATATCCATTGTCCATTTTTTTCTTTCCTGCCTTTCCCTTCCCTGTGGTCTATCATAGGAAGTACTTGTCTAAGATATAAAAATCTGTGACGCAGTAATTCACGTTCTGCAGCGCTGAAGTTTTGCATTATTTTCTGGGATTGCTATAAAAACACCCGGAAGTTTGACGGGTCAAAGCGGATATTCGCAATCCGCTTCGCTACTTGCTCATAACTGAATAGCTGCTTCGCAGCTTATCAGGAGTGGCTTGTACCACTCCTGATACAAGCAAGTCCCAACCCACTGCTTATTGCTTCACGCAATAGAAGCAGGGGGTTGGGACTTGCTTGATTCGGTTAAATAATGATCCACAAAAAAACGGCCACAATACCCATATTTACTGGGTTTGTAACCGTTTTATCACCTTACAGCTTCAAAGATGGGATTCTATCATTTCACCTCTGATATGTCACTATTTACCATTTCTTCCGCCGTATATTCTTCTATTTCTGTCTTTGTCACCTGTTTGATCTGCTTTTTTTTCAGATGCAGATATACGAATTCCCGAAAAATAGTATAGAACACGGAAAGCAACGGAATGAAAACAAGCATACCTACAATTCCCATAAGGTTTCCGCCGATCGTAACTGCTGCAAGAACCCAAATCGATGGAAGCCCTACAGACTCACCCACAACATGAGGATAGATCAGATTTCCCTCGATCTGCTGCAGCACCAGAAATACTATAATAAATAAAATTGCCTGTTTCGGATTTACCATAAAGATCAAAAAGCTTCCCACCGCACACCCGATGAAGGCTCCGAAAATCGGGATCAATGCCGTAAACGCAATTAAAACTCCGATCAAAAGTGCATATGGCATCCTCAAAATGCTCAATATCACAACAAACATACAGCCAAGGATCACGGCTTCCAGACACTGACCTGTAAGAAAATTTGCAAATGTCTGATAAGTCAGAGAGCAGACTTTAAGAAAAGCATCTGCTTTTTCCTTTGGAAGAAAAGCGAAAAATACTTTTCGAATCTGCACCTGCAGCGTTTCCTTCTGAAAAAGGACATAGCAGGCAAAGGAAAATGCAACAAAAAAGGCTGCCAATCCACTAACTATGGAACCCACTGCTGACATTGTGATATTCATCATATTTCCTGCACCATTTCCGAGTAGGCTTATCCCCCACTTGATCGCCTGATCCGGATTAAACTGTACCTGATCTACAAGCTTCATGATTTCCTGGTTATTATGGGAAAACTCCCGGATCCAGCTTTGCATCTGTGGAATAAAATCAGCGATACTCCTCATCAGGTTCCTATTGTCCGCGTAAGCTGCGGAATCACACCAAACATCACCAGTACAATCACGCCAACCGCAAATACGATCGTGAGGAACAGGCTTATCGGTCTTGCCAGTTTTTCGACTATCTTATCTTCTTTTTTTGCCCTTCCAAAAATTTTCTTTTCCAAAAAGCTCATTGGCACGTTGGTCACAAATGCGATCGCTCCGCCAAGTACAAATGGAAATACGATCCCCCATATTGCTTTCAACACATCGAGTACCACATTAAACTTCCACAGTGCGACCACAAGAAATGCTGTAAACACAATAAGTTCCCGGATTTTTTTTACAGATTTTTTACTTATATCCACTATCATTCTCCTCTTTTTCTTAATTTCATGCGTATCCATTTAAGCAACTGAATAATCGGAAGACTTGCAAACGCAAATTTTCAAACTTAAATTACTCCCCTTTATTAGACCTAATCGTATAACAGAATCGGTACCTCTGTCAAGATTTTTGAAATTATATTTAAAGTGTAAAAAGATATAGTCGCTATTTTCTTTCTTGCCTTTTCCCTTCCCTATGGTCTATAATAAAAAGTACTTGTCTAAGATACGAAATTGCTGATAAAGGAGCATTCTATATGAACAAAAAGGAAATTGCTGAAATTAAAAAACTGTTTACCCCATCCCACTGTGCGATCACGCGAATCTGCGGATGCTATGTGGATGCGGAAAAGAATATTAAGACAAAATTAAAAGAAGCGTTTCTCTCTCTCGAAGAGGAAGAAATGTTTAAGTATTTTAAGATTTTTAAAAGCACCCTCTCCGGTACCATCGGAAAGAATCTGCTGAATATGGAGTTCCCGCTCTCCCAGGAAAGTGAGGGCGGCACACAGGAGTTTCTCTTAAAACTCCGCAACAGTGAGCTGAAGAACGAAGCGCTGATTGATGAATTTTATGAAAAGGTGATGGCGGATTATCTCTATCCGGAAAACTACTATATTATTCTGATCCATGGTGCCTACGATGTACCGGGACGCGCTTCGGATAATCTGGATATGGACGATGCTTCCGATTACGTCTATGAATTTATCCTCTGCAGCATCTGCCCGGTAAAACTCGACAAACCGGGCCTCTGCTACAATGTGTCCCACAATACGATTGAAAACCGCGTGCAGGACTGGGTGGTCGGCGCACCGGAAAACGGTTTTCTCTTCCCGGCCTTCACAGACCGCAACACGGATATCCACAATCTGCTGTATTTCACGAAAAACGCAGAGATGGATCAGCCGGACTTTCTCGACCACTTCCTGGGCTGTCAGGCGCCACTCTCCGCGAAATCTCAGAAAGAAACGTTTCAGTCTATTATAGAAGAAACTCTCGATTCCGCCTGTGATTTTTCTACTGTTATGACCATTCAGGAGAACTTAAATACCATGATTGAAGAGCGGAAAGACGATCCGGAACCGGTGGTGCTCGATAAACACGAGGTAAAACGTCTGCTCGCCAGCAGCGGCGTACCGAATGAACAGCTTGACGAGTTCGACGAGAAGTACGAATCCATTGCGGATGAGAAAGCAAGCTTCGTTGCCTCGAACGTGGCCAGTACACGGAACTACGAGATCCGCACCCCGGATGTTATCATCAAAGTCAGCCCGGAAAAGGCCCAGCTCATCGAAACCCGTACGATCGACGGAACACCGTATATTCTGATCGAGGCAGCCGATGAAGTGGAAATCAACGGAATTCTTTTAAAACCGTCACGGCCATCCGATGCGGATGATACCGAATTTAACAGCCAAATGACAGCGAGTCTTTCTCATTGTCCGAAAAAAAGCGGCAGTCCCAGACAAAAGGGCTGCCGCTTTTTCTTCCTTTTATTTATGCTTAGCAGAGTGCTTTTCCAAGTGCAATGCATGCTGCCTCAGCTTCATCATCTGGCGCGTCTGCGCAGATCACGCTGTCGCATACCAGCTCGGCGCCATCATTTTTGCAGCTTTCTTCCCAGGTGCGCATCCACTCGCCGTCTCCCCATCCATAGGAACCGAACAGAGCGATTTTCTTTCCGGAGAGTTTGGATTCACATGCGGAGAACATTGGCTCGAACTCGGTATCTTCCAGCTCTTCTGCCCCCATAGCCGGGCATCCGAAAGCGATTGCATCGTATGCATCTACATCATCCGCAGAGAAATCTGCGCAAGTCAGAACAGAAACTTCTGCGCCTGCCTCCTTTGCTCCCTCTGCTACTTTCTGTGCCATCATTTCTGTGTTGCCGGTTCCACTCCAATAAACTACTGCTACTTTGCTCATGTTTCAAATCCTTCTTTCTTTATTTTCTGATTCCGGGGGATTTTTCTTTCCCCGATCCTACTGCCCTTTTTATGGTATGCAGGATTTTATGTTAAACAGCTACGGTGAGCTGTAAAACGCTTCTTCCCTGCTTCCAGAGACGCAGATACACGTTTCTGCATTTCTGATAGCGCTGAAATGTTTTCTGTGTTTCGCACTCATTGCAATAGACCTTCCAGCATCCCTTGCATTTATAATTGTGGCCTTTGTTCTCAATAAAACCGATCACATCACCGAGCGGATAGTTGAGAAACACACCGATCTCATGCGGAAATCCTTCTTTACACTCTGCTACCCGGGTTTTCAGGCGATTCAGTGCATAGGCAATGTCTGTATTTTCATATCCATAGGATTTTAAAAACGCTGCATTCTCCGGATTTTCCAGCTCCTTCTGGAGAAGCCCTTCACGGTACACATAGACCAGTGCTCTCGTCTCATGCTCCCGCAATACAAAGATGTGAATTCCTTTTGGTTCCAGACAGGCACTCCAGTATGAAATCTGATCTTCCAGTTCTTCTTTGGATGAAAATGTCATATTACATAAATTTGCGGCTTTGATGGAAGCCAGCGTTGCCGAACAGTGTTCGATCAGAAATCTCTCAATCATGCCTTTTACGTCTCCTTCTTACATTGCTGCTGCGCAGTGCTCATCTAATACCGAGCGAAGTGCGGTGGCACTGCTGGTATGGATCTTGCGATCGGAATATTGTTTTTCTTTGCTTCCTGGGAAGCAGTGATGACCATTTTGTGGGATACGGTGTTGGTAAAGAGAATCATCAGATCCGGATTCCCGATTTTTTTCTTAACGGAGCCATGCTCTTTCGGGAACACCTTTGCTTTACATCCATAGTCTTTACAGATATCTGTATATTGACACACCATTCTTTCATTTCCACCGATAATTACGACACTCATCTTCTCTACCTGCCTTTCTGTTGTTATCTTATGCTACTTGAAATTAGTTTATTCTAACTCCTGTGTTTTAAGAAAGAATCCCTCTACCGGGATCCCGTATGATTTTTGGTTTTATCCGTTGTACTTTAGTTAGCTGTATCTAACTGTTGGGTATATCATACCGTTTTTGTCGGATTTTGTCAAGGATATCCTGCAAATTTTTCCAGCTTTTCTTGAGAAAATTGTATCATTTTCTTTTTCACATCACGCTGGTGAAAGAATATTCGCAATGGAAGCAGAGACTTTCCCTGCCTTTGTTAAAAAGCCGCTGGAATCTTAAGAAGGAGACTCCAGCGGCTTTCCCGTTGCTATTCTGTTCTGTTTTTATACCGGCTCGTCCAGCAGGTTGCCCATACTCTTTAAGCCAATGTAAAGAGTAGATGTATTGTGAAGCAGTGCGGAAGTGGTTGGCTGTAAAATGCCGCCCACGCCGAGCAGAATCAGTCCGGCATTGAACGTAACGATAAAGCGGTAATTCTTATGAATCCGTTTCATCAGACGGTTGCTCAGCATACGAAGCACCAGAATTTCTGCCAGATCGTCTGCGGCAACGGTGATATCCGCGATCTCACGCGCAATCTCTGCGCCCTCGCTGATGGCGATTCCAACGTCTGCGGCAGAAAGTGCCGGTGAATCGTTAATACCGTCACCGATCATAATGACTTTACGTCCCTCTACTTTTTCTTTCTCCACAAAGTTTGCCTTATCCTCCGGTAGTACCTCAGCATAGTACTCGTCCACGCCGACCTTCTTCGCGATCGCTTTTGCCGTGCGCTCGCTGTCTCCGGTCATCATGACGATCTTTTTCAGACCTGTTTTTTTCAGCTGACGGATAATTTCGGCCGCCTCCGGACGAAGCGGATCCTCAATGCAGATAACTGCTGCAAGTACACCTTCTAAGGCAAGATAGAGATGAGAATACTCCTCCGGCAGATGACGGAACTTCTCTTCCATCCTTCCGGAATGATACTATTCTCATCCTCAAATACGAAGTGATAACTTCCAATAATCGCTTTTTTGCCATTGATCGTTGTAGAAATACCGTGTGCAACGATATATTCTACTTTGGAGTGCATCTCCTCGTGATCCAGATATTTCTCTCTTGCCGCGTCTACTACGGCTTTTGCCATGGAATGCGGAAAATGCTCTTCCAGGCAGGCTGCGATGCGCAGAAGCTCATCCGGGCTCTTTGTTTCGCTGAAGGATACCACCTCTGCTACGGTCGGCTGCGCTTTTGTCAGTGTTCCGGTCTTATCGAAAACGATCGTATCCGCTTCCGCCACAGCCTCCAGGAATTTGCCGCCCTTTACGGTGATCTTGTGCTGGTTTGCCTCGCGGATTGCAGAGAGAACGGAAATCGGCATGGCAAGTTTTAACGCACAGGAGAAGTCTACCATCAGAATAGAGAGTGCTTTCGTTGCATTTCTGGTCAGAAGATACGTCAACGCCGTTCCGCCAAGGGAATACGGTACAAGACGGTCTGCCAGATGCTCTGCCTTGCTCTCCAGTCCGGATTTCAGTTTCTCGGACTCTTCGATCATCGCGGTAATCTTCTCGTAACGGCTGGATCCGCCGGTCTGCTTCACAAGAATGGTAAGCTCGCCCTCCTCAAGAACCGTTCCCGCATAGACAACGGAACCTAAGGTACGGCGTACCGGAACAGATTCTCCGGTCAGAGAAGCCTGGTTTACCATACCCTCGCCGTTGGATACCTCGCCGTCGAATGGAATCAGATTTCCCATATGTACGACAATCTCGTCGCCCGCAACAATTTTTTCAGACGGAACGAGAATTTCCTGGCCGTCTTTTTTCAGCCATACCTTTCCGACGTTCAGCGACATGCTGCGTGCCAGATCTCCGACGGATTTTTTATGCGTCCATTCCTCAAGCAGCTCTCCTACGCCGAGCAGGAACATGACAGAGCCTGCGGTTCCATAGTCGCCGCGGAGCATCGAAACACCGATTGCGGTTGCATCAAGAACCGGAACTTCGATCTTTCCCTGTGCCAGTGTCTGGATTCCTTTCCAGATATATTTTACGGAAACAACCGTAGTATAGATGGCACGGATCGGTGCCGGAAGAAGCCATTTTCTTCCAAAGTGGTAAATCACTTTGCTGATCAGCTTTTCCTGATATTCGTTGTTTAACGCTCTGCCGGAGCTCTCAAGCAGTCCGGTCGGCAGCTCTACTTCCTCGTAGTGGAAGAGCTGTATCATCCGAATCACAGCGGCTCGTTCTCCCTCGTAACAGATCACGGCATCGCCGGTTCTGTCATATACCTTCGCGAAAGATACCTGGTTCTGATTCTGCAGATAGTACAGCAGTGTCTCTGCCTGTACGGAGGACATGCGCTTCTGTGCCAGATGGATTCGGATTCTGCCTCTGCTTTCGTGTTTAATATAAAATTTCAAATCTTATGCCTCCTAGAAAAACACCTGCAGAGAATTCTGCAGGCGCTTCGTTTTTTCCGTATGAATACGACGTAAATCAGATGTTGCTGTGTACAGCTTATGCCTCAACCGTATCCTCTGCTTCTGCTTCAACAGCTTCCTCTGCTGTCTCTTCAGCTACATCCTCTACTGCCTCTTCTGCTGCTTCACGCTCTTCGTTGATCTGTTTTGCGTCAGCATAGATGTCCTCCGCATTCTCCTGGATGGTCGTTACCGTATCCATAACAACTTTCTTTGCACGAAGAACAGCTGCGGTGCAGTTGGTGTAAAGTTTTTCGCATCCTTGCTGGACAGTGCTTTGATACCTGCTGTTCCGAATAATACTCCTGCTGCGAAAAGTCCTGGATGTTTTAAATCTTTGATTGTCATATTACATTTCCTCCTATTGTTAAAATAAATTTTTCCTGAATTTTACATCTTCCCCCGCTGTGGTTCACAGTATAGCACTCACCTGCTCGGTTAGACAATACGTACAGTTCTTTTTGATAATTATTTTCATTAAAACAGGGAAAACGGAAGGAATTTTCACCCGTTTTCCCCGTTTTTCAGCCTTCCACCGCTGAAACAATCACATTTTCAATATCCTGATTCTGAATATAGCCCTTTGCCTTCAGTCCGGATTCATCACGTCCATCCACATCTCTCCGCTTAAGCGGCAGATGGTATGATCGCTCAGTTCTACGGTACAGCCTGATCTTTGAAGCATTCTTCTCCACAGGCAATCTTGTAAAAATTTTTGCGGCTGATTGCACCGATGCTCTCCAGTGTATTCACCATGCGATACACCGTAGCAGGCCCGATGCTGCTGTCTTTCTGCAGAGCTTTATAGTAAATTTCTTTACAGCAGGAGCACTCCTCTTCCAGGATAATATCGAGCAGAATCCGTCTCTGTCTGGTTATTCTGCATCCCTGTTCCCGGAGCTTCTGAATAATCAGTTCTCGCTTCATCTGTGTTCTGTGATAATTTCTGGCTTCATGCTTTGTCTGTTCCTGCGGCATACGTTCTACCTCCTGATGATGATTCCTGTCCTGTCAGTCGCAATGTCCCTTGCACTGCCCGCAGTTACCACCACAGCTTCCCTTGCCGCTTTTTTATCTTTAATCATACTGCGTACTGCAAGTCCTACCAGACCAACAACGACTACAAGTGTGATAAAAGTTCCCATAGAAACAACTCCTTTCTTTTCAAAAGAGTCCGCATCCTGCAGCGGATGCCGGATACGGACTCTTCATCAGATACATGTTCTCTATCTGTCACAGCAATTATTTGCTGAACATTTTGTTGGTGGAAACGCTCAGAGTTGCGCTCTCTTTGTAAGGTCTTACCAGCAGATATACAAATCCGATGATGAGCAGAACAGCAACTACCGTTCCGATTCCAAAACCGCCGCCGATGAACAGGTTACCGATCTGATAGATGCACAGGGATACAACATAGGCAAGCAGTGTCTGATATCCGATTGCAGTAAAAACCATTTGGTATTGTTCATCTCACGTTTGATTGCACCCATTGCTGCGAAGCACGGTGCGCACAGAAGGTTGAATACCAGGAAGGAATAAGCTGCTACCGTAGATAAGCTTCCTGCGAGCTGTCCCCAGATCTCGGCACCGTCTTCTGCAACTTCACCAAAGCCGAACAGGATACCGAAGGTACCAACAACGTTCTCTTTTGCGATCAGTCCGGAAACAGCTGCAACAGCCATCTTCCAGTCGCCCCATCCAAGAGGTGCAAACAGAGGAGCGATCACGCTTCCGATGGAAGCCAGGATACTGTCATTTAACTGCTCAGCTTCCAGCATTCCGAAGGATCCGTCAACCCATCCGAAGTTCATCAGGAACCACAGAACGATGGTAGACATCAGGATGATCGTACCGGCTTTTTTGATGAAAGACCAGCCACGCTCCCACATGCTGCGGAGAACGTTGCTTACCGTCGGCCAGTGGTAAGCCGGAAGCTCCATAACAAACGGAGCCGGATCGCCAGCGAACAGTTTTGTTTTTTTCAGGATGATACCGGAGCAGATGATTGCTGCGATACCAACGAAGTAAGCACTTGGTGCAACCCAGGAAGCTCCATTAAACAGGGCGCCTGCGATCAGGGCGATGATTGGAAGTTTTGCTCCACAAGGTACAAACGTTGTTGTCATGATGGTCATTTTACGATCACGGTCATTCTCGATGGTACGGGAAGCCATGATACCAGGAACACCGCAGCCACTTCCGATCAGCATCGGAATGAAGGATTTTCCGGAAAGTCCAAATTTACGGAAGATACGATCCATGATGAATGCAACACGCGCCATGTAACCGCAGGACTCCAGAAATGCCAGGAACAGGAACAGTACCAGCATCTGCGGTACGAATCCAAGTACGGCACCAACACCGGCAACAATACCATCCAGGATCAGACCCTGCAGCCAGTCAGCGCAGTGGATCGCGTTCAGCAGATTTTCAATGGCCGGCGGAATGATCTCTCCAAAGAGTACATCGTTGGTCCAGTCCGTTACAAAAGTACCTACTGTTGTGACAGATACATAATATACAACCCACATAACAACTGCAAAGATCGGAAGTGCCAGCCAGCGGTTGGTTACGATCCGGTCGATCTTATCCGATGTTGTCATGGCGTTTTTCTTGTTCTTTGTGACACAGTCACCGATGATGCTGGAAATATAAACGTAACGCTCGTTTGTAATAATACTCTCGGTATCGTCATCAAATTTGTCTTCCAGCTGTTTGATCTCGGCAGATACATCCGGAACGGATTTCATCTGCTCTGTGATCTTATCATCTTTCTCCAGAAGTTTGATTGCAAAGAAGCGTTTCTGCTCATTTACAATATCACTTCCGAGTTTGCTCTCAACGGTGCGGATGACTGCCTCCACATCCTTGTCAACTCATGACTGGTACAGCAGCACCTTTTTTCTGTGCAATCTGCACTGCTTTATCAGCAGCTTCTTTGATTCCGGTTCCTTTCAGAGCAGAGATGGTTACAACTTCACAGCCCAGCTTTTTCGCCAGTTTGTCGATATGTATTTTGTCTCCGTTCTTCTCAACAATATCCATCATATTGACAGCCATGATCACCGGAATACCAAGTTCCATGATCTGTGTGGACAGATACAGGTTACGCTCAATGTTGGTACCATCTACGATGTTCAGAATCGCATCTGGTCTTTCATTAATCAGGTAATTTCTGGCTACCACTTCCTCCAGTGTATACGGAGATAAAGAATAGATACCCGGAAGGTCCATGATGGTGACATCTTTGTGGCCTTTGAGCTTTCCTTCTTTTTTCTCGACGGTTACACCTGGCCAGTTTCCTACGAACTGGTTGGAGCCTGTCAGTGCATTGAACAATGTTGTCTTACCGCAGTTCGGGTTTCCTGCAAGTGCAATCTTAATTGCCATTTTTTCCATGCCCCTCTTTCTTTGATTTTTACTGATTTTAATAACTTCACAAGCCTTACCAATATTGGCTACAGCTTGCTTTTGTTAGCATCCGCTAACAAGCCGGCAAAAAAATTTACTCTACTTCAATCATTTCGGCATCTGCTTTTCTTAAGGATAATTCGTATCCTCTGACGGTTACTTCGACCGGATCGCCGAGCGGAGCAACTTTGCGCACGAATACGTCAACACCCTTGGTGATTCCCATATCCATGATTCTTCTTTTGACCGGACCGGAACCGTTGAGTTTTACAACTTTAACGGTTTCTCCTACGGAAGTCTCTTTTAAAGTCTTCATCTTCTCTCCTTCTTTCCTATCAAATCAGGATTTTGGCTGCCATATCTTTTCCAACGGCTACCCTGGAATCTTTCACATTCACGATGAGATTGCCGTCGATTTCCGATACGACTGTCACGTTTCCGCCAACGACGAAGCCAAGATTTTCAAGAAATCTTCTGGTCTCTTCTTTTCCGCCAACTTTTCTGATTGTGTAACATTCGCCTGGATTTGCCATCGTTTAAAGGCATAGTCAATTACCTCCTGTGTATGATAATGAGTTTCATCTCTATTTCAGTTGTTAGTATATGCTAACGTACGTTAGATGTCAACTGCTTTTTTACTATTTTTTT
>ENA-OQHA01000932-OQHA01000932.1-human-gut-metagenome-genome-assembly--contig:-NODE-932-length-12667-cov-3.233493_pt1 | contig 12667 bp, 17 predicted proteins | sample MGYA00242558_ERZ504707 | MGnify/ENA primary metagenome ERZ504707 (study PRJEB26092, sample SAMD00036197) | human gut metagenome | host: Homo sapiens | study: EMG produced TPA metagenomics assembly of... | reverse complement strand
TCGTTGTTGAATCAAACGCATATTTCTTTCCGGAAATGTCAAGGATGTTGGTCGTCCGCTTCTCGCAGGCTTCCTTCATCATATAGAATGCAAAGTCTTCGAAGATTCTGTAATCACGGTTCTGGTTGGCTGTCGCAAGAGTTGTTTTGGCTATCGGTTCACGACCTAAACCAAGATGATATTGCTTGGCCCTATGCGCCTCGAAAGCAACGATTAAGTCTCGCAGGCTTTCACGGTTACTCAGTTGTCCAAACATCATCGCGAGCATCTGATTCCAGCAAGTGAAATGTTTCACATATCTGTTGCCATCATACTTGCGAACATAGTTGTTGAACTGAGTCCTGTTCAGAAAAGCGGTTAATTGAGAGAATACGTATTTGTCTTGGAACATAGCAGCCATTTGTATTAGACTGCAAAGTTGCAAAATCAAGTCCGTTTCATTTTAAAAAACCGCGTAATTGACTATATTTCAATAATTTCAAAGAACTAATTATCCACTTTTACGGGACAGTAGTGTTTATGCAAAAGAATATGATTATCAGTGTCTTGAAATGTTATTCGATATAATGCTGATTATTTTTAATCCTTCATTCATAAATCTACTGTTTCTCCGTCCTCAGGGATAATCAGGCGGTTCATGTCAATCTTGCGATGTCTCGCCTCGTTACGCAGGATTTCACGAGTGGTCTGACAATGGTCAATGGCATCCATGTGCACAGCTATTAGTTTGACATTAGTTGGCAATTCGTCCAGCATCCGCATCACTTCGTCCTCGTCGGGGATGATAGAGCCGTCCACTTTGGAAAACTTAGGGAATATCGCCCCTCCGCTGTTTACTACGATATAATCAGGTTTGAATCTTTCCACGGTTTCTGCGATGCACTTTTCCCACTTGCAGTCTCCCATAATATATATGGTAGGGCAATCTTCCGCCGTCAATACATATCCAGACACGGCACCCATCATTCACCGATTTGCCGAATCCATGATGTCCGCTTACACGGTGAATGGTCATATTTCCCGATACCGTCATGTCTTCAATAGGCTTCACCTGCGTAAAGCCGTCCTGTTCTACCGTTTCCTTATCTTGCGGTTGCGTGTAATAGGGAATGTCTTTCGGCAAATGTTCTTTTACTGTCGCGTCATAATGGTCAGGATGTATATGTGTCTGCAACACCATATCCACCCCCTCCGTTATTTCATCAATGGGCATAGTCAGATGTACCCTTGGACTTTTATTCACGCCGAGTGCGGACTGTATTGTGCCTTATCGGCAAAAAACGGGTCTATGAGGACGGTATGTCCTGCATAACGGATTTTCAACGTGGCGTTGCGCACCAACCTTACAGATGTTTCTTTCTCCATAATGCTACTTTCTTTATAAATGATTATGGTGCAAGTTCGGCAGATTAAATGAGCCGTGCTCTACCAAAAGACAACGAATAAGTACCATTTTGATAAAGTCTGCCTGTTCCCAAGCAATGCAGGCATCATTTTTACGCTGTCTGCCTATGTTCCGTCTTGGGCGGCGTACCCGTAAACCTCCGATGATGCCAATCCGGCAGGATTCGCTCCGTTCGAGGTTCGGACAGCACTTATCCGCGCCGATTGGCATTGAAAAGACCTCCGACAGTACCAATCCGGTAGGATTTGCCCCGTCCGAGACTCGGATAACACCAATCCGTCAGGATTAGTACTATCGGAGCTTCGGATAAATGAAATCCGTCCCGATTATCATTTTCGTTGTCCTGTCTCGCCCCGGATGTGAGGGTATCTCATGTCCGGGATGAGGTGGCCTCAAGTCCGGGGTGAGGCTACCTCAACTCCGACCTTTGGTCAGAAAGCCTCCGGACGGATTATTGTCGAAACACGCTTATCAAAATGGTAGTATGCGGCAAAAGTTTGGTAGCTTCCGTTCCGCCCGTTCCCCCTACCTTTGCAGTCGGAATCATTAAAACAATATCTGTATGGTTGCACAAGAGAAAATAGATTTATTAAGAAAGAAAATTGACGAGGCAGATGCCATTGTCGTGGGCGGCGCGTCGGGGATGTCCGCCGCATCGGGTTTCAAGTTTTATTATCAATGCGACGATGTATTTCGCAGGATTGCCGGTTCATTGGAACAGAAATACGGTTTCCATAACTTCTTTGACGGGCTTTATGACCGCCAGCACACACGGGGCGAGCATTGGGCCATGCTCCTGCGCGTGGCAAAATATATTTGACGAGTGTGAAACCGGAGGTACCTATAAAGACCTTGCCGAACTGTTGCGGGGCAAGAACTATTACATTGCCACGACCAATCAGGACGCACAGTTTTCCGTGTCTTTCCGGCAGAGCGCATCACGCGCATACAGGGCGACTGGCGGTATTGGCAATGCAAACGTCCGTGCCATGACGAAATCTATTACAACAAGGAGCAGGTATTCCGGCTTTGCGAGGCGATAGAGGATGATGCCTTGCCCGATGAGCTTATACCGCGCTGTCCGCATTGTGGCGGCGTGATGGACGCATGGGTCAGGTCGCATACCTTTTTGCAGGGTGAATACTACGAGAAAGAAATGCAGAGGTATATGGATTTCCTTCGCCGTAATGCCAACCGCAAGACGCTTTTCCTTGAATTGGGTGTCGGACTTATGACTCCGATGTTTATTAAGGAACCGTTCATGAACATGGTCTATCAATGGCCACATGCGTTTTATGCCACGCTGAATCCGCAGCACGCCCTCGTGCCAAAAGAGATTGCAAAGAAAAGCCTCGCCATCAGCGATGACATTGCCATTACTTTGAAGCAATTGCTCGGCAAGTCCACCGCCGGGATGAAAGAATTTAATGTAAAGGAAGCGTTTAACCCTGCAAGAGTTTATTGATATGACACCTATACAGAAAGCAGCAGAAACCATTGCCTGTGCCGATGCCCTGCTGATAGGGGCAAGCAACGGGCTGTCCATATCCGAAGGCTACCACATCTTTGCCGATAACGAAATGTTCCGCCGACAGTTCGGTGACTTCCAGCAGAAGTACGGCATACGCAATGTCATCGAAGGATGTTTTTATCACTATCCGACCATGAATGACCGACAGGAGTTCCTCGACCGTCTGATGCGGTATTGGGTAAAAGACTACCGCTCGTCACAGGTGATGAAAGACCTGCGCTCTATCGTCAGCGGCAAGGATTACTTCATCCTGACCTCCAACGCCGACACGCATCTGGAACTGTCCGGCTTCGATGCGGAACGGATATTTGAGATAGAAGGCACTTTTGAGAACATCGTCATGAACATCCCCGTTCAAGACAAGAGCCGGGTAGCAAACGCATTCCTCGACCGTTATCACGGCAAACGGCTCGTGATATTAGAACTGGGTATCGGCAAACGGAACCGCATGATAAAACTTCCGCTTATGCAGTTAGCAGCCGACGAGCCTCACGCCACCTATATCACGCTGAACCTTGCCCTCGAACTGTACATTCCGGATGCCATTGCCCACAAGTCGATTGGTTTGGAAGGCGACATTGCGGTGACACTTGGGGAGTTGAAAAGACTGTTGCCATGAGAACGCCACAATACATTGTCGAGACATTGCCGGAGCAGGTGAAAAATGATTTCCTGTATTGGACTGAATACATGGAAAACAATCTGGTTTTCCACCTGCCCGATTCGGAATGGCATACCAAAGGGCACTGCGAACGTGTATTGCTTTACGCCCTGCTGATTGGGGTACAAGTATCCGGCTGCGGAAGGGACGAGTTGCGCGCATTGGCACATGCCTCCATATTCCACGACACGTGCCGTCAGGACGATTTCCTTGATGTGGAACATGGGGCACGTGCGGCATCCTATTACATGAAATATTGTGAACAGAACAAAGACCTCGTGTTCCTCGAACCGGCGTATCTGATTATGAAGTATCATGACCGGGATGATAAGGTAGGCATGGAAGCCATTGGCAATGCCTGTCCGGAAGATAAGGAACAGGCTATCCGCCTATATGGAATCTTCAAGGATGCCGATGCGCTCGACCGTTTCCGGCTGGGAGCAAACGGATTGGACACACGCTTCCTGCGAAACTCGGAAGCGATGCTGTTGGTTGATTTTGCAAGAGATTTGGTAAGACAAACCGTTTAGATTCAGCAAAGAAAGATGAAACGCTTGCTATTGATTATAGACCCTCAAATTGACTTCATAAACGGCACGCTTCCGGTTCCGGAGGCGATTCCGAAAATGGAAAGATTGGCTGCATATATCAAACGGACAGACGGGGAATATGCGGCAAAAGCAATTACACTGGATTGGCATCCGTACAATCATTGCTCATTTAGGGAGAATGGTGGGGAGTGGCCGATGCATTGCGTACAGAATACAACAGGCGCGGCAATCTGTCCGGCATTGGTGGAACCGCTTTATACGACACACGGTGAAGTGACGGTTCTGAGGAAAGGTGTCCGTCAGGATTCGGAAGAATACTCCATCTTCAGAAACGAGGCATCGTCCGTACATTTGGATAACCTGATAAATGGCTTGCATATTAACCGGATAGACTTGTGCGGAATAGCCGGGGATGTATGCGTGCTTGACACGCTGAAAGACGGCATCAAGAGGTATGGAACATCCATGTTCCACGTCTTGCAGGAATTCTGTCCGTCTTTGGACGGGGGAAAGGCTTTGGACATGACCATTAAAAAACTGTTGCCATGAAACAAATCATCAGACATTTTACGGATGACGACCTGTACAAGTTTACCATGTGTTGTGCCGTCATCGACAACTTCCCACGGGCGCAGGTCAAATACACATTTACCGACAGGGATAATACAGCATACCCCGTCGGCTTTGCCCAAGCATTGGAAGAACAGATAATGATGCTGGAATCTGTAACCATTACCGACGAGGAGATAGATTTCATGAGACGCAAGTGCAGGTATATCCCGGCATGGTTTTACACCTATCTTAAAGGATACCGTTTCAACCATGAATGGGTCAAGGTACATCAAGACGAGGACGGGCATTTGTATGTGGATATTGAAGGCTGTTGGTCAAACACCATCTTGCTGGAAGTAAAACTCCTTGCCATTATCTCAGAACTTTATTACACCATGACCGGGGAGGATAGCCGCTTTGATTATCAAGCCTATTATGACAAATCTTACGAGAAAGGGAGGCGGTTGTTGGAGGCAGGGTGTGTGTTCAGTGATTTCGGTACACGGCGCAGGGCCTCTTTTGAAGCGGAGGATGTCGCTGTACGTGCAATGAAAGCGTGCAGCCATGACAATAATTGGCCGGGAAAGTTTGTTGGGACCAGCAATGTTTATCTGGCGATGAAGCATGATTTGTTGCCTGTCGGCACGATGGCTCACGAATTTGTATGCGCCATCGGTGGAATGTACGGCCCGCAAATGGCAAACCACATTGCCATGAACTCTTGGCGGAACACTTTCCGTGGAACGTTGGGCACTTATCTGTATGACAGTTTCGGTTGGGATATTTTCAGCATGAACTTCTCCGAGGATTTTGCCAACCTGTTCAAAGGATTGCGGATAGACAGCGGTGACAATTATGAGCAACTGATGAAAATCGTTGGGAAATACCGTTCGTTGGGCATTGACTCCAAGACAAAACAAGTCGTATTCAGCAATGCGCTTGACGTTTCAAGCGCAATCCAAATCCAGCAATATGCCAAAAATTACTGTTTGCCCTCATTCGGGATAGGCACTCATTTCACCAATGAGTTTGTTGGGGTTAAGCCCCTCAATATCGTCATAAAACTGATTGCCGCGAAGATTACGGAATCATGGGCTTTCTACAATGACACCTGCAAAATAAGTGAAGACAAGGGCAAGCATACGGGAAACCCCGAAGTAGTAAAACGATTCATGGAAGCCTTACATATAAAATGATTATGGGAACTTATCGTAAACACCTTTCGGGAGATATGGCTTTCAGGTCATTTGTCCCGACACCGCTTTCAGAAATACGCATAGTCCATACCGAAAGGCTGGACAAGCTGATAATGGAAGTAGAGGATGCCATGCGCAGGTTGAACGCTTATGCAGTACAACTGTCCGATGAACAAGTCCTGCAATTCATGAGCAGGAGCTGAATCATCCTGCAAATTGGCATCGGGTGGGCAGTCTGTTTCATTTGCATTGGGTGCGGATACGGATGATGAATCAATGGAGGATGCGGAGAATCTTCTTAAAGCCACCCTTTATGCCCTTGAAGCGATGGATGAACTGCCGTTAAGTGCCCGACTATTGAAAAATATCCATTATCTGATGTGCGACAGCGAAAGATATGCCAAGAAATATCCGGGCGAGTTCCGCAATTCTCCCGTCTGGATAGGCAGGAAAGGAAGCGGACTGAATGATGCGCTGTTTGTTCCTCCTGTCTATGAAGATATGGCCAATGCCTTTTCCGACCTTGAGCGCTATATTCATTATGAAGAATTGGAGAATGTATTTGTCCGTGCAGCCTTGATACATTACCAATTCGAGATGATACATCCGTTTATTGATGGAAACGGCAGAGTCGGGCGGTTGTTGAACACGCTCTTTTTAATCAGTCAGGATGCAGTTAGAAAGCCCATCTTACAGTTGTCAGATGTGCTAAATCAACATAGTTTTCAATATTACATGGAACTGCAACGGTTGAATGAAACGGGGAATTATGAACAATGGATAGATTTCTTTCTTCGTATTTTGAAAAATGCAATTCCAAGAGTTGTCAGATAGGATTATTTGTTTTGTATCTTTGACAATATTAATGCTTCTTATAAAGTCAACGGGATGATACGCCTCCCTCACTTCCCAAAGTATGGGGAGCAAGCCGTTTCGGTACGTCCGAAACACAAACCTGCTCCCATAAAAACTTTGCCCCAATGGATACTCCTGTTTCTTTAAGTCAATCGTATGTCATAAAATAAAGTCATACTTCATTCTACATCAAGCTCAGGTTTATTAGCAGGCTTATTTGAACCTGACGAACGCCACAGGCTACCACACCGATGCCAAATGCTGCCACGCAGGTGCGAAGTGGTTGGATTGTGCCGGACTTCGCTTTTCTTTGCATCACGGACGCTTGGAACAGCCGTCACGGGTTCGGCGGATAACGCCACTCCCTGCCACAAGCTGCCACGATTGTGCCAACCCATCGTTTGATGCGCAATGCCCATTTACTTTGCGTCCAAAACCGAGTATCAACAGTAAAAAAAAACAGTATCGACAATGGAAGTATTGATTTTTCAGAAAGAAGCGTTTGAGGAAATGGCGGCAAAGTTCAGCCGTTTCTCAGACCGTGTGAACGAACTCCTTGCCAAGCAAGGCGGCAAGTCATTAAACCGCTGGATGGACAACCAAGAGGTCTGCCAACAGTTGAACATCAGTCCGCGCACTTTGCAGACGCTGCGTGACAACGGCACGCTGGCTTATTCGCAGATAAACCACAAGGTGTTTTACCGACCGGAGGATGTATTGCGCATCGTCAAGCCTGTGGAGAACAAACCTAAATCTGCAATGGCATGAGTGAAATGATTACCAAGAACCATGCGCTTGTCGCCGAGTTCGGCGACAGCCTTGACCGTCTGCTGGACGGTATCGAGAACTTTATGGCAAACAGCCGTCCGACATTGGGCGGTGAACGCTTCCTGACGGACAAGGAGGTGTCGGCACGGCTGAAAGTGAGCCGACGCACCTTGCAGGACTACCGCAACAACGGCATAATCGCCTATTACCAGTTGGGCGGCAAGATTCTATACAAGGAATCGGACATCGAACGGATGCTTGCCGCCAATTATAGGGAAGCGTTCAGACGGCATCCATAATTTGAACAAAGGGAATACGACCAGACGGCATCAGGTCGTATTCCTTACCTTGTCTGGTCGTATATCCTTCGTATCAACAACTTGGGGCTTTTCGTATATATGCCGCTGGCGAAAAGAACAAGTATAACGGTTCTTTCCGATTGGCGGCATATAGTTTCCCCATGATGAACCGCCGGAAAGCCACGCTCTCCCTACTTCTCAACTTGAAGGAAACGGCTATCACCATTTCAAGACTGTAAACATCGTAGTTTATCCCGTTGTCCTGTTTGATGTACCGCTTCGTTTCGCTTTCCAACAATTCCATGTTTTGTAGATAAAGTGTATAGCCTTGCGGATGTCGCAGCCGAACACGTTGAACGCATCGGACATTTCCTGCTGCGTCATCCAAACGGGAGCGGTCGGCATGGCAACCGCCCCGTTTTCTGTGATTGTGATTATTCCCCGTTCCATTGTCATGCCTCATATTATTTATTATCAATGTTTGTTTCTTTTGGCAGTTCTTGTCTTTTGTACCATTTGCCCGTTCCGTACATCATTCTGATCGCCATCAGGTTGTCCATGTCCTTTGAAATCTTCTTGTCAGTACCTCCGCGTACCGCTGGGTAGTCCTTATACCTGAGTGACCCATCATCTTGGCAATGCTCTCGATGGGTATTCCCTCCGAAATCAAGAAAGTTCCGAACGAATGGCGGCTTTGATGGTAGGACAAGTTTTCTTTCTGTCCTATCGCCACACCCAACTCGTGTATCTCGAACCACATCTCGTCACGGCTCGGAAGCGGAAACACGGGCTTCGTGTCGTCGGTCGTGTTGTAGAGGTCGAGTATCTGCTCCGCTATCGGATGCAGGGGGATGAACGCCTCCACGTTGGTCTTCTTGCGGTTGATGCGGATGTAACGCCTGCCGTCTGCCGTCGTGCCGATATGGTGCGGATGGAGCAGCATGATGTCCACATATGCCAACCCCGTGAACGTTGAAAACAAAAATGCCCTGCGCCCAAGTTCCTGCAACGGGTCGAGCATGGGCGTTTCAAGGATGGCTTTCAGTTCCGCACGGCTGATATGCATGTGCTTCAGCGCGGGCTTCTTCTCGTATTCCATGTCCTCCAACGGGTTGGCACGGAGTATCTCGTAGTCCACGGCGAGGTACACCAGCTTGCTCAGCCAGCACAGGCACTTGTTGATTTGTTGTGCGCTGAAATTCTTGTTGCGCTTCATGAAAGCCTTGTAGGAACTGCCGAAATCTTCCGTGATGTCGCTGAACTCGATGTCCTCCTTGCCCAACGATGTGAGATAGTCTTTCAGGTATTTCTGGTAATATCCCGAATGGCGGTAGGTGGACGTGGAGTTTATCTCCTTTGAACGGGCAAGCAGCCGTTCACGCTCCCTTTCGCCCATCTGCAACAGCTTGGTGGGGATGACGGCTTTCCTTGCCAGCGCATTTTTGAGCAGTTCGGCACTCACCACGTTCTGTTTCTTCAACGAATCCTCATAGGCAAGTTCAACGGACTTCTTGAACTCCTGCAAGCGGCTGTTCTCGCGGACGGTGCGAATGGTTCCCTTGCTGCTGTTCCAGTCCTCCGGTCTGCAATAGATGCCGGTGATTATCGTGGAACTCTTGCCGTCTATGGTGATGCGGCAGAGGGCGGCGGTCGTGCCGTCAGCCTTTACTTTGTTACGGTTGATGTACGGTAATATGGAAAATGTACTGCGCATAATGAAATTCTGATTTTAATTGGTTACAAAACAAGTTTCAAGTCTTTGGTCGCCTCGATGTATCTGTCCATGTCCTCAAACAGCTTTTTCGGAGTGACACGGGCATAGACTTGGGTCGTGGTTATATCGGAGTCCGGCGATATATTGCATACCGGTTGACAGGCTCCATCGGCCATGTGAGAAATTGGTTCCGGCATACAGCTTGTGTCCGGGAGCTGCAACGACGGGGTCCTTCATGTGGAGGTAGCTGTAGTTTCCGTCCACAGACCAGTGGCGGTTGATCCGGAAAGCCGCCTGCACTTCAATACCGGTATTTTCTATTTCTCCGGAGTTCTGGTTCAGCATACCGCTTCCGTTGGGATTGGGGAGAGTGAGAATCAGATTCTTTCCGTCAATGTAAAACAGGTTGATACCGTAATTCAGCCGTCCGTTCAGCAGCCGTTGTGAGAAAGCCAGTTCGTAATTCCACATAGATTCAGGCTGAAGATCCGGATTCTGGGGAGGGAACATATACATTTCCCGAAGGATGGGATAGCGGAATCCTTTTGAGGCAGAAGCTTTCAGTTCCATGGTATGAGGCAGATGAAAAGCGAGTCCGGCCTGAGGTACCCATTCTGTTCCTATGCGGGATGATGATCCACCCGGAGTCCCGCATTCAAGGTGAGCCAGGTGTTGAAGTCCTGACGGAAGTCAATATACCCGGCCAGTTCGTCTTCGTGTTTGTCTACCAGCTCGGAAGTCGTCCCTGCCTGACTGCCACTGACATATTCGTTCCATGCATGGCCTCCGTAACGGAACCAGTCGAATCCCAGAGTAATGCGGTTCCCTTGAAAGAAACGGGTGCTCTGGTAAGTGAGATACCCGTCATGTTGTCGTGTGACAGGAAGCGGCTGTCCTGAGGGCTTTCGCCGGCAGAGGAGTATAACCGTCATTGATCCAGTGGTTCCCCCAGTTGTAGAAAATACTCAGTGCTCCGGAAGTCTTTTCATACCGGTTTTCCAGGGCCAGTGAAGTCATACCCCGCGTGATGCGCTGGTCACCGTCTGTGAGAGGCGCACTGACCGGACCGGGATAAGATGCATTGAAATGCGTTACGTTTACATCTCCCTGCAGATTTCAGTTGCCGCTGATTTCATAACCGAGTTTGGCATAACCTCCATATTGTTCAAAACCCATATCCGGGCGATGTCCGTCGGTGCGGTTGTAGGAACCGGAGAGGACACTCGAAAAGCCTCCTTTGCGGATACGGTTAGTCAGTTCCGTTTCCAGGGTGTTGTAGGAACATATCCCGTATGGAGCTGGTGTTGAATCCGTCCTCCTGCATCTTGCGGGTAACGATATTCACCACGCCACCCATGGCGTTTGATCCGTAAAGCACAGAAGCCGGTCCTCTCAGTACTTCCACCCGTTCGGCCAGGAACGACTGGTAGGCATCGGCGATCGGATGGCCGAAGATGCCGGCATATTGCGGATGTCCGTCGATCATGACCATCAGCCGGCAGAACTTCCGCTCAGTCCGCGGAGCGAGATACTGCCTGCTGCCCCGTTGGACACACCGTAACCCATGATGCCCCGCGATGTAACGAAGAGACCGGGGATCTGTTCGGTGAGAACAGGGAGAAGCGAAGATTGCGGGAATTTTCTATTTGAGCGCGTCCGACAATAGAGACAGTTTGTGAGAGATGGCGTACATCTGTTTTCTGACGGGCACCGGTTACAACCACTTCGTCGATCTGGTAGGAAGTTTCTGTTGAAAGTGTGTCATGCAGTTGTTTCTGGCTCCTTCCCGGCTGGCAGGCAAGGGCAATCAGAGCAAGTATAGATTCCTTTCATTGGGATAGTCTGATGGATAATTTCTTTTGTGTTTCGTGATATTTTAAACAATTGCGGCGCAAAGATATGGATTAGTTTTTAAAGTACAGAGTCTCCTTTATATTAGCGGGAAGAGAAAGATATTTTCCGCTTCCACCGGGGCAGATACCAGAGACAGATGAAGAGTGATACCAGTGTGGAGAGCGGGGGAGCATATCCCATCCAGACCAGCGTGGTCGGGTCAATGTGACTGAAGGCCCACGAAAGAGGGATGCGGAACAACAGGGTGGCGATGAGGCTGTGTACCATGGGAAACCAGGAGTTTCCCTGTCCGCTGAAATAGGAATTGAAGCAGAACACGAAACTCACCATAATGCAGTCGATGCTGTATCCCCGCAGGTATCCGGCTCCCATCGTGATGACAGCGGGATCACTTGTAAAGATGCGCAGCAGGGTGTCGGGAAGAAACTGGGAATAGAGCACATTGATACGCCGAAGACCAGTGCCATGCCGATCCCTGCCTTGAGGCAGCGGTTCATGCGTTCTGTCAGTCCGGCACCGAAGTTTTGTGCAGTCATGGCTGCCACGGCGGACGAGATGGCCACGGGAGGCAGCATGGCAAAGATGATGATTTTTTCAACCACACCGAGGGCTGCTGACGCAATGACCCCCATCTGATTGACGATGACCGTGATAAGCAGAAAGGAGATATTGATCAGAGCGTCTTGCAGGGCAATGGGAGCTCCCAGCAGAACGATGCGTCGGGACAGAAGACCATTCAGCCGGATATCCTGTCGGGTGAAACGGAAGCTGAACCCGCGGCGGCGCAGGAATATCAGAGCGGTCAGGAAACTGATGCCTTGTGAGGCGATGGTGGCAAAGGCTGCTCCCGCTGCCCGTAAATGAAAACCTCCGACCAGCAGGAAGTCGAGTGTGATATTTATGGCACAGGCCAGAGCTACAAAATAGAGCGGTGTGCGCGAGTCTCCCAGCCCGCGCAGGATTCCGCAAATGACATTGTAACCGATAATGAACGGAATCCCCAGCGAGCAGATCAGCAGATAATGGCAGGTGTCGCGCATGGCTTCGGCAGGAGTATGCATCAGTGCGGCTATCGGATTGTGGAGCAAGGTCATGAGCAGGGTAAGAAAACCTCCCACCAGGGCAAACAGCCAGATGGAAGAACCGATGATGGACGCAGTTTCTTTGTCATTGCGTGCTCCGGTGGCGATGCCGATAAGTACCGTGATGCCTGTGGTCAGTCCCAGAATGATACCGGTGACAGTCTGCATCACCTGACTGCCGATGGCGACTCCGGCCACG
>ENA-OQHA01000931-OQHA01000931.1-human-gut-metagenome-genome-assembly--contig:-NODE-931-length-12670-cov-2.219963_pt1 | contig 12670 bp, 13 predicted proteins | sample MGYA00242558_ERZ504707 | MGnify/ENA primary metagenome ERZ504707 (study PRJEB26092, sample SAMD00036197) | human gut metagenome | host: Homo sapiens | study: EMG produced TPA metagenomics assembly of... | reverse complement strand
GTCTCGCCTCAGCCTTAGCGGCCTTGCCGGAACGCTCCAGCAGACCTTCGGCCACTGCGTCAGCCATGAGGCTGGTCAGCAGTTCGATGCCGCGGATGGCGTCATCGTTGGCTGCGATCGGGTACTCGACGGACTCCGGATCAGCGTTGGTGTCGACGATGGCAACGACCGGAATGCCCAGCTTGTGAGCTTCCTCAACGGCCAAAGCTTCCTTGTTAACGTCAACCACGAACATGGCGGACGGAGTACGGTTCATGTTGCGGATACCGCCCAGCTGCTTAGCCAGCTTGTCCTTCTCGCGCTCGAGAAGCAGCAGTTCCTTCTTGGTCAGACCGGAACCACGCACGTCGGTGAAGTCCATCTCTTCGAGTTCCTTGAGACGGGAGACGCGCTTGGACACGGTCTGGAAGTTGGTCAGCATACCGCCGAGCCAACGCTCGGAAACGTACGGCATGTTCACGCGGACAGCCTGATTGGAAACGGCTTCCTGAGCCTGCTTCTTGGTGCCGACGAACAGCACGGTGCCGTTGTGAGCGACGGTAGCCTTGATGAAGTCGTAGGCCTTGTCGATCATGTCGAGCGACTTGAACAGGTTGATGATGTGGATGCCGTTGCGCTGGGTGAGGATGAACTGCTTCATCTTCGGATTCCAACGACGGGTCTGGTGGCCGAAGTGCAGGCCTGCCTTCAGCATGTCGCTCATAGTGATCTGAGCCATGGTATTACTACCTCTTTCTGTCGGTTCTTGCCTGGTCATGCGTTCCTGCGTGCAGCCAAAGCCTTGCGGCGTCGGCCGACCGACACAGGTCGTCGCGAACATGACGCGAATTGGTTGTATGCCGGTTGACAATATTGGGTGGCTCAGGACTTTCACGACAAAGCCCTTCGCCGGATGGCACACAAGGCATAAAATACCATGGGGTCACGTCTTTTCGCAAAGACGTGACCCCAAGTCGTCATATCGGTGAGATGCGAACAATCACTTGTGGTGATTGCGCATGTAGCGCATCGCCTCTCGGCGTTCCTCTTTCTCCAAACGATCAAGATAGACATGACCGTTCAAGTGATCGGTTTCATGCTGCAACATGCGGCCCATAATGCCATGACCTTCCAGCACGACCGTCTTGCCTTCCAAATCGATGCCACGCACACGAGCGTAATCAGCGCGACGGGTCTTGTACCACAATCCCGGCACAGACAGGCATCCCTCATCTCCGTATTGTTCACCGCTGGTCTCTTCGAGGACAGGGTTGAGCACATACCCGATCTTGCCGTTGATGTTATAGGAAAATGCCCTCAGATTCACGCCAATCTGATTAGCTGACAAGCCAGCCCTTCCTGGATCGTCAACGGTATCAAGCAGATCCTGTACCAGATGACGCACGGCCGGCGTAATTTCCTTGATAGGATCACAGGGGGTACGTAGCACCGGATCAGGTACGACTCGAATCTCACGAATTGCCAAGATTATCGCTCCTCGTTCATGGTTGTTTCCTCAGTTTCCGATGAGTCTTCCGGCGTTTGGAACTCGCCGGCGTCTTCGGTCTGCTTCTTAATTTTCTCCTGCATGGTATCAAATGCCTGCCGAACCTTCGGACTTACGGATTCGGAAGCCTGACGCATGGATTCGGAAGCCTGCTTGACCGTTTCGGTGGTTCGGTCAAGAATCTGCACCGTCTTTGGCAGCGGTTTGTTGGATGGCTTCGGCGCATACAGCACATTGTCGATGACATTTTCGTACCGCTTAAGCACCTTCGGCCTGACAACTTTCAGGCTCGCCGTCAGAGTGCCCTTCTCCTGGCTGAACTCCTCGTCGAGGATTTCGAACTTGCGAACGGATTCAGCACGAGAGACATTCGCATTCGCCTTTTCGACATACTGCTGAATGAATGCGCGCACGGCATCGTTCTTCGCGATCTGCTCCATGGGCATGTTGCTATCAAGTCCCTGCTGTGCAAGCCAGGAACGAACCATCTCCTGATCAAGCTCAATCAAAGCTCCGATGAACGGCTTGCCATCACCGACCACCACACCATGCGACACGATCGGGCAAGTGTTGATGACATCTTCCATAGGTGCCGGACTGACGTTCTTACCGCCGGCCGTAATGATGATATCCTTCTTGCGACCCGTAATGTACACGAATCCGTCGTCGTCGATGGTTCCCAAATCGCCGGTCTTCAGCCAGCCATCAGCCATCTTGACATCGGCTGTCAGCTCCGGCTTCTTGTAGTAGCCAAGGAACACGTTGGGGCCCATCACCTGCAGTTCGCCGTCGTCATCGGTGCGCACGCCCACTGCCCGGCCCAGGCTTGCCTACGGAACCGACGCGGTTGGCGTCCTGCCAGTTGACAATCATGGGAGCGGCGGTTTCCGTCATGCCATAGCCCTGAATGAAGGTAATGCCATCCATACCGTTGAAGAATGGGCGAGATCGACGTTCAAAGGAGCGCCGCCACAAGCCAGATATCTCATGTTCGGACCCAAAGCAGAACGAATGGATTTGCCTACGACAGACATAAAGAACGAATGTTCGGCACGAGCCACAATGGAATGGCGTCCGGTTTCCTGCTCGTCCTTCGACCATTGCACAAAATGATCGAAAGCCTTGGCGAACACTCTTCCACGAATACCCGCTCCGGCCTTTTGCGAAGCCGCGTTATACACTTTCTCGAACACACGGGGAACTCCCAGCAGATAGGTCGGCTTGAAGCTACGCAGATCGGCAAGCAGATGCTTGGCTCCGGCAGATAGCCGACCACCCCCTGCCCGCCAATCGCAACATACTGAATATAGCGAGCGAAGCAGTGCGCCAACGGCAGGAACAACATCAGACGATTCGGCTGATATAGCATTTCATCGAGAATGATGTAGCCGTTCAGCACGATATGCGTGAAATTCCGGTGAGACAGCATCGCTCCCTTGGGCTTGCCAGTGGAACCAGACGTGTACACAATGGTGAGCATGTCATCGGCCTTGACCCTGGAAATCACCTGATCGAGCGTGTCCTCGCCGACACCTTCTCCAAAATCAGCAACGGCATCAAGACCATCCGCCTTGAAGTTGAAGACGTAGCGCAGGCTGCTGTGCTCATCGCGAATCTGTTCAAGCGTTTGTGTATGCGCGAAATCACCGGCAAAGGCGATGATCGGATCCACCTCTTCGATGATGGACGCGGCCTGTCTGGCGGAATCGGTTCATATCACGGGCACGCTTACCGCGCCGATTGCGGCGCAGGCAAAATCGATGACTCCCCATTCGTAGCAGGTAGGCGAATAGATGACTACCATGCTTCCGGCCTTGACCCCTAGGCCAAGAAGACCTTTCGCAACCGCGCGCACACGCTCAAGCATCTCCCCCGCCGTAACGTCATGCCATCGACGAGTCTCGTCGTCCTGCCATTGGGCGATGAGATCATCAGGATCACGTTTAGCGCGTCTGGAGAGCAGTGCGAAAACGGTATCCTCATCCGTAGTGCTATACGCAGGTTCCGGTACAAATTCTCTCAACATGAGTCCCTATAGTAGTTGCAGTATGCTCAAGGCACGCTGAAAACCCTTGAAAACGCTGAATTCAGCCAATTCCAAGGGTTTTGAATGGTTACTTGTTATACGTCACACGCCGAAATCAGCGACTTCGCACTTCCAAGCAGATCCCTTGAGGACGCACTTCAAATTGCTGCACAGCCTTCGTCCTCCAATGCCCATCAGCACGGTGCTTTCGAAGCATGTCGGAGAGACCAACCAGCTGTCAACGTAATATACGGTGATCGGAAGCAGACCCAACTGCGCGTATATCCTCACATCCTTCTTCATCTGTGCTGCGATCTGAGCGGAGGCATTTCTCAGCTTTCTCATGCAGGCCTCGCTCAATACCCTTTCCACGCGTGCTTCTTTCTGCCTGCCACGGAAGATATCGACAACATTGCAGATCAACTGCGCCGCGAACATGTTCATGGAGTAGGCAAATTCAGCATCGCACGGCCCAGGCATTATCTGGATGTAATGGAATGGTATTTTCCTGCCGAAAAGATCTGAATTAAGAAACCCATCATACGAGGGAAGCGTTTTATCGTAATCGAAAACCGGCTTTCTGCCAACTCAAGAGATATCCTTTCCCACTCTGTCAGGTTTTCTCCCTCGCGTTTCTTCCCACTTTTATCAGCGCGCTTCGCATTGGCCGCTGATCCCTGGTCAGAAGGTGGAACCTCCGAGAAGGGCTCGTTAGCCTCCGGCGGCGGAACATCATTTTCACATGAATCATCCATGATGAATCCCTTTCTTATTCGCCCGACTCATCGTTGAGAGGGGGTGTAAGAACCATTAAGGCACAAAAGCCATCCCCCGTCAAGTTGACATTTGATTCTTGTGGATAAGTGGATAACTTCAGATATTTCAAACACTTTAGAACACCCTAAAGATAAATTTTATACCCCTAAAACATTACAAAAAAGGGTGTCATATCGTTGAAAAAACAAAGAGAATCCTTCTTTGGCGAAAAACCCTAAGTTCGTCTCAAAAACGCTTAGTAAAAATGAACGGCATTAGCTTCACTGAAAGATAATGATCATGTTTGTTCGTATATGCTCACATAAAGTTATGTTACCGGGCATACACTCCTCTAAGTGCGCTCAAGAAAAATAAAAAAATTGGCTCTGCGGCGTTCGCCGCAGAGCCGTCTGAGAATGGGCTCCCCCACCTGGACTCGAACCAAGACAAAGGGTTCCAAAGACCCGTGTGCTGCCATTACACCATGGGGAATGGCGAAAAACCTTGCGGTTACCGCCAAGTGTCTATTATGCCACATGTCGCCAACACCGCGTGTCTCGACGTGTCGCACTAATAAAAACGTTGTTTAAAGGTGCACAAAGTGTTATGCGCACCTTACAACGGTACTCGCTTCACTGATATGGGAGTTACCCCACAAACATGCGGAACGTACGCTAAGCATGCCCGCGCAACGCGTCATCAGGCGAACAAGAAGCCCTGTCCGTGATGCTCCGGATATGTGTCGAACAACTCAGCCACAGAGCCGTCTTCGAACACAGCACGGATGGCGCTGGCCAGCAGCGGCGCGATCGACAGCACGGTCAAACCGTCCCAACGCTTCTCTTCAGGAATCGGCACGGTGTCGGTAAGCACGACTTCGCGGCTCCGCTGTTCTTCAAACGTTCGACGGCGGGACCAGACAGCACGCCATGTGTGGCGACGACAGTCACCGACTTGGCACCGGCATCCTTAAGCACGCTGCATGCACCGGCAATGGTTCCGGCGGTATCGATGAGATCGTCGACGAGCACGCAGTCCTTACCTTCGACATCGCCCACGACTCGGTTGGCGACCGCTTGGTTCGGACGGGTGATGTCACGCGTCTTGTGGACGAATGCGAGCGGACCACCGCCAAGACGCTGCGCCCACTGCTCCGCAACACGAATGCGGCCCGCATCCGGAGAGACGACGGCAACATTGTCAAGCTGGTTGGAGAAACGGTCGCGAATGTATCGACCAGCACCGGCATAGCGATAAGGTGGTCGACAGGACCGTCGAAGAAGCCTTGGGACTGCGCCGCATGCAGGTCGACACTCATGATGCGGTCGGCACCTGCGGTCTTCAGCAGGTCGAACATGAGACGGCAGGAAATGGGCTCGCGGCCGCGATGCTTCTTGTCTTGGCGCGAGTAGCCAAGCAGTGGGCAGACCGCGGTGATGGAACGCGCGGATGCACGCTTGAGCGCATCAATCATGATGAGCTGTTCCATAATCGATTGGTTGATCGGGGCTGCGTGGCTTTGCAGTACGAACACGTCCGCGCCACGCACGGATTCGGTGTAGCGCACGTACATTTCGCCGTTGGCGAAGTCGTATGCTGTGGTTTCCAGAACATCAATGCCAAGTTGTTCGGCGACTTCCGCCGCCAGTTTCGGATGTGTTCTGCCTGTGACAAGGATAAGGTTTTTATCCGGCTTTCCTTCAAGGATTGCGCTCACCATGTCTCCAAACGTCTGTTTTCGCGTCAAGTGGACGTGACCCATATTAACCATCTGCGCAGACCGTCTCACCCGCGCGTGTTCACCTGAAATTTACCGGTACAGTCCGTGCTTGCCAATATATTGCACCACGCCGTCCGGTACGAGGTACCAAACAGGCTCCCCATGCTCCGCACGTCGCCGCACATCGGTCGAGGAAATCGCCAGTGCCGGTATTTCCAACGTATCGACCTTGCCTTCCGGCAGTTTCACCCCTTCCGGCGATGAGTACCCGGGGCGGGTCACGGCCACGAAGTGGGCCAGATCCCACATTTTGTCGGCGTCTTTCCATTGCATGATTTCCGCGACCGCGTCAGCTCCGGTGATGAAGAAGAGTTCCGCGTCGGGATGTTGCGCACGGATGTCTCGCAACGTGTCGATGGTATAGGTGACTCCCGGACGGTCGATGTCCACGCGTGATACGGTGAATTTCGGATTGGACGCGGTGGCGATGACCGTCATGAGATACCGGTCTTCCGCGTTGGTGACGTTCTTGTCGAGTTTGAATACGGGGCGTCCCGTCGGCACGAAGATCACTTCGTCGAGGTCGTACACCCACGACACTTCTGAGGCCGCCACCAAGTGGCCGTTGTGGATGGGGTCGAACGTGCCGCCCATGATACCGATGCGAGGCCTGCTATGCCAGTTGCCGCGTGCTGAACGTCGGCCTGTGGCCACCGCGGAACCTGCTGATTCCACGGGAAAGGTCGGACATGCGCCGTTCCGGTTCCACCACATAGCTGATGGCAAGTTCGGAATCGGCTTCGGCGGATTCGGGCCGCATGCGTTCGGGCCGGTCATGAGGCATCCTCGTTTTTTTGTTCCTGATCGGCGTCCGCGGTCTCACGGCCGATGCTGTCTGCCGTTGGCGATGCGTTGTCCGGGTCGATTTTGCCCATATCCTCATCCCACTCGTCCTGCACGACGCGCCTGATCTCCGCGAAGTCGGCAGAGGGAAGTCCGGCTGATAGGCGCGACGCACTTCCGCCACACGTTCGGTGACGCGAATCAGCGTATCTGTCATGCCGTCAATATCCTGTTCGCGCTCCATGGCGCTGAATTTGGCGATGTACTGTTCCATGAGCCGCATCTGCTCATCGACGCTTTTAAGCTTCTCTTCGTCGAGTTCCACCACGTCTTCGGCATCGACTTCCGGCCAACCGATCAGCACCGCGTCGGCGTATTCGAGTGAAGCACGCTGTGCCGCCGATGCGATGCCGTCCTCGATCTGCACGAGAAACACGTATCGTACGATGCTTAATCGTTCGGATGCGAGCTTCAATCCCAGATAGGGGTCATTGAGATCCGCATTCCATGGGTTCTTAGCGTCAGTCATTGTTTCCTCCATCTGGCCGTCATTATTGTTGTGTTCGTTCATGCCCGTACCTGGCCTGTTCCGTAGCCGATCCACTTGGTCGTGGTCATTTCGCGTAGTCCATGGGCCCGCGTGCATGCATTTTTTGCGTGGAGATACCAAGTTCCGCGCCGAAGCCGAACACTCCCCCATCTGTGAAACGCGTGGACGCGTTGACCATCACCACCGCCGAGTCGATGCGTGAGGTGAATTCCTCAATGGCCGAATAGTCTTCGGCGATAATGGATTCGGTATGCCCTGTGGAGTGGCGGTTAATGTGGCTGATGGCCTCGTCGAGTGAGTCGACCACTTTGACGCCGATCTTCAACGCGAGATACTCGGTATCCCAGTCTTCCTCAGTGGCATGTATCAGTTTCACCCCGTCAATACCGGTTTTGTCGATGATCTCGTAGGCCTGTTCGTCGGCATGCACTTCGACGTCGGCTGCGGCAAGCGCTGTGGCGATTTGCGGAAGGAACGCTTCGGCGATGTCACTGTGCACGAGGAGTTTTTCAGTGGCGTTGCAGACGCCGACGCGTTGCGTTTTGGCGTTGAGAATGATGGGGATGGCTTTGTTTTGGTCGCCGGTTCGGTCGACGTAGATGTGTACGTTGCCCGCTCCGGTTTCGATGACGGGTACTTTGGAGTTTTGCACGACGGCTTGGATGAGGCCCGCTCCCCCTCGTGGAATAAGCAGGTCGATGTGGCCTTGGGCCTGCATCATGGCGTTGGCGCCTTGACGCCCGTATTCGTCGACGGAAGCGATGAGTGCGGCATCATATCCGTGTTCGTGCAATACGTCGGCGATGATGTTGAGGGTGGCTGCGTTGGTGCGTTCGGCCGCGTGTCCTCCTCTGAGGAGTGCCGCGTTGCCTGATTTGATGCAGAGTGACGCGACGTCGACGGTGACGTTGGGTCGTGCTTCGTAGATCATGCCGAGCACGCCGATGGGCACGCGGGTTTGTTCGAGTCGCAGACCGTTGTCGAGGTGGTATCCGCGCACGATTTCACCGATCGGATCCTGTAGGGTGGCTACGTGGCGCACACCTTGTGCGGCTGCGTTGACGCGGGGTACGTCAAATTTGAGCCGGTCGAGTTTGCCTGCGTCCATGCCATGTTCGGCGGATTTCTGCATGTCGATGGCGTTGGCTTCCGCGATTTCATTGGCGCGCGCGTCGAGTGCGTCAGCGATGGCGTTGAGAAGTTCGTTTTTACGCTGCGTGTTGGTTTGGGCAAGTTGCGCTTGCGCGATTCGGGCGGCGTCGGCTTTGGCGCACACCTCGTTGAGCACATCGGGCTCCATGGCGTTGGATTGGGTCTGTGGGTTCGTCATAGTTTCCTAGATTAGCGCGAAATCGCGCCTTGTTCCGTAGCTTCGACCATTATTTCGTCGTAGCATCGGAAACAGGGCGCGATTTCGCACGTCACGTGTCCTCAGAGATTTATATCCGAAACCGTTCTCGATCAACCGTTATTCGACATGGAATCAGTGGATCTGATCGAGACCCGGATACAGCGGGAAGTCTTCGGCGAGCTTGTCGACGCGAGCCCTGAGGCTTCCACGTCGCATCCTTGCCTGCCTGCGAGTGCGGTTCCGATGATGTCGGCGACCTCTTCGTATTCCTTGTTGCCGAAGCCGCGGGTGGCGAGGGCGCTGGTGCCGATGCGCAGACCGGAAGCCACGCTTGCCGGACGCGGATCGAACGAGACGGTGTTGCGGTTGATGGTGATGCCGCACTGGGCGAGGAGGTCTTCGCCCTGCTGGCCGTCCATTTCGCTGTTGCGCAGATCAACCATGAGAGGTGGACGTCGGTGCCGCCGGTGAGGACGCTGATGCCGTTGTTCTTGACATCGTCGGACATGAGGCGTTCGGCGAGGATCTTGGCACCGTCGAGGGTGCGCTGCATGCGGTCCTTGAACTCCGGAGAGCTGCGACCTTGAACGCGACGGCCTTGCCTGCGATGACGTGCATGAGCGGACCGCCCTGCTGACCCGGGAAGACCGCGGAGTTGAGCTTCTTGCATAGTCCTGCTTGGCGAGAATGAAACCGGAACGCGGACCGCCAAGAGTCTTGTGAGCCGTGGAGGATACGACATCGGCGTACGGGACAGGGCTCGGGTGCAGTCCGGCTGCGACAAGGCCCGCGAAGTGTGCCATATCAACCCAGAACTTGGCTCCGACTTCGTCGGCGATTCCCTTCATGGCCTTGAAGTCTTCGATACGCGGTAGCGCTCCAGCCGCCGATGATCATGGCCGGGTGGGTTTCAAGCGCGCGCTGGCGGATGATTTCAGGATCGATGCGGAAAGTTTCAGGATTGACTCCGTAGGCTTCGGCATGGTAGAAACGTCCGGAGAAGTTGATTTTCATGCCGTGGGTGAGATGTCCGCCATGGTCGAGGGCAAGACCGAGCACGGTGTCGCCCGGCTTGACGAGCGCCTGGTAGACGGCTGCATTGGCCTGTGCGCCGGAGTGAGGCTGCACGTTGAGTCATTCGGCACCAACAGGCTCTTGCCACGCTCACGGCAATGGTTTCGATCTTGTCAACCTGCTCGCAGGCCACCATAGTAGCGGCGTTCCCGGATAGCCTTCGGCATACTTGTTGGTCAGCACGGAACCCTGAGCCTGAAGCACGGCACGCGGCACGAAGTTTTCGGAGGCGATCATCTCCAAGCCGTTCTGCTGTCGAGACAACTCAGCGTTGAGTACCTCGGCGATTTCGGGGTCTGCTTCGGCGATAGGCGCGTTGAACATGTCGTTCGGAGTTTGCGCGAGAGGCGATGCGGTCATTGAGCTCTCCTTGGCTTGGAGGATAAATACGTTGCCCGTACGAACGTGCAGGCTTAACGATGAAGTGTACGTGCACAAATCGCATGAGGGAATAGGGCGTTTCGAAACATGGAAGCAATCACGAAACAAGCAGGAAACAATCACCACCCATAAACACGCATCGTCCCATTCCACGGACGCCAAACACGCTTCTTCCCGCCCATAACGCTACACTCAATATTGTTTGACGTTCATTGTCCGTTCTATTGCTAAGGAAATCCAGTGACCACGTTCCACAGCACTCGCAGCACCACCGATTCACTCACCTCCAAGCAAGCCATACGCAAAGGCATCGCCGACGACGGCGGCCTGTTCGTAACCGACTCACTGGGCGAAACCCACGTAGACGTCGCATCTCTCGCAGGCAAGTCCTACCAGCAGATCGCATTCGACGTGCTGAGCGTGCTGCTGCCCGACTTCTCCGAAACCGAACTCAAGGCATGCATCGATGAAGCGTACGGCGCGCAATGGTCCGACGAAAAGATCACCCCGGTCAAGCCGCTCGGCGATGACTACGTGATGGAACTGTTTAACGGCCCGACCTCCGCATTCAAAGATGTCGCATTGCAGATCCTGCCGCGTTTCATGGCACGCACCACCCCGGCCGGCGGCGATGGCAACGAGAAAATCATGATCGTGACAGCCACCTCCGGAGACACCGGCAAGGCGGCGCTCGCTGGTTTCGCGGATGCCGAGGGCACAGGCATCACCGTGTTCTATCCGGAAGGCAAGGTTAGCCAGGTACAGGAACTGCAGATGAGCACGCAGGCTGGTTCGAATGTGAATGTCTGCGCGGTGAAGGGCAATTTCGATGACGCTCAGTCCGCTGTCAAACGCATTTTCGGTGATCGTGAGCTTGCCAATCGTTTGGCTTCCGATTCGCATGTGGTACTGTCTTCCGCAAATTCGATCAATGTGGGACGTTTGGTGCCGCAGGTCGTCTATTATTTCTCCGCTTACGCGCAGCTGCTCGAACAGCAGGTCATCAATGTCGGTGATGAGGTCGAGTTTGTGGTGCCGACCGGTAATTTCGGCGATATTCTCGCCGGATATTATGCGAAGCTGTTAGGCTTGCCGGTCAAGCATCTGGTTGTTGCGTCCGATAAGAACAATGTGCTGTTCGATTTCCTGACTTCCGGCACGTATAACCGTCAGCGTCCGTTCTATCAGACGATTTCCCCGTCGATGGACATTCTTATCTCCTCGAATCTGGAACGCATGCTGTATTACATGTCCGACAAGGACACTCGTCTGATCGCCATGCTGATGAACGATTTGAACCAGTGGGGCGCCTATGAGGTTCCCGAACCGATGCTGGCCAAGATTCGTTCCCTGTTCGGCACCGGCTGGGCCGATGAGGATCAGGTGCGTGAGATGATCGCGGATTGCTGGAACAAGAACCATTATGTGATCGACCCGCATACCGCGTGCGGTTATTACGTGATGCAGCAGATGCCTCGCGATCCGCTGACGCCGCGCGTGCTGCTGAGCACCGCCAGCCCGTACAAGTTCCCGCGCGTGGTCAACGAGTCCTTGGGTTTGGATGCTTCCGGCACGGATTTCGAATGCATGGACGTGCTTGCCGAGGCGACCGGCACTACCGCTCCGGCCGCGTTGCGCGGTTTGGAGACCGCGACGTGCGTTTCGACCATGTCGTTGACATCGACGGTATGGAAGGTTTTGTCGAGCAGGCCGCCAAAGCTCTGTAAAAACTCTGTAAGCGAAGCATACTTTCACATCGTTAAAGCCATCTCCATCGGCCGTCCGCAATATGTGGACGGCCGTTTTTCGTCAAGGCTGCTACAGTTGCATGCTCGGAGGCGAACGAGCATGACAGCACCAATGATACCCGCATCTGAATCGGTACGACAGAAGCAACCGGCACAACAATCGAACCAGCCCGAACAGCCCCGGCGTAAGCATGATCGTCTCATCACCCGTGATATGGCGTTGGTCATGCTTGCGACGTTCTGTTTCATGTCGAGCAATATGCTTGCCAATCCGATCGTTGCCGGATATGCGGAATCGTTGGGCGCGGACGGCATGCTGATGGGTGCGGTGGCCGGTTCGATGAGTTTCATCTCACTGTTCTGCCGCCCTATCGCAGGCAATCTTTCCGACAAAACCAGCAAGCGCACGCTTGTGGCGGTTGGCACGGTGCTCTATTTCGCCGCCGGACTGCTGTACTATTTCGCAAACTCCCCCATCATGCTCATCATGGCTCGCGTGATCAACGGCGTTGGTTTCGCATGCTGCTCGGTCTGCCTAGCCACATGGATGTCGCTTTTGCTGCCGATCCGGCATATGGGTGCCGGCATGGGATTGTATGGCACGATGAACGCGCTGGCTATGGCGGTCGGACCGGCATTGGGTATTCGCGCGCAAAAATACATCGGTTATCGTCTGACGTTTTGAGTTCGCTGGTGCTGGCGGTGATCATGCTGATCGCCACACTGATGGTGAAG
>ENA-OQHA01000930-OQHA01000930.1-human-gut-metagenome-genome-assembly--contig:-NODE-930-length-12686-cov-3.408950_pt1 | contig 12686 bp, 16 predicted proteins | sample MGYA00242558_ERZ504707 | MGnify/ENA primary metagenome ERZ504707 (study PRJEB26092, sample SAMD00036197) | human gut metagenome | host: Homo sapiens | study: EMG produced TPA metagenomics assembly of... | reverse complement strand
CTGCGCAGTGCGTGCAGGCCGGTGGGGATCACATCGGTGCTGGGCGGCGTATGTGTCGGCCTGGCCGGTGCGGTGCGTCTGACAGTGGGCATGACCGGCGTTGGTGCGCTGGTGCGTGCTGTGCTGGAGCTGGTGTGCGCTGTCTGGCTGATCCGACTGGGCCGCAGCTGGACGCATAAGGGAGAATACCGTCTGCCCGGCCGGAGCATGACCGGCGGTGCTTGGCACGGCGGTGTTCTATTGGGGGGTGCTGAGCCGCTTTATGGAGAACAGCTCCAGCTGGCACCGGGTGGAGCCGACTGCTATGGTCTGGCAGATGCTGGCCGCGCTGGTGTTTCTTTCGGCGATGGTCCGCGCCCTTTGGCTGCCGGAAACGTCCAACGGCTGCCAGCTGTGCGAGGCCGGGATCTGTACGTTCCTGCTCTGCTTCTGCTGGGAACTGCCCCGGGTGCTGGTGCTGCTGTTCCACGGCATCACGGCGGCTGACCTGCGAGGTGCTGTTTGGCTTAGGCATGTGCTGCATCGGCGCGCTGGGGCTTTTCACTGTGGCGCGGGTGGCAGGAAGTGACGGAAGGCCTGCAATACCCCGACACGCCGTTGGTTGAATTGCTGAAAAGATTCCCATAAAAGCTGTGAAAATCGTTCAAAAACAAAAAAGTGTGAAATTACCTTGTTAATTTTTTGGCGGGCACTTGAAGGTTTCCGCGATTTGGTCTATAATAAAGCTACCGTGATTATTATCCGATAAAAGGGTAAGAACATTTAGGAGGTACTATTAACATGGCTGTTAGAGTTGCTATCAATGGTTTTGGTCGTATTGGCCGTCTGGCTTTCCGTCAGATGTTTGATGCTGAGGGTTACGAGGTCGTTGCAATCAACGATCTGACCAGCCCCAAGATGCTGGCTCACCTGCTGAAGTACGATACCGCTCAGGGTTCCTTCTGCGGCAAGATCGGCGAAGCCAAGCACACTGTCGAGGCTACCGAGGATCCATCATCGTCGACGGCAAGGAGATCAAGATCTACGCTGTTAAGGACGCAAAGGATGCTCCTTGGGGCGAACTGAACGTTGATGTCGTTCTGGAGTGCACCGGCTTCTACACCAGCAAGGAGAAGAGCATGGCTCACATCCAGGCTGGCGCAAAGAAGGTCGTTATCTCTGCTCCCGCAGGCAACGACCTGAAGACCATCGTCTTCTCCGTCAACGAGAAGACCCTGACCGCTGAGGATCAGGTCATCTCTGCTGCTTCCTGCACCACCAACTGCCTGGCTCCCATGCTGATACCCTGAACAAGACCTACCCCATCGTTTCCGGTATCATGACCACTGTTCATGCTTACACCGGCGACCAGATGATCCTGGATGGTCCTCAGCGCAAGGGCGATCTGCGCCGTGCTCGTGCTGGCGCACAGAACATCGTTCCCAACAGCACCGGCGCTGCCAAGGCTATCGGCCTGGTCATCCCCGAGCTGAACGGCAAGCTGATCGGCTCTGCTCAGCGTGTGCCCGTTCCCACCGGTTCTACCACCATCCTGGTTGCCGTTGTCAAGGGCAAGGATGTCACCAAGGAGTCCATCAATGCTGCTATGAAGGCTGCTACCTCTGAGTCCTTCGGCTACAACGAGGATCCGATCGTTTCTTCCGATGTCATCGGCATGCGTTACGGCTCTCTGTTCGACGCTACCCAGACCATGGTCGCTAAGATCGACGACGACACCTATCAGGTTCAGGTCGTGTCCTGGTACGACAACGAGAACTCCTACACCTCTCAGATGGTTCGTACCATTAAGTACTTCGCTGAGAACTGCTGATCTCGTAGCTGCGATAAAAATTAAATGATTTGTCGACCGGAGTTTGTCTTGCTCAACTACGAACAAGCCTGATCTGGTACGACAACCATTTTAGAGATTTTTGCACCCTTTCTTTTGTGGTTCTTCCATGAGAGAAAGGGTGTTTTTTATGTGTTTGAAAGATCTCCGCGATGAATTTCTGTATTATGTTACTGTTCGACACCGGGATGCGCTGTAATGAGATGATCCTGATGGAGCCGGAAGACATCAAACCGGACTATATTCTGGTCAAGCAATGATGCAAGAAATTATTTTGTTTGTCTTATATATAGAACATAGAATAGGCTATAATGTCTTATATGATAGACAAAATGAGCAGTGGGAGAAACTACTACAAACAACGATCTGCTGAAGAAAATTGCTGCAACCGTGACCGAACCGCACCACCATATCATCGTGACCTACGAGGAAGATTCTGACATTGAGGTAGACGGTGTTGCAATTTCGGTCGTTCCTCTGGTTGATTTTTTACTGACAACGTGAGATTCCTGCGACCACAACCGTATGAACCACATGATTCATGAAGCAAAAACCGGTGGTGCGGATCACCAGCATCCGGGGGGTAGTTAAAAATCTGGTAAGGGACACTGACCCGGTAGAATGAGATAGTTGTTCCATCTCCCCAGACCGAATTAGAATCTAGCAGCAAAAGGCCTCTGCCTTTCACAGAAATGTGATGGACAGGGGCCTTTTAGCGTAAAAAAAAAAGCCTGACCCATACAAAAGAGCACAAATCAGGCTGACAATGGATATGAAATTCTAAAATTCACTTAGAAAAGAGAGTACGCGTTGCAGGGAAAGTCGAGCAGATCGTTCGGTGAGCTATTGGTTCTCTTGCTCCAGTTCATCGAACAGCGCACAGGAAAAGAACTGACCAAGCGTGATATCAAGACCATCACAGAGCTTTTTAATGGTGGCGATGGACACACGCTGACGGGATGGGTCAAGCATACTATATACCGTAGATGGTGTTACACCGGCACGGGTCGCTAACTCGTTGGGGCGTATCCTACGCTGGTCGCAGAGTTGTTCAAAGCGTTTGGCAACGGCATCTTTTACAGTCATGATGAAGTTCACCTCAACATGATAGTACAGAAGTTCGTGCGGTTTTACGTAGCAGTTGCGTATATCGTGAAAGTATTTTATGTTGTAGAGAATATGTGGCTGCGTAACGACAAAGAATATATTTAACAAAATGTATCCTCCACATGGAAAATGGAGGACTGTGAGTAAAATCTGGCGTTATTCAATTAGATTTAACGCTTTTCCGCCCCTCGTTGACACCTGATGTGAAAATATCCGATTCATCTCCCGGCGCTTTCGGATCAGGTCAGAATGCACATAGCGCTGCAAGGTGATGTTGGCGTTGGCGTGTCCCAACAATTCGCTGAGGGTCTTTACATCGCACCCCGCCTGCAGGCAGGTCGTTGCAAAGGTGTGGCGCAGTGCGTGCGGGCGCACTTGACGGACAGTCGCCTGCTTCAAATACGCTTTGATGCTTTTCCGATAGCAGCGGGGTTCGGTGGGCTTGGACTCGCTGCCGGACAGGAACCATGCAGCATTGCTGGCGCTTCCGCGCAGCTTTTCAGCATCAGCGATAGCTGCTTTGGGATGGGAATTTCCCGGCGAGAAGTGCGGGTTTTGGGCATCTGGATGACCACCTTTGTATGACCGTTTCCACAGGAAATTCTGCAGACCGTCCGATTGATGTTCAGCGTGCTGAGTTTCAGGTCAAAATCGCCCCATTGCAGGCCGCAGATCTCACCAATTCGAAGCCCCAATTCCAGCCCCAGTAGTAAGCCGATTTTGCGAGGCGTGGGGTTCGCCTGTACATATTGATGAAGTCGCTGCTGTTCCGCCGGGGAGAGAGGCGCAGAAATTTTGTCGATGGCTTTTGGCAGCGCAACTTCCAGCTCCATTGGACGAATCAAACGTAAATGAGCGGCATATTTGCAGATACGTCGCAGCATCGAGAGGCATTCCCGGGCAGAGGAGTTTCCCAGTGGCTTGTGTGCCGCATCTGTGGGCGTGATGATTTGCTGCATGGCCTGTTCCAGAAAGCTTTCCTCAAGGGATGCAACGGGCACCTTGCTCAAAACCGGAAGAAGATATTTGTGCAGCGTGTACGAATAATGCGCATAGGTGGATTCTTTTATAGCATTTTTCAGAGAGCACAGCCATACCTCGGACAGTGCTTCAAAGGTCAGGTCGGTTTGATTCAGGTTATAGAACCCCGCCTCCGCTTTTCTCTGGATTAGTACCCGTTTGACCTCCGCATAGGCCGTTCCGTAAACGTAACCCCACTGGATCTTCCCCTCCGGTGTGCGCGCCTTGATGTACCTGCCTTCCCACCGACCGTCCTTACGCTTGCGAATGTTTTCTCCCCGTCGCGCCATCGCTGTTTCCTCCTGCTGTTTAGACCCTCATCTGACCCCTTATTTTCTCAATCTTCGTTTACAGCTGGAATTATTATACAGAACTAGGCATGATACAAAAACAATCCGGCCTTCGCGATGTTTTTTCAGGGTCAAATGTGATACATTTATGATGATTTCTATTGAATCCCAGATATAACCATGATAAAATAAGATGAGATTATAGACAACGATGTCAAAGGAACGGTATCCTCCATTTTCCATGTGAAGGATACTCCTTTATTGCGGAAAGGGGTGAACTAGGTGGCACTGCGTCTGTTCGAGCACAACGAGAAAGCATATCATGCGGCAGTCCGGATGATGGAGCAGTATGGCAAGGCCGCCATTGTTCATCCCACTGGCACCGGAAAAAGCTATATTGCATTCAAACTGATCGAGGATAACCCGGAGAAGGTCGTGATCTGGCTTTCTCCCAGTGAATATATCTTCAAGACACAGCTGGAGAGCCTGAAAAGGAACGACCCGGACTTCCGCTGGCGAACGTTCACTTTTATACCTATGCCAAACTGATGTGCTGCACCCAGGCGCAACTGGATGATATCGTAGCGCAGAAACCTGCCTATATTATACTCGATGAATTTCACCGTGCCGGTGCGGAATGCTGGGGCGAAAGCACGGTGGCTTTGTTAAAGTTATGCCCGGAGGCAAAACTGCTGGGGCTGACGGCGACAAACGTCCGGTATCTGGATAATAACCGTGATATGGCCGAAGAGCTTTTTGATGGCCGTGTTGCGAGCGACATGACCCTTGGCGAAGCAATCGTCAGGGGTATTTTGCCTACTCCGAACTATGTGACCACCGTCTATCAGTACCAGAAAGACTTGGCACGTTATCAGACAAGAGTGGATAATCTGCGTTCTGCTGGGATTCAGGACGTAAATCAAAAATATCTGGATGCCCTGCGCCGCGCCTTGGAACAAGCAGATGGATTAGACAAGGTTTTTGAACATCATATCACGAACAAGTCCGGAAAGTACATCGTGTTCTGCGCCAACAAGGAGCATATGGACGAAATGATCTCTCATGTGCCGGAATGGTTTGCAAAGGTGAATGCGGAAGTGGCGGTGTACGAAGCTTATTCCGATGACCCTGGTACAGACAAGGCTTTTGCAGACTTCAAGACGGATGAGAGCGACAAGCTGAAGTTGCTGTTCTGCATAGACATGCTCAACGAGGGCGTTCATGTAGAAGGCATTTCAGGTGTCATCCTGTTCCGGCCCACCATTTCACCCACCATCTACAAGCAGCAGATTGGCCGCGCTTTGACCGCTGGGGAAAATTCTACGCCGCTTATCCTCGATGTAGTCAACAACTTCGAGGGCCTATGCAGCATTGCGGGGTTACAGGCGAGATTCAGGAGCGGTCTACCGCCTGAATGCCAACGGTGAGGGCGACAAGATCATCACCGAACGGTTTAAGGTGGTTGAGCAGGTGCATGACTGCCGGGTGCTGTTTGAGCGGCTGCAAGCAAGCTTGTCCTCTGGTTGGGACCATTATTTTTCGGAAGCAAGCATTTACTATGCGGAGCATGGCGACCTGAATATTCCAAAGCGTTATACCACACCGGCGGGATTGAGCTTGGCGAATGGCTGACGACCCAGCGCCGTGTTCGTGCGGGACAGATTCCGGGGAACCTGACCGAGCAACAGGTTGCACGGCTGGACAGTATCGGGATGGAGTGGGGCAACCGCAACGATGCCGCATGGGAGCACGGCCTGGAAGAAGCGCGAAAATTTCGGGAACAGTTTGGGAATTTGCAGGTCCCGGCGAAATACAAAACGAAAAATGACTATCCTCTGGGAAAGTGGATCAACAATGCGCGGAAACGCCGAAGCGATGGAAAGCTGACGGAAGAGCGCATCCGACAGTTGGATCAGATGGGAATGATATGGAGCGTATTTGATGCCAAATGGGAACAGGGATATGCACTTGCGGCAATCTATGCGCAGGAGTATGGAAATCTGGATGTTCCACGAGATTATAAAACAGCAGATGGAAAAACACTTGGTCGCTGGATTCAAAATCAAGAACTAGCCTATGAGCAGAAAAAGTTGTCTGCGGATCAGATCAAACGACTGGAAACCATAGGAATGCAGTGGGGCAGTCGCTATGACCGACAGTGGAATGAGGTTTATCAGGCAGCGAAACGGTACTTTGAGGCAAATGGAGACCTTGATGTCCCGGTGGCCTATGTTTCGCCGGAGGCTATGCCCTTGGAAAATGGGTGCGGCGGCAGCAGTATGCATATCGGAATCCGGAGAAGAGCAATGCGATTTTATCACAAGAGCGCATTGAGTTGCTGGATGCCATCGGAATGCAGTGGGAGAAACCGGACCCGTGGCAGCACCGGTACGAGCTGGCGCAGGAGTATAAAAGATGCCATGGAAATCTGGAGATTCCAGCAAAATACAAGACTGCGGATGGCATTTGGCTGAGCCGATGGGTGTACAACCAGAAACGGCTGCTGCAAAGCGGGTCGAAAAAGTTGAGCGAAGAGCAAAAGAAAAAGCTAAAGGAGCTATTGGGGTATTATGTCAAAATTTCAGCATGATGTGATGTTGAAAATCGTAAAAATCATCGATTTGGTAATGATCACAATTCCGTTTGCACTTTGTTGGGAGCTGTATTATTCGTATCAGATCTATGCAAAGTTTGGTTGGAAGGGCAACTGGGCCATGATCGGTCTGTTTGCGGTGTTGTTCTTTCTGTTAGGTAAAGTCTACGATGCGTTCTGGATGTCTTTGCAACGCATTTCGGAGTTGATTTATGGGCAAGTGCTGGCGGCAATGGCGACAGACGGCATTCTGTATATCGTGATCTGCCTGATGTCCCGGCGGCTCTGCAATATTCTGCCGGGTATTGCGGCGATTGTCGGACAGGTCGTGATGGCTTCAATCTGGGCAAAATGCGCCCATCGCTGGTATTTCCGGACCTTCCCTCCTCAGCCCACCGCAGTGGTCTATGATGTCCGGCATGGTCTGGAAAAGCTCATCAATGAATATGGCCTCTCGAAAAAATACGATGTCAAGATGACATTGAACGTTGAGGAATGCCTGAACGACCTGAGTCTGCTGGATGGAATGCAGAGCGTGTTCATCAGCGGTGTCCACAGCCATGAGCGCAATATCATCCTAAAATACTGTGTGGGACAGGGCATCAATGTGTTTGTGATCCCTCGTGTGGGAGATGTGATTATGAGCGGTGCCCAGCCGATGCATATGTTCCATCTGCCCATGCTGCGTGTGGGTCGCTATATGGCAAGCCCGGAATTTCTGTTTGTGAAACGGGTAATGGACATTGTGATCTCACTGGCAGCATTGGTTATCCTGAGTCCGTTGTTTCTGATTACGGCTATTGCCGTCAAGTCCGATGGTGGCCCGGCTTTTTACAAGCAGGTTCGCCTTACCAAAGACGGCAAACCGTTCGAGATCCTGAAGTTCCGTTCTATGCGAGTGGATGCTGAAAAGGATGGTGTAGCACGCCTTTCCACCGGTGATAAAGATGACCGCATCACGAAGGTGGGCCACGTCATTCGTGCCTGCCGTCTGGACGAGCTGCCCCAGCTTCTCAATATCTTGAAGGGTGATTTGTCTATTGTAGGCCCTCGTCCGGAGCGCCCGGAGATCGCCGCCCAGTATTGTGAGGAGATGCCGGAGTTTGCGCTGCGCTTGCAGGCTAAGGCTGGTCTGACCGGTTATGCACAGGTGTACGGTAAGTACAACACCACCCCCTACGATAAGCTGCAGATGGATCTGATGTACATTGCGCATCCCAGCCTGATCGAGGATTTGAAAATCATGCTGGCGACCGTGAAGATCCTGTTTATGCCGGAAAGCACGGAAGGTGTAGCAGAAGGTGCGACCACGGCGATGGGGCAGGAAGAGTGTGAGGAGACTGGAGAATGAAAGTTGCGGTAGTATCGATTGGTAGTTTTGATACACAATACTCGGACTATCATATCATGCGTGATATTGTCCTCGGCCTTCTGGAGCGAGGACATGAGGTGAATTTAATTCAGAAGCAGTATTTGGATACGCCACAGTATCCGCAGCAATTTGAGAAGTACTTAAAAGGTCAGCTTCAAGTACAAAATATTCGTTTTGAAAAGAAGGCAAAGGCTGATTTAAAGGCTCGTTATTTGGCAGATCTATCCTATTATAAACAAGCTTGTACACTAATGAAAAAAGACAAGCCGAATAAGATCTTTCTTCAGTCCAATAATACTGCATTTTTTACAGTGTTCTACGTAAAGCACATTTTAAGATGCCCGATTCTCTATAACGAACAGGATATCTTCCCGGAGAATGCTTTTTTGCGGGCATTCTTTCTGAGAGCAGTCCGGTCTACAAAGTGCTCATGCGCTGCAAAAATACGCCTACAAAAATGCAACGGCACTTAGTACGATTTCCGATGATATGAAATATACTATCGTTACTCGGTACGGCATCCCGGAGGATAAGGTGCAGGTGATTTACAACTGGGGGCATGAGGAATTGAAAGCCCACAGTGATGAGGAAAATGTTTTCCTGAAAAGGTATCCGAAGAAGCCGGGTGAGTTCCGTGTGGTGTATGCTGGCAATCTAGGCAAGATGCAAAATGTGGAACTTATATTGGAGACCGCTGCTTTGATGAAAGATGATAGGGATGTCAGCTTTTATATTGTCGGTGGCGGTGTGAACGAGGAACGACTTAAGACGTTTGCCAAAGAAAAAGAATTGAGCAATGTGACGTTCGTTGAAATGCAGCCACCTGAAGAAGTAGCAGATCTGTACGCTGCTGCAGATGTTAATGTGATCCCTCTTCAAAAAGGTCTTATCTATGCGGCACTTCCAAGTAAAACAGCTGATTGTTTGATTGCTGGAAAGCCAATTGTAACTTGTGTTGATGATGCGTCGGAGTTTGCTAAGCTGGTTGGAAGGTACGGAATAGAGAACGCAGGAACAAACCAGCCAGAAAATGTAAAACATGTTATTCTGCAACTAAGGAATGACAGCCAAACGTGCGAGGATGCGAAACTGTGGAGTGACTATTTTACAAGAAATAAGAGCATTGCGGCACACTGTGATGCGGTAGAACAAATGGTGTAATGTATGAAAGTCCTTTTTATTAATTCTGTTTGCGGCATTGGCAGTACAGGCCGTATTTGCACAGACCTTGCTCAGCAACTGGAAGCCGAAGGCAACGAGGTCAAAATCGCCTATGGCCGCAAAGGCACGGTACCAAAACGGTTCCAGAAATACGCCATTCGTATTGGCACAGATTTTGACTGCAAGATGCATGCGATCCAAACGCGGCTGTTCGATACCCATGGCTTTGGTTCCAAGCGTGCGACCAAAGAATTTTTGAAGTGGGCTGAGGAATATAAACCAGACCTGCTGTGGTTGCACAATTTGCACGGCTACTACATCAATGTGGAGATGCTGTTTGATTGGATCAAAAAGCATCCAGAAATGCAGGTGAAATGGACGCTGCACGACTGCTGGGCATTTACTGGTCATTGTTCGTACTTTACCATGGTAAGTGCGAGCAATGGAAGAGTCATTGTTCGTACTGCTCTCAGCTTCGCCGCTACCCGGCTTGCTTCGCAATGAGTTCTGTCAGTAAGAATTTCGAACGCAAGCGCAAGGCTTTTACCGGGGTAAAAAACATGACCCTCATCACCCCTAGCAAGTGGCTTGCTGATTTGACACGCCAGAGTTTTCTGAAAGAGTATCCGGTCGAGGTGCATTACAACACCATTGATACCAGCATATTCAAGCCGACCCCCAGCGACTTCCGGGAACGGTATGGACTGAAGGACAAGTTTATCGTGCTGGGTGTGGCCAATGTCTGGGAGGATCGCAAGGGTTTGTTTGACTTCTATAAGTTGGCGCAGATGTTGGACGACCGGTACGCTATTGTTCTGGTAGGATTGAGCGAAAAACAGATTAAAGATCTCCCGAAAAATATCAAGGGTATCCAGCGCACCAATAGCCCGCAGGAATTGGCTGCGATTTATACAGCGGCGGATGTTCTGGTGAACCCTAGTGTAGAGGAAACCTTTGGAATGACCCCGGTGGAAGCACAGGCGTGCGGAACACCCTCTATTGTGTACAAAGATACAGCGTGTGAAGAAGTTGCGCTACAGAATGGGAACACCGTTGTGCCGCAGGATGTGAACGCACTGTATGAAGCAATAACAGGTTATAAATTTAATGGGGGGGGGGGGTAACAAATAATACGTGTCGATGCACGATTATTTGCATTCCTCGCACGAATAGTCCGCAGGAACTGGCTGCGATTTATACGGCGGCAGATGTATTTGCAAATCCAACGTATGAAGATAATTACCCGACTGTCAACTTGGAAGCACAGGCATGTGGGACAAGGGTGGTTACTTATGACACAGGTGGAAGCAGAGAAACTATAAAGGTAGGAATAAAGTAACACGCTAGGTTCATAAGGCCTAAGTTGTAATTTGTTTGCAAAAGGGAACTAAAATGAGCTTATATCTCGTCATATGGATAGTGATTTGTTTTTTTGGAATAAAAGATTTTTTATTCCGAGCAACTTATAAAGTAAAGAATCGAGAATTTAAATTATTACTAATAATCCTCTTAGTAATGTTAACTTTGCGCTTTGGCCAAGGAACAGATTATTTTGCATATCGCTATATTTACAATCGTTTGTCACCAGATGGATTTGACTTTTCAATATATTCAACAGTTCATGGAGAAATTGGATATTTAATTTTATGTAATCTCTTTCGATACGCTAAATTGCCATACGAATTTTTTATTGCATGCACAGCAGTATTCCAGATGCTCTGTTTTGCTCGATTTTGTAAATATTTCAAGATTGATACTCCATTTGTTTTAGTCCTTGCGTATCCGACACTCTACATGACCTATTTCACATCCGCCATACGACAGGGGATAGTTGCTGCAGTTTACTTGGGGATTTTGATACCGATGCTTCTTGAGAAAAAATACAAGAGCTATGTTTTCGTAACTGTATTGTGCTCCTTAATTCATAGTGCATCCATTGTTTTTATATTTCCTATGGTTTTAAAAAAAATCGGAAAAATAAAAGTTGCCCAATATGGATGCGTTGTATCATGGATTATAGGATTTGCAATGACACTGCCAGCAGTTAGAGAGCTTGTTATGTCTGTTGGAATAAGCGGAATCAATTATTATATGAAGACAGGACTCAGTATCTCCATTGTGTCGGTTTTGAACGTCTATTCTTTTGTGGGTAGTGTCATATTTGTACTTTTCATAAATAAAGCGAAGAAATTACAGAAAAATATCAAACCTTATATCTGATTTATCTTACTTCAATGTCAATATACGGTGTGTTTCTTGGATATAGTAATATCGCATCACGCATGAGTGGTGTGATGCGTTTTGTTGAGCTGTTTCTTCTAATCTATGCGATTCGTACAATGAAATTCAGGAATAGATTGATCATAGCTGGTTTCTTTGTGTTATTAGAATCATTGATGCTTGTAAAAAACATTAATTCCTATATTGTACAGGGCGATTATGATGATGCAGTGACGATAGCTACATATAGTTATGTGTCTATTTTTAATGAAAATAGAATATATAAAATTAGGCATATTGAAAGTAAATATCTTGCCGAGTAAAAAGGGGTAACCGCTTAAAAATAAGATGTCGCGAGATAATAATAGAGTGCATTTTCTATTCCTGTTTTTCTTCAGATTTCGATGATTTAGTGGTCTGTTATATTATGAGTTATGTGTACCGGGTGGATAAATAAGGAGAAAAATATGAAATCTAAAAAAGTATTCCTAGTTCTGGAACGAAAAGCTTTAAAGATGCTATCGTATGTAAACGATGAGTTATATAAGGAGCTATATCCAAGATATTTGAGAAAAATTGGAATAAACATTCCGGCGGATTATCGAGAAGGAGAAAGCGGTTATATTGATCCAAGTGCATATTTTGACGGAAGCGATTACCGCTTGATTTCAATCGGAAAAAATACCACAATTTCTCGCGACGTGGTTGTTCTTACGCACGATTTCTCGATTGTGAAAGGCTTGCAAGCAATTGGATAAGAAGCAACCGATCATTTTCTGAAACCTGTGAAAATTGCTTTATAGGTGCAAGATTTTTGATTTTACCGGAACAGAAATAGGAGACAATACTATTTGCGGGGGTGGGGCAGTGTTGCACGGTAAAATACCATCAAACAGTATTGTAGCCGGAAATCCAGCAGAAAGAATTTGTTCTATTGAAGAATGGACAAGAAAACACATAGAAAAACAGGATTACATCTTATAATGAAACAAAAAAACGTACTTAAAAATATTATTATGCTCTACGGTATGTCAATTGCCAAAATCGTATTTCCACTTTTGACATTGCCGTATCTGACCCGTGTACTTTCCGTAG
>ENA-OQHA01000929-OQHA01000929.1-human-gut-metagenome-genome-assembly--contig:-NODE-929-length-12688-cov-7.845474_pt1 | contig 12688 bp, 15 predicted proteins | sample MGYA00242558_ERZ504707 | MGnify/ENA primary metagenome ERZ504707 (study PRJEB26092, sample SAMD00036197) | human gut metagenome | host: Homo sapiens | study: EMG produced TPA metagenomics assembly of... | reverse complement strand
ATTTGGCTGCCATTTCAGCCGAAGCCTGTACAAAGGTGAATTCAGCCCGTAGATAGTTTGAATTGTATGTTTCGTCGATCTTCCGGACATCATTCAAAAAGCGTTCGAACGTCTTTCTATTGCCGTTTTCATCCAACAGGGAGGGAAAGGCTTCATTCAGTTCATGGAAGGTCTTCAAGCCGGAGAATACATAGTTGGAACGCTCCAGCCGCTTGCGCATGGTCTCGGACATTTCCACCTTTCGGAATGAACCGTTCAAGACAGAAGAATGAGCTTCTATAAAATCCTGCGCTTCTTCGGATGCCAGGATACCTATTTCAAGGTTTGCCCCTTCTTGCCGGAACAGCACCTTCATCATGCGGTCAAAGCGTTCCGTGAGCTTGTCGCGCATGAGTTTTGCCTCGTCCTCCATGGAGAGGCATAGTTTCTGTTTGCCCAACAGGTGGGCATACCGCTGGTGCAGCCCCGAATAATCATCGGGGCTCAGTCGAAAAAACGGGACAGCGTTTCAGCCGGTTTGCCGTCTTTCTTTTTTTTCGGTTCTGTCGGGTCCGGCTCTTCTTTCGGTTCCTTCTCCTCGCACGGGATACCGTATTTTTCCTCAAAGTACTGAGGCTTTACCTTGTAGTGTTGCAGTACCATTTCCTCGTAAGCTTTCTGCTGTTCGGGCGTGTAGTCAATGGAGTAGTCCCAATCGAAGCGCAGCCCTTTAACAGGGAACCCGTGGCGCACCATGCGCGGAATGAGCTGGTTGTTCACTATATCCCGAAGCATATCACAGTCGCTTTCCACGAGGTTCTGGAACACTTCAAGGTGCGTTTCCGACTGTGATAGCTGCTTCCGTCCTCGATGGTCATCGTCTGCCCGATGATAAGCTTTGACAGTTCGGAGTTGGCCCGATCGATACGCTTGTCATAGACATTGAATGCGTCCCCCTTGCCGCTTTCCACAAATTCGATTTCGGTTTCCATTCCTGCCACCATGGAGAGGGCGGTTCCGGCTTCACGCAACATCTTGTCGAGACGGTCAATCTCTTTCTGATCGCGCGAAGTGGTGCGTGCTATACGCATGGGCATTCCGAATATTTCCCCGAAGGTGTCCCAAAAGGCCAGCATGTTCTTTTTGGGAATAGTCTGTGAAGCAGCCTTGAGATACAGCCCGAGGTCGTCGGGCCTACCTGCCTCAATGAGCCAGTCGGAAAAAGGAGGCTGGCGGTAGTCTATACCTGTAGTCCAGTCCTGCCCGAGGTCGGTAATGACACGCCCATACTCAGGAATGACATGTTTGCGCGGAATAAGCTTCACATCCGAATAACAGATGCAGCCGTCGCCGTCAGTGCAAAGGTCGCCCAATTCGATGAGCGAATGTCCCCAGTAGATTGAATCAAGTGCATAGCGCATGAGCTGCTTGAACCAGGACTGGTCAAAGAAGTGAACCGCTTCCTCGTTCTCATCCCCTTTCATATCCACGATTTTGAAAGAACGTGCCATGACAAAACCTCTGCGCTGCTCCACACACCCGGAGAGGTGAAGGTCTATTTCCGCGTCCCGGTAGATGTCGTACAGGCGCTGGCGGCTGGGACTGTCCACATTGATGGCATACTGCCAGGCATCGCGCCAGTTCTTGATGTCCTTCCGGGTGAGTGCATCGGTGGTGCGTTGCAGGTCGATGACCATTTTCTGCACCCGCTTGATGTCTTTCCCCTTGGCCAGATTAAAATTGCCGTATGGCGTTTGCAGTACGTTTTTCGGTTTATTGGAAAACATACCGCTGAAAAAGTCTTTAATATCCATAATCCTACCAGTTATGATGAAGCTGCTTCTGACAGCTGTAAACAAATGAATTTCCGGACGGAAGCCCATCTTCTCCGACAGCCAAAGGCAAATCAGGGACAATTTTTCCGGCCTGTACGCTTCAAGCCACTTGATGGCCCGTTCATACCGTTCCTTGCGTATCTCGCTTCCCATCTTTTGCGGCATGGCTGCACTCATGTGGTAAAGTGAAATGTCGCAGGTGTACATGACAATGAGGCGGTTCCGATGTTCATCCTGTGCAGAGAAAATGGCCGTACAGTCGTATTTCGGCCGTAGATAACCGGCAATTTCTTCCCGGGCTTCCGCTTCTGCATTGGTACGGTTTTCCGGGCTTACCTGCGAGATAACCTTTAATGCGTTGTCGCCGATGACAACTTTGTAATCTTCTTCTGTAATGAACATGACTTTACTTTCATTTAGTGATGAACAATGCCATTTTTTCTATATCCCGGATAGTGGTTCCCTTGCGGAAACGGTGGCGGTGAATCAGTTCACAGATGTTCCTTTTGGGACAACTTTCAGTTTGCCACCCATATACAGGACGTAGTACTTTCTTCCGTAGAGCTTGGCGTACTTGCAAGCACGGGCAACGGCACGTTTATAGCGCCATGCAAAAATCATTCTTTTAATCAGCTGTATCATGTTACCATATATTTTTGGCGGTCGGCCTTTTACCGAACACCGGTTGAAAACTCTCCTGCCTTGAATTGCGCTGCAGCATCCAGATGGCTCCCTCGTCGCATCCGGTGCATCATCGTGAATACGGCTGCCACGCTCCAGTGCCAAGGTCTGTTCGATTCCGGTCTGCATATCCGGCGATTCTTTCAACTTCTCATTGTAGAATACGAAACCGCGTTCCCATAATGGTGACACCGCTTCGATGCGCTGGAGCTTGTCCGGTTTCTTTCGTTTGTCCGGCATGATGGGCAGTTGGTATCCACGCAGATTCCCTTCTGCCTCAAACTCATCCAGAATGACATCCTGCATGAAGTTCGCTTCCATAAAGAACTGGACGGCTGCCGTATCACGTGTACGCTCGTAGAGGTCGTAAAGCCACCGTACCATCCTGAAACGGTATCCTGCCGGACGTAACAGTCTATAAGGTGCAGTTCCTTCCCAATCTTGCCCCAAAGGCGGCAAGCCTTGTAGTCGTTGGAAGTGGTCGATTTGAAAGAGGGGTCGGTATAGCAGACCAGCATTTCATACTTGGATAGCCTGGGCAGTTTCTTGTAACGAATCCAGTCTGCCCGAAAAATAGTTCCGTCCACGATGGGGTTGTGCATCATCTCCTTTTCCCATGCCCGGTAGCCTACGAAATCCCTGTATTCCTGCGCCTCTTCTTTCGTCCATTTTTCGCGCCATACCGGTTCTCCGTTCTTGTCTATTGCCTTGATGACGGATACATGTACCCCTTTTGTCTTGGTGAGATTGGCCAGCACCGAGTTTTTAGAAATGAGGTTCCCGACCATGATAAAACGCCCCCGGCCCACATCCAGTGCACCAAAAAGGGCTTCTTTCACCCAGTCTGTAATGTCATGCACCCGTTTCTCATTGCGGCACAGTTCGTCGTCATCCAAGTCATCGATGACGATGTAGTCCGGACGTGCTTCCCGGTCTCGCAAACCACGTGGAGACTGTCCGCGTCCGCAAGCCAGGAATTTCACCCCGTTGGCCGCCTTGAACTCCCCATCCTGCCAGGAGGCATTCCCCTGCTGCTTGCCGAAGTCGGCAATGATGCGCTGGTTATGTTCCAGTTCTGCCTGAATATCTCCCAGCAGACGTGTGGCTGAGTCCTCACTTTTGCCGACCACCACCATGAAGTTGATGAGACGTTTGGGCTGGAACATCAGCCACAGCGGAACAAAAATGTCCATGTGTGTGGACTTGGCATGGCCACGCGGCCACATGAATACCGCTTTCAGGTTGGGTGTGCCTTTTACTTTAGCCGCTGCCGCATTGTGGAACGGTGCATTGTGGATGGTGCGTATGACTTCCCCGGTGGTTTTGTCACGCAAGGTGAGAAAGTGGGGGAAGTAATATTCACAGAACGCGGCATAGTTACCCTGCAGACGCAGAATACGCCTGTCCTTTTGTGCCGGTGTCTCGCCCGCGAGCAAAGCCGTATCCGTGATGGACTGCACTCTTTTACAGTGTTCCTTCCACTGTTCGTATGCCTGTTTCTTTTCCGCTGCTGTTGCCATAGCCGTTTTATTTTATGCCCATCTGTTCGGTGATATACAGATCCTGGTACTTGTTGATTGCCCTGACCAGTTCCGGAGTCACTTCCGGGTCGATGGTTGAACGGTATTCAATCCATTTGGAGAATGCCATGAACACTTCAATGACATCCACTACGTTGGCCTTCTTGTCTAACTTTTCAATCACCGCCGAAAGTTTGGCCAGTTTGTCCCCGAGACCAGCTACAAGTGCAGGGTCGTTCGATTCGTTGACTTGAGTAATGAGTGTATCAATGGTGAGCAGGAGTTTGTTCACCAGTTCCGGCCGGGTGACGTTCTTTGCCGCCCTTGCCTCTTTCCATCCGTCAGCCGTGCACCATTTTGAGATGGTGACGCGTGACACGTCCACTTTCTCCGCAATTTCAGTCTGTTCCATGCCGGAAAGGAACAGTGAGCGTGCAAGAGATTTTTTCTTTTCGATTTCTGCCTTTGTCATATAATAAAGAATATAGGGTTAAAGGCAGGCTTCGGAGTCCCTTGCACCTGCCCGATTTATTCGCAAAGTTGTCCGCTTATCAGCTTGCAGCCAAAATAATGTGCAACGGTTTCATAGAAGTGTGCAACCATTGCACACTTTTTTGGCTTCCCGGTAAGTGCTCTGTAATATTGCAGCGCCAATGCATAAAGGCGTGGCATGAGAAAATGAGTAAACGTGTAAGAATTTCAAACGACAGCCTGAACAGCTACGGAAGCCGTGTGTTGACATCGGGCATGAGTGTGGAGCAGTATTGCCGAAACCCGGTACTGCTGTACATGCACCAACGCGGAAACGTGATTGGTTATGTGAAGGACCTCGGGTAGAGGATGGTGAAGTAACCGGGGAACTGGTGTTTGACGAAGCGACCGACCTCAGTAAAAGATGCAAGAAACAGTTTGAATTCGGCAGTCTGAGAATGGTGAGTGCCGGAATAGACATTCTGGAACTGAGTGACCAGCCGAACATTTGCTGCAGGGGCAGACCAGCCCGACAATAACCAAAAGCAAGCTGTATGAGGTATCACTGGTGGATGTAGGTTCAATGATGATGCCATCGTACTGATGAAGGATGGAAAACAAATCACATTGGGAAAGGATGGTGATTGTCCTTTGCCACTAATCAATAACCAAAAAACAACAGAAGAAATGGAACTGAAACTTTTGGCCCTTCAATTGGGGCTGCCGGAAACGGCAACGGAGGCTGATGTTAATCAAGCCTTAAATGAACTGAAAGCAGCCAAGGCAGAGAATGATTCCCTGAAGCAAGAAAACGGGAAGCTGACTTTGGCCCGTATCACTGGTCTTGTAGAAAAGGCAGTGGTGGAAAAGCGTCTGGGAGAAGACAAGAAGATACAGTTTATCGAACTTGGCAAGAAGGTTGGTGTCGATGAACTGAAGAATGTGCTTGATGCCATGCAACCACAGGTGAAGATTTCCACTGTATTGAGCTATCAGGGCGGCAAGCAGCAGGCACAGCCGTCCACCTATGCCAAACTGAGCGATGTCCCGAGTGATGCGCTGCTTGAAATGCGCGAGCATAACCCGGAGGAGTACAAGCGCCTGTACAAGGCTGAATACGGCATGACCTGTGAAATTTGAAAACCTTTAAAATGAAGAAAATGGGAAAAATTGTAATGCTTTTGACGGCACTTCTGTTCAATACGCTGACAGGTGTCGTGTGTGCTTCGGTATTGGGATTCTCTCCGGTGGCCGGAGCTGTGGGAATGAATGCGGTGGCAGCTTTATGGGAATGGCCCCGCAAAGTACTTCAATACTCCGTGAAGGGGTTTATACGGAAATCTGGACAGGGGAACTTGTTAAGGTGCTCCGTGCCGGACTGGAAGGAACCTGGCTGTCAGGAATCCCCGACCAAAGCAGTATCGTGAATAACGATGTGATTCACCTGGTAGAAGTTGGTGTAGATCCGGATGTCTTGATAAACAATAAAACCTATCCGATTGATGTGCAGGCTTTGGAAGACAAGGATATTGCCATCAAGCTGGACAAATTCCAGACCAAGGCTACGCCGATTACAGACGATGAGCTTTATGCCATCAGCTATGACAAGACCGCCCGTGTGAAAGAGGGACATGCCAACAGTATCAATGATGCGAAGTTTACCAAGGCGGCCCATGCGCTTTGTGCGAACAAAAATACGGAAACTACTCCGGTGCTTAAGACTACCGGCGAGAAAGATCCGGCTACAAACCGTCTGCGCCTTACCGTGAATGACCTTGTGGAAATGAAGCGTGCCCTTGACAACCTGCGCGTACCGTCAGACGGCCGCAGACTGGTGCTTTGCCCCGACCATGTGAATGACCTGCTGCTGACCAGCCAGGCATTCCGTGAACAGTACAATATTGACCGCAACAGCGGCAAGGTAGGTAACCTTTACGGCTTTGAAATCTACGAGTATGGCAACAACCCGCTTTATACTACAGCCGGAGTGAAGAAGGCATTGGGTACAACGGCAGAAGCCGGTGAATTTCCGTGTTCATTTGCCTTCTACAAACAGAGGGTTTTCAAGGCAACAGGTTCTACCAAGATGTATTATTCCGAGTCAAAGAATGACCCGTTGAACCAGCGTAACCTGATTAACTTCCGCCATTACTTCATCTGCATGCCCAAGAAAGAGGATGCCGGAGTGGTAATGATGAGCGGCTATCAAGCATGATGATTATGGCAAAGTTGAAATATCTGGTAATACACTGTACGGCAACCCCGGAGGGGCGTGAGGTATCATCGGCGGACATCCGCAAATGGCATACTTCTCCGGTTGCCCAGGGAGGAAGAGGATGGAAGCAGGTTGGCTATACCGACCTGTTCCACCTGAACGGAGGCGTGGAACGTCTGGTAGAAAACAATGAGGATGCACAGGTGGACCCTTGGGAAGTGACCAACGGAGCCAAAGGATATAACAGTGTAAGCCGTCACATCGTGTATGCCGGAGGCGTGGAAAAAGACGGTAAGACCCCGAAAGACACCCGCACTGGCTGCCAGAAAAAGGCACTGGAGAAGTATGTGAAGGATTTTCATCGGAAATTCCCTGATGTACGCATTATAGGACACAACGAACTGGCAGCGAAAGCCTGTCCGAGCTTCGATGTGCAGGAATGGTTGAAAGAAATAGGTATTAATCAATAATAAAACCGGGTGGTATGGACTTGAGCGAATTTATGAACATTATCCTTGGCGGCGGCCTGGTTGGTACGGTGGCGACCATTGGCTCCTTGCGGGCTACTGTGAGAAAAGCGAAAGCGGAAGCGATGAAGGCCGAGGCCGGTGCAGAGGCCATGCGCATAGATAACGCCGAACATGCCACCCGCATTTTGATGGAAAATATTGTAAAACCTCTAAAAGATGAATTTTGTGAAACAAAGAAAGAACTGGCCCGCAATACGCGCGAGATGGCCCGTCTTAGAAAAGCTATTGATACAGCCGGAAACTGTCCTCATCGTGACGATTGCCCTGTGCTTGACAGGTTGCGCGAGTCACCGAAAGAGCATGAATCGGGAAGTCCGGACGGAATCGGCAAGCGCCGACAGCGCGAGCGGAAGTCGACGGGCGGGACTGATGATGGCGGGGATACCGGCGAGTGCGGTGATGCTGACCATACCGGCGGACAGCTCCGTAAGCTTCCTGACGGCGCGGTGTATCGCGGGAAGAGCGGCCAGGCCAACCTGACGGTAGGGACTGACGGCAAGGGGAACCTTGTGGCCGAAGCTCGTGTGACAGCCTGCAGCAGCTGGTGCTGTGGTATGAAGAAGAGCTGACACGCATTCGGAGCGAGACCCAGAGTGAAACTTCGAATGACGTTCAAATGGAAGAAAAGCGCCCTCCGAACCGGATGCGGACGTTTATCACAGGTGTATTGGCCGGCTTATTGGCCGGTGTGTTATTAACCATCAAATTTTATAAACGATGAACAAGAATTTTATGTACGGTATCGGTGCCGTGAAATACAATGACTTCGTGATAGGCTATATTGAAAAAGGCTCGTTTGACCTGAACGGCCAGAAGCCCGAAGCTGCAAAGATTGAGGCGGAACAGGCACCGGGTGCCCCCGTGCTGATCATTCCGCAGAGCAATGGCAGCATCGCCCCTACATTCAACGTAATCCAGACGGACTACAAGAACTTGCATGCCATGCTGGGCGGCACGCTGCACTATGCGAAAGAAGACAACGAGAAGAAGAACCCAATAGGCTGGACCGCCCCACAAGCCGCCCTGCTGATGCAAGGTCCTTTTGAACTGGAACTGGTGAGCGGACGGAGCATCCTAATACCGAACGGCACGCTGCTGAGCAACCTGGGCGGTAAGCTGACGCTTACGGAAACGGCCAAGATAGAATGTACGTTGGAGGTGGCTATGCCGGAGGACGGTTCGCAGCCCTACGGCGTGTTTGACTCGGAAACCCTGCCCGAAGAGTGGGGAGAGCACAAGCTGCCTGCTGCGGGAGCAGCGGCTGCTGCCTCGGTTCAAAGTGAGGAGGCCACAAGCAAGGAGGGATAGTGTATGGCTGACCGGCTGGAACAACTGATAGAAATGGAGTGTGCGGATGCGCTGCTGGACAGCGGCGTGTCCGTTCCTCTTAAAAGGTGGAAGCTCACCTGGCTGAAACGTCCGCTGGAGGTGCGTGTGACGATGAAGCGTCCGAGCCTGCGCGGGCAGATTCTGCTGGCGAGGGAATACCTGAAGATGGGCGTTGAACCCGGGTGGCAGCGAAGGACAAGACCGAGGAACTGGCCTTTGTTGCGGAACATGGCAAGGCTGTGAGCCGTCTGCTGGCCTATACGGTGTGTCGGGGCTATGTGTCGCGACATGTAGGTATCGGTGTGACGGCATGGGTGCTTCGGAACTTTGTGGAGTGGAAGTATCTGATGGCGCTGTTCCGAACGTTTGAGCGGCTGATGGGCACGAAGGATTTTATGCGTATTATCAGCTCGGCGGCGCGGGCGAACCCGATGACTCCGAGACTGAGCCAGGCAAGGATGGGGAGTTAAGAACCCGGTATGAGGGTTCCCATAGCCCTTTCGGTTTCGTGTGGCAGATAGCATCGGCAACGGGCTGGAGTGTGGACTACATTCTGGATGGTGTGAACTACCAGACACTGATACTGATGCTGAGCGACGCGCCGCGGTATGTGCGGCAGAAGAGGGGCAGCGGTAAGTGTGACAGCCACCCGGAGCGCAGCGCCGAGGATGAAGCGAACGATATAGTAGGATTTTTTCAAAGCAAACTGGAATGAGTAAACTGTAGAAGTTGAATTTTGATGAAGGATAACCTTACGACCGGCATGAATAAAGCCGAGCGTGAGGCACTGGAACTGCGTAATACAGTAAGGCTGTTGGAAGCAGAACTGGAGAGGTTACGTCTTGCAGGTGAGACAGCTGCCCCGAATCTGGACCAAAGTGCCAATATTGCGCAGATCCATGCGCTGGAGAAGCAGCTTGAGGAACTGCACGCCCAGTTGAAAATGTTGCAAAATGAATCGGAATCTGTACAGGTCACTCCTGCAGATATGCCTAATGCGCAGCGTCAGTTCAATGGTCTGCACAACAGTATCCAGCAGATGGCGCGTGAAATGCCTTCCTTGGCAATGGGACCGCAGATGTTCTTCCTGGCCATATCCAACAACCTGCCAATCTTTACCGATGAGTTGGCCCGTGCCCGGAAAGAATACGATGAGCTGCAGAAGTCCGGCAAGAAAGGCACACCGGTATGGAAACAGGTTCTGTCCTCGCTCTTTTCCTGGCAGACGGCCATGACCACCGGCATCATGCTGCTGGTAATGTACGGTGACGAAATCTGGGATTGGACGAAAAACCTGTTCAGTGCCAAAAAAGGCGTGGATGAATTCAACGTATCACTCAAGGAAATGACCGAGATAGAGAAGGACGGCCGTGCCAGATGGTGCGTACCCGCTTCGAACTGAAATCGGTTATCAATGAAATAAAGAACTTCACCGGAAGCAAGGAACAGGAAAAGACCAAGGTGGAGGAACTGAACCGCAAATACGGGGAATCTTTCGGATATTACCAAACTTTATCCCAATGGTATGATACCCTTATCCAAAAGAGCGAGGACTATGTACAGGTTCTGCTGCACCAGGCCAATGTCCAGAACCTTGTCAACAAAGCGGCAGAAGCCGATGAAGAGGTGAATAAAATCAAGGCGCAGAAACCGGAAGAGGCGGAAAGCGCCATGGGCTTTTTCGGGAAATGGGGACAATATATCATGCAGTCAAGCATGGCAGAATCCGGGCAGTTCTATGACGCACAGGCTGCCATTAAGAAACATAATCAGGAAGCTTATGACATACTGTTGAAAAATGCCGAAAACAAACGCGACGGTTATCTGAAAAAAGCGGAGGAAGAGGTAAAGAAAGCCGCAGAAGCAGCCAAGAAAGGAAATATCGGCGGGCATATCGACCCCAAACAGCCCGGAAAGAATCCGGAAGCGGAAGCCAAGCAACGGCTGGCCACAGAGCGCAGGCTGGCGAAGGATCTTGCCGCCCTGCAGGCTGAAAACCGGAAGGAAGAGATAGACCGTATGAAAGATGGCACCGATAAGAAACTGGCACAAATAGAATATGACTATAACGCGCGAAAAGAAGAAATTAACCGGCTGGAAGCATCCTGGAAACGGGAAAACAAGGAAGCTGGCATAACTACCGGGGGAGGCGGTTTGACCCCAGACCAGAAAGATGCCCTTGCTGCTGCCCGGGATTCCAACGACAAGAACCGGAGTGCAGCTCTTGCTGCCACCTTTGAGGAAGAAAAGGAAAAAGAAGCCGAAGCCATGCGAGATTACCTGTCGGAATATGGCAACTACGAGGAAAAGAAACTGGCCATCACGCAGGAGTATGAAAAACGCATTGCAGAAGCCACGACAGAAGGCGAACAAAAAACACTTCAGGAGGAGTTGAAGAAAAAGATGGCAGATCTGGACATGGAGGAACTGAAGGAAGGTTGGACTGGGAATCCGTCTTCGGAGACCTTGACAAGGTATCCACTGAAAGCCTGCAGTCACTCCGTACCCGTCTGAAGGAATATATCGATACACAAAAGGATCTGCAGCCGGACAGTCTGAAAGACCTGGTACGTGCGATAGATTCTATCGACAAGAAACTGAATGAACGCAATCCTTTTACAGCGTTGAAAACATCCATATCCCAGGTGCAATCCACGACCTTGTCAGTCAAGGAAGCCCAGGAAGCCTACAACAAGGCTGTCAGGGAAGGAACGGAAGCCGAGCAACAGAATGCCAAGGCTACGCTGGATGCAGCGCGGAACGCAAAGCAGAAGGCTTTGGCCGAGGCCACGGACGCGCTGCATAACAGTGTGGGCGAGGTGAAGGAATATGTGGGTGCTGCTGAAGACCTGCTTGGGCTGGTGGAACAGTTCGGCATAGATCCCCCCGAATGGATGGGCGAATGGCTGGAGGGTATGGGGCAGACGCTGGACGGGCTGGAGAGCATAGACCTGACGCGTCCGATGAGCATTCTGACCGGCGGTGTCAAGGCCTTGAGCGGTGTGGTGAAACAGGTGTTCAGCCTGGGCGGTATCATCAACTGGAGCGGCAGCAATGCCAAGGAGGTGCAAGCCACCATGGAGCGTCTGACCAACCGGAACGAGATGCTTCAGACCTCGATTGAGGACCTGACCGATACCATCAAGCAGAGCCGTGGAACAAAGAGTGTGGCGGCTTACCGCGATGCGTACAAGATGCAGCAGGAAACGAATTCGAACTACCTGCAGATGGCGATGGCACAAGCCGGATACCACGGAAGCCACCACAGCTGGAACTACTACTGGGGCGGATTCAGCCAGGCACAGATAGACAAACTGAGCGGGCAGATTGGCCGCCAGTGGGACGGGAACCTGTGGAGCCTGAGCCCGGAGGAGATGAAGGCGCTGCGCAGCAACGTGGACATGTGGACGCAGATACAGAATACCGGTAAGGGCGGTTACGGCGGGCGACTGACCGAGAAGCTGGATGACTACATAGACCAGGCCGGCAAGCTGGAGGAGCTGACCGATCAGCTGTATGAAGGTCTGACCGGTATTTCATTCGACGGGATGTACAGCAGCTTCATCGACAACCTGATGAACATGAAGTACGGTGCCAAGGATGCGGCGGAGGATATATCCGAGTACTTCATGCGGGCGATGCTAAGCAACAAGATCGGTGAGATGTACAGCGAAAAACTGAAAGGCTGGTGGGAGAAGTTCGGCAAGGCCATGGAGGACAACGAACTGACCGAGGCGGAACGGAACGCGCTGACCGAAGAGTACATGCAGTATGTGGACGAAGCCCTTGCCCTGCGTGACAACCTGGCTGCCGCCACGGGCTACGACAAGACCGAAGCCGGCGGCACCAGCCAGAGTGCGAAAGCGGGCGGCTTTACGGCCATGACGCAGGACCAGGGTACGAAGCTGGAGGGCATGTTCACCAGCGGGCTGCAGCACTGGAGCAGCATGGACGACCGGCTGGAAAGTGTGGTGGAGAAGATGGACACGGCTGAAGGCCACCTGGCCCGGATAGCCGAGAACACCGGTGTGAGCGCCGGACACCTGGGCGAACTGAAGGAAGTGATAAAGAAAATGATACGTGACGGACTAAAAGTGAAGTGATATGGGCAATATACTGAGCGGACTG
>ENA-OQHA01000928-OQHA01000928.1-human-gut-metagenome-genome-assembly--contig:-NODE-928-length-12691-cov-3.769580_pt1 | contig 12691 bp, 10 predicted proteins | sample MGYA00242558_ERZ504707 | MGnify/ENA primary metagenome ERZ504707 (study PRJEB26092, sample SAMD00036197) | human gut metagenome | host: Homo sapiens | study: EMG produced TPA metagenomics assembly of... | reverse complement strand
CCACCTTCTATTATCCATGCCAAAAACTCCCTGAAAAGAGAAAAAGGTGGATTGGTAATAATAAAATCTGCCTCATCCCGCAATTTTGTAACTTCTTTGCTGCGGAAATCCCCATCACAGTTCAAGTATTCCCATTCAAGGTCATCTATATTTATACGTCCATCCCCACTTTTGTCTTTCTCTAAAATGAATATCTTTCCATTGACAGAAGTCTTAGTCTTATCAAATTGTGGGGCATCTTGTTCAAACAAAGACGGTTGATAAGGTATTTTATATCTTTTGCTATCTGGTGCATAGCTTGTAGATATCAACTTTTTCAATCCAAGTTCATCGAACTTAGCGGCGAAATAACGGGTAAAGTTACTCCATTCGGGATCATCGCAAGGCAATAAAATAGTCTTTCCCCTGAACACGTTTGGATCATATTCAAGATATGCATTCATTTCCACCTCAATGTCGTGGAATTGAGTATAGAATTCATCGTTTTTAGCTGCTTTCGCTTCCTTCAAATTACTATTTGCCATCGTTTCTTCTTTTCATTGTTTGCTAATTTTGTTGGACACTAAAATCCGCTGACATCAACATTCAGAATGTCCGCTATCTGATATAAAACAGGAATGGCAGGCTGTAACTTGTTTATAGCATATAATTTGACCATATTGAAAGTTTTTCCAAGCCTGTTTGCCAATTCTATTTGCGATTCATACTTTATCTCCAACGGTTGCAAATGTACAAAATTTTATTGGGCATTTTGACTAGCCCCCAAAAGAAAGTGTCAGTCCTGCATATGGTAAGAATCGTTAGACAGAAATACATTACATATCGCAAATTTTGCAACTGTTGACAACAATATTACGATTTGCATTTTTCTATAATCATTTTCCAGACACATCTCCCGAAAAGGACTTCCCCATTTCACAAATACTATATTTCGCACGATTTCTTCCCACCAATCAAAGCCTATCTATAAAGAAAAACTTATATTTGCATTATCTGAATCACACAATCATAGAACCATGAGCAAGATTTATCCGGTAGGCATACAAAGTTTTGAAGAGATACGTAAAAATCATTACTGCTATGTAGACAAAACTGAATTAATTTACCAGCTGGCAAACAGTGGTAAATATTATTTTCTGAGCCGTCCCAGACGATTCGGAAAAAGCCTGCTCATCTCCACGCTTGAAGCCTATTTCTCCGGTAAAAAAGAACTGTTTCAGGGTCTTGCCATAGAACAACTGGAAAAAGAATGGACAGCATATCCTGTGCTGCATCTTGACCTGAATGCACGAAGATACGAGAATGAAGCCTCTCTTTATGCTATACTTAACCAACATCTGGAAAGCTGGGAAGCAATCTATGGAGACGAAAAAAAAGATCGGGCTCCAGAAGAACGTTTTGCCTACCTGATAGAAAAAATCAGCCGTACCACTAGCAAAAATGTAGTCGTATTAGTGGACAAATACGATAAACCGATGTTACAGGCCATCGGTAACGAAACTCTTCTTTGCAACTATCGCAACACACTGAAAGCTTTCTACGGGGTATTGAAAACCTGCGACAAATATCTTCGGTTTGCTCTTCTGACAGGCGTAACCAAATTCAGTAAAGTAAGCGTATTCAGCGACCTGAATAACCTGGAAGACATTTCTCTACAGGCTATGTATAACAATTTGTGTGGAATCACAGAAAAGGAGTTATCAGAAGTATTTGCAGAGGACATCCAGTTATTGGCCGACAATAACGCACAGACTTATACTGAAACTTGTCACCAATTGAAAGAATGGTATGACGGATATCATTTTGCATACCGTTCGGAAGACATCTATAATCCTTTCAGTCTGCTTAATGCTATGAAAAGCCGTGAATTTGGAAGCTATTGGTTTGAGACCGGTACGCCGACTTTTCTTGTAGAATTAATAAAGCATAGTAAATATAATTTGCAGCGGCTTACCGAAGAAATAGCAACCGCCGATTCATTGGGTAGTATTGACACAATGGAAACTAATCCCGTACCCATCCTCTACCAAAGCGGATACCTTACGATTAAAGGGTATGACAAAGAATTTAAAGTATACAAACTGGGATTCCCCAACAAGGAAGTGGCAGAAGGGTTTACACGCTTCTTACTTCCCTGCTATGCATATATCTTCCGGCAATCCCTCTTTTGAACTAATGTGTTTTGTAAAAGAGGTACGGGACGGCAAAATAGATGCATTTATGAAACGCCTGCAAAGCTTCTTTACAGACACTCCTTATGAATTAATACGCGATCTGAAATTACATTATCAGAACGTATTGTTCATTATCTTCAAGCTGTTAGGCTTTTATACCCAGGCAGAATACCATACCTCAGAAGGACGCATTGATCTGGTAGTAAAACAGCGCAGTATATTTACGTCATGGAGTTCAAGCTGGACGGAAGTGCGGAAGAAGCCCTGAAACAAATCAATGACAAACAATATGCACTGCCTTTTGCCACGGATACGAGAAAAGTCTACAAACTGGGAGTAAACTTCAGCCATCGTACACGCAACATTGAAAAATGGGTGGTGGAAGAAGCCCATTCATAGCTTCTCCCCATCCTTAAACTCTTCCCACTTCCTGACCACCGTATCAATGGAAATATCCAGCAATTTCATCTGACTGAACAATTCCGGCAGATTTTCTGTCATAAACTTCAGGCTTCGGGTCTGTTTTATCTTCTCCAGGGCATCAACAGTCACAAAATACCCCAGCCCTCGCCGGGTGTAGATAATCCCCCACTGCAACAGCAGGTCGTAAGTCTTCACCACGGTATTGGTGTTGACTTCGAACATAACGGCCTGTTCCCGCACACTGGGTATGCGATCATCTGAATGATACTTCCAGCCAGTATCTCGTCGCAGATTCGTTCTGCCATTTGCAGATAAATGGCTCGGTCTTGCTTGAAATCTACCATCTTACTATCTAAACTCCAACTTTCTAAAACCTTTATAGGTCATGATAACAGCTACTATGCTCCAAACCACAGAAACAATCGACCATGTGTATTTAATGATACTTTTAGGAGCACCTAATCCATACATACACAATACTGGCAACACATAAGACAAAACACATAAAACAACTATCAGCCAGAACCGGGTTTTGCTGTATTGTTTCCTCAACATAACCACCAAAGTCCACAGGGCTACATAAAAAGCAATCACCACCTGCAGCATAAGTTGCTTAAGTCCATAGCCTCCTCCCAAAAAGAGAAGAACCGGTCCGTTCGTTTCCTCTGTAAAAAGCAATGGAATAGCCAGTTGCATAAAGATATTCGATAATATCGCACATCCCAACAACATCACCGTACCTATCAAAAAAGTACTGAAAAACAAACTTACATATTTTTCTGCCAATGTGACCGGAAGCATGAACTTATTTATCAGACCTCTGTCATTCCGCATATCTTCCACCAGGCTCCAGAACGTAAAATAATAAGATAGGAGTATCAGCAATTGCTCTATGAGTGACAAGCATTCTTTCAAACTCTCTCCTGACACCAAGGCACAAAACACACAGATACTAAAAGAGCGTAAAAACAAAAGCTGGATAAAGGCTTTCTTTTTTCCATAGCCAAACATTTCCTTTAACTGAAACTGACTAAACTTCCACATTTCTTTCATTGCAAAACTTTTCATATCCTTCCTCCTCCCTTGATTAATGCATTAAACAGCAGTTCCAAAGATACTTCCGTATCCATGTTTTCCTGCTTATGAGTGATTACATGGTAACCTTCGGTACAAGCTTCTGCATATAGCACTCCTTCTTCATTACTTTGGATTCCGAACGAATACCGACTAGCGATTTCCTCCAAAGAAGCCCGCATACACAGGAGCATCCTTTCTTAACACAATCACATCGGTCAACAGATTTTCAATGTCCTGCACAATGTGTGTAGACAAAACCACTATCTGATCTTCACGAACATGCTTCATCAGCAGCTTACGAAACATCTTTCGTGCCGGAATATCCATTCCATTGGCGGCCTCATCCAATAATAGAACTTTCGTTCCCAGCGACAAGGCAATACTGAATGCCACTTTGTGCTTCTCTCCCAACGACAATTTGTCCAAATGTTCAATATCCCACTGTATTTCAAAATTGGTCAGACAGTCATCCAGCACTTCTGCACGAAACTTAGGATAGAATTTGGAATAAATGGCAAGAAAGTGTTCCAGCCTCATATCCGGAAAAATAAAGTCAGCTGGCAGCATGAATACTTCCCTCAAAGTTTCTACCTCCCTTTTCCGGGAGTTGCGACCGTCTACATAAATCTCACCGTCGTGAGCGAAAAGCTTACCAGCAATCAGTTTCAAAAGCGTGGTCTTGCCTGAGCCGTTCATTCCCAACAGACCATAGAATCTCCCTTCCTTCAAACGGAGATTCAAATTGTCCAATACATTTTTATCGGACTGATACCCAAATGAAACACCTCTCAATTCTACCATAACCTTTAAATTAAAAATCGTTACACTGTACCATTAAAGTGGTACAGCAAAAATAACTTTTTTTCTTGAACAAACAAATGGTTTTACGGAAATTATGATGCAATATCCAACAAACCTCAGCACACTTTCTACGTTTCCATTCTGTGAACCCTACGTTTCCCGATGCGGAACCGTACGTTTCGCATAAGGAAAACATATGGTTCCGCGCTGAGAAACGTAAAAGACTTCTTTCCCTCCGAAAGTATTCGCTTTGATAATTCCAGCTATTTTTCGTAACTTCGCATGTTCATCTAACAAGAAAAGATACATGTCAGAAAATGATTTTATTACCATAAAGGGTGCCCGGGTGAATAACCTGAAAAACATCGACGTACGTATCCCACGCAACAAGCTGGTAGTCATTACCGGACTGTCGGGCTCGGGAAAGTCGTCGCTGGCATTCGATACGCTGTATGCCGAAGGGCAAAGACGCTATGTAGAAAGTCTGTCTTCTTACGCCCGCCAGTTTCTCGGACGTATGAGCAAACCGGAATGTGACTTTATCAAAGGGATTCCACCTGCCATCGCCATTGAACAGAAAGTGACGAGCCGCAACCCGCGTTCTACCGTGGGTACCTCGACGGAGATTTATGAATACCTACGCCTGCTTTTCGCACGGGTAGGGAAAACGTATTCTCCCGTAAGCGGGCAACTGGTAAAGAAGGACAGTGTGGAAGACATCGTGAACTGCATGCTGTCTTACCCGAAGGGCACACGCTACACCGTACTGACACCTATCCTTCCCCGTGACGGAAGAAGTGTGGCAGAACAGCTGGACATGGATATGAAGCAGGGCTTTACCCGACTGGAAGTGGACGGCGAGATGGTACGCATTGAAGATTATACCTACGATGAGAACGATAAGGTGTATCTGTTAGTGGACCGCATGAGCTGCGATGACAGCAAGGATGCCATCAGCCGACTGACGGATTCTGCCGAGACGGCTATGTACGAAGGTGACGGCACATGTATGCTTCGTTTCTATTTGTCGGATGACACCCGCCTGCATGTATTCAGCACGAAGTTTGAAGCCGACGGCATCAAGTTTGAAGAACCGAACGACCAGATGTTCTCATTCAACTCTCCGCTGGGAGCCTGCCCTACGTGCGAAGGCTTCGGAAAGATTATCGGTATTGATGAACACCTGGTGGTGCCCAACCGTGCGCTGAGCGTGTACGATGGTGCCGTGCTTTGCTGGAGGGGCGAGAAAATGGGAGAATGCTGAATGAGTTCCTTCGGGAAGCTCCGGCTCATGATTTCCCCATCTTTGCTCCCTATTATGAGCTGACACAGGAACAGAAAGATTACCTCTGGCACGGGCCAAGGGAGAAGGTCTGCATCGACTCTTTCTTCAAGATGCTGGAAGAAAACCAATATAAGATACAATATCGCGTGATGCTGGCCCGCTACCGGGGAAAAACGACTTGCCCTACCTGTCACGGAAGCCGGTTGAAAAAGGAGGCCAGCTACGTACGAGTGGGTGGAAAGAATATCTCGGAACTGGTAGAAACGCCGATTACCCAGTTGCAGGAATTTTTCCGTACGCTCACACTGGATGCGCACGACACTCTCGTGGCACAACGCCTGCTGAGTGAAATCAAGAACCGTCTGACATTCCTGTCGGATGTGGGACTGGGTTACTTGACGCTGAACAGGTTGAGCAACTCGCTTTCGGGAGGTGAAAGTCAGCGAATCAACCTGGCCACCTCGTTAGGAAGCAGTCTGGTAGGCTCATTGTATATTCTTGACGAACCAAGTATCGGTCTGCACAGTCGTGACACTACCCGCCTTATCAAGGTGCTGCGCCAGTTACAGCAATTAGGAAACACGGTAGTGGTAGTGGAACACGATGAAGAAATCATCTGTGCAGCAGATTATATCATCGACATCGGCCCGAAAGCCGGACGACTGGGCGGACAAGTGGTGTATGAGGGCGACATGAAAGATTTACAGAAGGGAAGCGACAGCTATACCGTGAAATACCTGTTAGGAGAAGAGACCATCGACCTGCCTGCCAGCCATCGTCCGTGGAACAATTACATCGAAATCAAGGGAGCACGTGAGAACAACCTGAAAGGCATCGACGTGCGCTTCCCGCTTAACGTGATGACGGTGGTGACGGGGGTCAGCGGTTCCGGAAAGAGTACGCTGGTACGCGACATTTTCTACAAGGCTCTGAAACGGGAATACAGTGAATCGAGCGAACGTCCGGGCGAATTCATCTCACTGGAAGGAGACATCCGTCAGGTGAACGACATCGAGTTTGTAGACCAGAACCCTATCGGTAAGTCTTCCCGAAGCAATCCGGTGACTTATGTCAAGGCGTACGACGAAATCCGCAAACTGTTTGCCGACCAGCCGCTGGCCAAGCAGATGGGATACAGCGCAGGCTATTTCTCGTTCAACACGGAAGGCGGACGTTGCGAAGAATGCAAGGGAGAAGGTACGGTAACGGTAGAAATGCAGTTCATGGCCGACCTGGTGCTGGAATGTGAGTCGTGCCACGGCAAGCGCTTCAAGAACGACACGCTGGAAGTGAAGTTCGAAGGAAAAAACATTTACGACATACTAGAAATGACGGTCAACCAGGCCATCGAGTTCTTTACGGAACACAACCAGAAGAAGATTGTCAAGAAGTTGCGCCCGCTACAGGATGTGGGACTGGGTTACATCAAGTTAGGTCAGTCTTCGTCTACCCTCTCGGGAGGAGAAAACCAGCGCGTGAAACTGGCGTACTTCCTCAGCATCGAAAAGGCACAGCCTACCATTTTCGTGTTCGACGAACCGACGACTGGCTTGCACTTCCATGACATAAAAAAACTACTGGAAGCTTTCGATGCCCTCATCAGTCGGGGACATACGCTGGTCATCATCGAACACAACATGGATGTCATCAAATGCGCCGACCATGTGATTGACCTCGGTCCGGAAGGTGGCGACATGGGGGGAAATCTCGTGGCAGCTGGCACACCGGAAGAAGTGACCAAATGTGCGGCCTCCTATACGGGACAATACCTGGCAGAAAAACTCAATCAGTAATCTTAACGAACAGACACATGACTCAAACTCTTGAAACCCTATACAGCCAGTTCACCGGCCATGCTCCGGAAAGCGTGGAAGCATTGCCGGGAGCCGGTTCCAACAGAAGCTACTACCGCCTGAAGGGTACTCCGACTCTTATCGGGGTATGCGGTACTTCACGCGAAGAAAACGAGGCCTTCATCTACCTGTCACTCCATTTTCAGGCACAGCATCTTCCGGTACCGGCGGTGCATGCCGTTTCCAACGACGGACTCTGTTACCTGCAGGATGATTTAGGAACAGATTCCCTGTTCCAGCTTATCGCACACGGAAGAGAAACCGGAGAGTTTGACTCAATTGAAAAGAACTTGCTGAAGAAGGTCATCCGGTTGCTGCCCCGCATACAGCTTGAAGGGGCACAAGGACTGGATTTCGGAAAATGCTATCCGGCGGTAGAGTTCAATCACAGAAGCATTCTGTGGGACTTGAACTACTTTAAATACTGTTTTCTGAAAGCTACGGGAGTGGAATTCAGAGAAGATTTGTTAGAAGACGATTTCGAAACCCTTTGCCAGACACTGATAGAGAGCATGGAACCCCAACCGGTATTCATGTATCGTGACTTCCAGAGCCGTAATATCATGGTGAAGGACGGAGAGCCTTACCTGATTGACTTCCAGGGAGGACGGAAAGGACCACTGTATTATGACGTGGCTTCTTTCCTCTGGCAAGCCAAGGCCAACTATCCGGACAGCCTGCGCCAGGAACTGATTGACGAGTACTTGGAAGCCCTACGCCCCTACAAACAGATAGAAAAGGAAGTATTCCTGTCCCGTCTACGTCATGTCGTATTGTTCCGCACGCTACAAGTACTGGGAGCTTACGGCTTCCGCGGCTACTTCGAGAAAAAGACTCATTTCATCGAAAGCATTCCTTTCGCTATTGAGAATCTGCGCCAGTTATTGCAGGAGGGTTTTCCGGAATATCCTTATCTCTGCGAGGTATTACAGCGCATGACAGAACTGAAGCAATTTGCCGCTGTACGCAACCGCCGTAACCTGACGGTCACAGTGATGAGTTTCTCTTACCGGAAAGGGATTCCGGAAGATGAAAGCGGAAATGGTGGAGGATACGTGTTTGACTGCCGCGCCGTACACAACCCCGGACGCTACGAACAGTACAAATCGCTTACAGGACTAGACGCACCGGTCATCGAATTTTTAGAGAAGGACGGAGAGATTACAGAATTCCTTCGTCATACCGACGCTCTGGTGGATGCCCACGTGCAGCGTTTCCTGGAACGTGGATTCTCGCACCTGATGATTTGCTTCGGATGCACCGGAGGACAGCACCGCTCCGTGTACTCTGCTCAGCACACAGCAATGCACTTGCATGAAAAATTTAAAATTAATGTACACTTGATTCATCGGGAACAACAAATAGACCAATTACTGAAAGCCAAATGAAAGCCATGATATTTGCTGCCGGACTGGGTACCCGGCTCAAACCGCTGACCGACCACATGCCTAAAGCCTTAGTTCCGGTGGCCGGACGTCCCATGCTGGAACATGTGATTCTCAAACTGAAAGAAGCGGGATTTACCGAACTAGTCATCAACATTCACCATTTCGGAGACAGATTATCGATTTTCTGAAAGCTAACCAGAATTTCGGACTGACCATTCATATCAGCGATGAACGTGACATGTTGCTGGACACAGGGGGCGGTATCAAAAAGGCGGCAACTTTCTTTACAGGAACGGAACCGTTCTTGGTACACAATGTGGACATCTTGTCGAATGCCGACCTAAAAGAAGTCTATGATTTTCATCGGAAAAGTCAGAATCTGGCTACACTGCTGGTCAGCCCGCGCAAGACCTCACGCTACCTGTTGTTTGATACGGACAACCGCCTGCAGGGCTGGATTCATAAAGATACCCTGCAGACCAAACCGGAAGGATTTGTGTACGAACCGGGTCAATACCGCGAATATGCGTTCAGCGGCATCCATGTAATTTCACCGGAACTGTTTCATTACATGGAGGGAGAGGCATGGAACGGTAAATTTCCCATCATGGATTTTTATCTGTACACCTGCCGGCAACTCCAGCTCGGAGGATACATCAAAGAAGACTTGCAACTGATTGACATCGGCAAACCGGACACGCTGGCCTGGGCCGAAGAATTCCTGAAAGATTAATACCAAGTAACTGCACTACCCGTATTGCTTCGCTGATCCCACTTCAGGGCATCGGTCAGCATGCTGGAGTTGGCACGGATAGAGAAGTTATAAGAAGTAAACGGACCGAACACCAATCCGCAACTCATATTAAAACAATGCAAGTCACGGGTAATGTTCAAGGTTGTCATAGACATCTCCTTAGAGGTAAAGTCGTATCCGGTAGAATACGTCATATTCCAACGGCTACCAATCTTGAAGTTACCCGACACGTTCAATGAATGCGTCAATGAATACGGATAACGCATGGTCTTGATGTTAATGTCCTTCGAACGGTCTTCACGAATACTGTAGCTATAGCTCAAGCTGACACTCCAAGGCAATTTGAAAGCCAGGTAACCGTCTGAATCGACAGAAGCTTTCTCCGTCTTTCGCATGTTGGAGTTGTTATTCTGTTCTTCTGTTTCTTCCTCTGTCTCCTCGTCTTCATTTTCTTCCTTACCTTTATTGTCCTTGTTCTTTTCATCCTCTTCTTTCTTACCGAAGAGTTTCTTGAAAGTATCGTTGTTCAAGGTATAAGAGAATGAACCACTGTATCCCTGGAAACGTCCGAAACGTCCATAAGACCATTCTGTGCGGTCGCCCACCACTACATTACCATTTTCATCGAACTGGTATGCATACGTAGCGAATGAGGCATTCATATTAAATGTATAGCTCTTGGTCAGCTTCAAACGAAGGTTCATGCTCAAGTCACTCCACTTTTTATTGGCTACGTCGTAAGAAAGAGAAGCCCCTAACTGGTCAATCAAGCTGATTTTCTTGTAGCCGGTAGTATCCTTGTCCGACTTCATCTTCATCTCGATATTGTTATCAATTGAGAAGCTGATGTTCTGTGACATATTCTTTCCCGGATAGCCGTATACAGCTCCTTCATAAGGAGAATACTCTACGGTACGCACCTCACCGTCTTCATCCGTATAAGTATAAGTGTCGTAATAGCCGTAACGTGATTTTCCAAAGTCCGGTGTATAGGTATAGCTGACGGTCGGTGTAAAGACGTGACGAATCTGAAGCTCCTTGCTCTTCATGAACAAAGGCTTGTACATACCATACAACTTGGTATTCATCTGTAAAGACAGGTTGTAATCATACAAACGGTTGAACCCGTTGATGGTATCTCGCTTCACATGATCACGCGAGGTAGGACTCGCATCATAGCTCTGCTTTACTTTCCGCAAATACCAGCGTTCTGTGTAATTGAACGAAGGAACGATGTTGATATACTTGAACAAGTTGAAAGTTGCCGAAACCGGAATCTTGTGCTGCATACCGTTCTCCCACTGTGTCAAAGGTGTCTTGAACAACAGATTATCCTTTGTGCTGATGGAGTTGGTGATACTTCCGGTGTACTGTAATGAAATCTTTTCGTACCAACGCTCATCTCCTGCCGATTTTTTACGCTTGAACGGATAAATACGGTTCAATGAGATATTTACGTCCGGAAGCGTCATACTCAAAGAAGAGTCACGCGTATTCTGCGTGATATTGAATGCTCCAGAGATGTTCAATCCAATTTCCGGAAAGTTACGTGAGTAGCTCACACTGGAAGCCTTGGTATTCTGAGAATACTGTTGCGGATTATACAAACTACTCAAACTAGAACGGTCATAACTACTGGTGGCAAAGTTCACACTGGCCGAGAACGAACTGTTCGGATTAGCCTTGGCATCCTGCCGGTGACTCCACTGGATACGGAAATCTTTCGACACAGAATAGTCGGGCATGTTCTTCTCACCCGTTTTTGTCACCAAATAACTGGCATTGAACGAGCCACTGAATTTATAACGCTTGTTATAGTTAGATGCAGCCGATAATCCCCAAGAACCCTTCGTAAAGATTTCTCCCAACACTTTTAAGTCCATCTGGTCACTGATGGCAAAATAATAACCACCGTCACGCAGATAGAAACCACGATTCATTTCATCACCATACGTCGGCATGATGAAACCAGAAGAATAGCTACTGTTGAAAGGGAAGAAACCAAAAGGTACGGCAATAGGAAGAGGCACATCCTCTACCACGAGCTGTGCAGGTCCGAATACTACGTTTTTCTTCGGACGTACCTTTGCCATGGAAAGTTTCAAATAAAAATGAGGATGTTCGTGATTGTCGCAAGTAGTATATTTACCATGACGCATGTAAATTTCATCGTTTGCCCCTTTCTTTCCTTCCTCACTGGTGACATATCCTTCACCTTGCTGTGTGACAATGCTATTGATGAAACCCTTCTTGGTCTTGAAGTTATAGCGCATGATTTTAGATTCATACGGTGTTTCTCCATCCTTGAAAATCGGTGAACCCGTTTCCACTCCTGCCGTATCGGTCACTCCCGTGGCATAGACGGTACTGCTGTCCATATTCATCGTAATCACCGCAGAGGTCAGCTCAATGTTCTGGTAATTCACTTTACCTTCTCCATAAAGATGTGCATAGCCCTCTTTCGTAAAGACAATCGAATCGCTTGCCTCATAAATGACCGGCGCATCCAGCGGTTCTTTTTTCTTTGTGGTATCTGCGGCCAGCGAGTCCATTCCCAGCGAATCCAGCGCCAGCGAGTCCCGATGAAGGGAATCGGTCTTCTCTCCTCCCCGCATACGTTTTCCTCTCACACGCTGTGCTTCGGCATAGAATGAGCAGAAAAAGCCAAAAACAAACAGAGATAGCAGTAAATATGTAGTTCTTCTAAATGATGTCATCACCGTCTTTTTACGCAATATGCGGTGCAAAAGTAAGCATTATCCGACAAATAAACGTCAACGCTTTCCTTTTTAATGTATTTTTAGTTCTACAAAAAGAGTTTACACCAGGCATCAAAACGTGCCAACCCTCTTCCCCATGCTTTTCAATACTCTTTCGGGCCTTCTCCACGCTCTTTTCCTTATCCAATTTGGTCTTTGAATAAAACTTATCGGCAA
>ENA-OQHA01000925-OQHA01000925.1-human-gut-metagenome-genome-assembly--contig:-NODE-925-length-12702-cov-3.436183_pt1 | contig 12702 bp, 10 predicted proteins | sample MGYA00242558_ERZ504707 | MGnify/ENA primary metagenome ERZ504707 (study PRJEB26092, sample SAMD00036197) | human gut metagenome | host: Homo sapiens | study: EMG produced TPA metagenomics assembly of... | reverse complement strand
ATGCCAATATCTGAGTCTTATTGATATGATACTCCTTTGACAAATGAGCTATTAACTCTCCTTGTTTTACCCGGCTAACGATAATAAGCCGTTGTTCATAACTGTACTTCATAAAAAACACCCCAAAAGTTTTGTGTCTAACTTTTGGGGTGCAGTACAAATATGAGACAGCCTCTTTCTATATTAACTAACAACACGATCACAACTAAAACATAAAACTAAAAATTTTCTTTTGAGAAGTCTTAAATCGTTCAATTTCCAAAGAGAGCGATTTCTTTAATTGAACAGCCATAAAGCCCAGAAAAGGCAGATTTGTTTCTTCTTCCTGTGATTGACGTAAGGCAGAAATATACTCTTCCCTATCTTCCTTAAATATCTTAGTCGGAAAAAGGTTGTAGCAGAACTGAATATAATTCATCAGTAGGCGGGCGGTTCTTCCGTTGCCATCGACCCACGGATGAATGGTCACTAAGTTAAGATGGGCATTGAAACTTAGTTCGTATTGTTCCCGAAATGTTCCCACTGCCTTCTGTTTTTCCTGTAATAAAGCGCAAAGTTCCTCTACTTTGGCAGGGACTTTCTGATAACTCATATAAGAACGTCCATCAATACCAGCCGTCACGCCACACAAGCGAAATTCACCTTTGGAAGAATCAAAAGAGCCACCCATAACGTTATAAATACTGCCTGTCGTACGCATCAATGTCGAATTCAACTTTTGCAAGAATGCTGAATTAATTGGTTTCTTACTTTTGGCTTCCTCTTTGGCAAGCTCATATGCCTTCTTTAAGTCCTCATTCATCAAATGATACACCAAAGGCTTCCCTTTAGCTGTCAATCCCTCATCGAAAAGCATTTGTGCCTCCGCTTCGGTGAGTGTAGAACCCTCAATTGCTGTAGAATGGGTAATAAGAGAATAGAGGTAGTACTTTTCATAGTCCACCGCTTCACTAATACCAAGTTGCTGAAACTTTTGGTATAACCGTTCAATCTCTTGCCAAACACCTTGTTCCATTGACTTTTATTTAATTGGATTTATCTCTTTTCAAAGGTAGTGTATTTGTATTGCGTAGCCAAAGAAAATAATGACTTACTACTATATTTTTGCGCCTGTGGGGAAAATGTGGGGAAAAATCAGGCAAACAAAAAGGCTAAGCGATTAATTGTTAATCGCTTAGCCTTTCATTCAGTACCCAGACCGGGTCGAACCGGGATGGATGTTACTCCACTGGTGTTTGAGACCAGCGCGTCTACCGATTCCGCCATCTGGGCAACTAAATCAGGGAATATGTATTTCCTTAATTGCGGTGCAAAGGTAGTCAAATATTTTGAAACCACAAGCATTTCACGCAAAAAAGTGAAAATAATTTTCATCTAACACTATTTAGAACTCTTTCCGGACATTGTTCGAAAAATAAAGGCTATCTTAGCATAAACTTTTAAAGCTACGCCGATATCATGAATAACAACTACTATTGTATCATCATGGCTGGAGGAATGGGACGCCGTTTCTGGCCTTACAGTCGCAAAGCATTGCCTAAACAGTTTCTTGATTTCTTTGGAACAGGACAGACTTTATTACAACAAACTTTCGACAGATACAAAAAAATAATTCCAACAAACAACATTTACATTACAACTCATAAAGATTATAAACAAATCGTTCTTGATCTGCTACCAGAAATAACTGAAGGACAGCTGATTATTGAAGAAGAAAGACGTAATACAGCCCCTTCCATCGCTTACGCATCGCACATTATTCAGAAAATAAATCCAGACGCAACCATCGTCGTAGCCCCGTCCGACCATCTGATACTGAAAGTGGAAGAATTTAAAGAAGCTATTTTGAAAGGACTGGAATTTGCATCGAAAAATGACAAGCTGGTTACATTGGGAATAAAGCCTAAACGCCCAGAAACAGGATATGGATACATTCAGATAGACGAAGAAAAAAAAGGAGATTTTTATAAAGTAAAAACTTTCATAGAAAAGCCGGCTCGTGAATTTGCAGAAATATTCGTGCAAAGCAATGAATTTTATTGGAACTCTGGCATTTTTGTATGGCATGTCAATACTATACTGAAAGCTTTTCACGAATGATGTCAGAAATCTGCCCACGAGTAGAATGTGATGTACCCGACTTCACTTCGTGTCCGAACATTTCGATAGATTACAGTATTATGGAAAAAGCCGACAATGTATACGTGCAGTTATGCGATTTCGGCTGGGCCGATCTGGGTACTTGGGATGCACTTTATGATGCTTCGCCCAAAGACACGAACCACAACGTAATAATTAACAGTAATACTGTACTTTACAATTGCAAAGACAGTATCATATTAGTACCGGAAGGACAACTTGCCGTAGTTCAAGATTTAGACGGCTATCTGGTTGCATCACGTGACAACGTACTCCTTATCTGTAAAAAAGATGACCACGATGCAATCCGCAAGTTTGTAAATGATGTAGAAATGAAGTTCGGAGAAAAAATACTCCTGATCTTATTATATATAAAATCAAGAAAAAACAAAGACTTACAGATATTATACACGATAGAGAAGGAGCTTCCCCACTACTTTAATTCCTTCTGCATGTATCTGTAACATAGAGGCGATAAAATCCCTCGATTTTTTCGTACAAAAAAGAAAAAAACTTCTCGATATTTTTATAAAAACATGCCCATATTTTTTCCAAAATATGGGCATGTTTTTTCGATAGCAATTATGATTGGTTTCTTGACACTTTAATATTCAAAAGTGATACCAAGAGTAGGCAGCAAGGTTCCACTTTCCTGTTTTATAGACTTCATTACGTAACGTCGTTCCGAAAGAGGAGCCGTTGGATTTTCAATCTGCCCGGTACTCATCAGCACATCAGGCTGACGAAGTTTACTAGCCGTAATATTCTGGATATCAAGATAAACACCAAACATACATTTCTTCCAATAAAACATTTTATCAACACGGATATCCAGCTGTCCAAAAGCCGGCAGACGCTCTGTATTATACCGATCGTAATCATAATATGTTTTACCCTGTGCATTCCATGCTTCTACCAAGGATGACTTTTCTACATCATACGGTGTATAAGGCGAACCTCCGATGCAGCTTATTTTCATACCCACACTCCAGTTTTTTGGAAAGTTATAAGTTCCACTTACATTGAATATAAAGCGATTATCCCATGCAGAGGCACATAATCACCTTCTTTCCCATCACGGAATTCACTTTTGAAAATTGTTAATGAGGATGATAAGTTCAACCGTTGAACTAACAGCCACTTAAACATCATTTCTATTCCGTATGAACGTCCCTCAGCTGTAGATATCAGCTGTTCGTTACCTATTACCCCGTAGTCATTTCCCTTACAAGCCAAAGGTATGCCGTCAGACACGGACAAAGGCATATCGCGATAGAATTTATAAAATCCCTCAGCCGATATTTCCATATTCCCATTAGGCTGCCAAGAAAGCCCAACACTTTCCTGAGATACGGAAATATAATCTAGATTACGGTTCAGGTAACTGCCATCATTTCCTTTAAAACCGAGCGCTGTATAAGGTGGAAGCTGATAATACAGTCCCATGTGACCACTTAAGAACAGACGGTCAATCAATCTGTACGATACAGACAGACGAGGAGAAAGCTGCCTCCACAGCTCTTTCATCTTGTCGTTATAATTATTCCCATCTGTACGAACTCCAAGTGATGCAGTAAAACGCTCGTCTGGAGCTGAATAATCCATTGAAGCAAAAAGTCCCCAACGGAATATATCCAGATTTGTACGGTAATCGAAAATTTGTACTTCATCTGTAAAAACTCTCTGGTAAGTTGTATTGGAATATTGGGAATAATTCAATTCCACACCAGCATTCAGCTTCCAAAGGTTCCAGGTAGAAGTGTTTTCCATCCGCAATTTCGTTTCTTGCTCTACTGACCGAAGACGCAACGTCAGATTATCCTCCGAGCTTTCATCATTGTCGTGATATTTCAGGTTACGGTTATTTAAATAGCTATGGCTTAACGTCACCGACTGAACATGCGGACCGCATAATGCCGATATACACCTCCCAAAGTAAAAGTTTCCTGATTTATCTTAGGCAAATAACCTAATATATATTCAGCATCCTCTCCTTCTATATCAAAGTTCAGCTTCATCCGGTCAATACCGCCCAATCCAAGCAACGTCAGTTCATTACGTGCATCAAAACGCGTTTTCAGTTTAAACGAAGCATCCGTATAAGCAGGAAGCAAAGGTAATCCCAAAACTTTAAACAACATTTGCAAATAAGATTGTCGTACTGATACCAGATAAGAAGTCTTATCTCCCAGGTGTCCGTTAGAGGTAAGCGCTACTTCCGACGCTCCTAACGTAGCTTTCAGTGAGTTATGCTCCATATCTCCGTCGCGCAGACTAAAATCGAGCACTGAACTCAAGGCATTTCCCCTATTGGCAGGAAAAGCACCGCTATAAAACTTCACATTACGTATCAGATCGGCATCAATCAGTCCTACCGGACCTCCTGAAGCCCCCTGCGTACTGAAATGATTGATATTCGGTATTTCTACCCCATCAAGGTAAAAACGGTTTTCCGATGGTCCACCACCACGTACAATCAAATCATTCCGGTAGCCGATGGGAGAAAAAGCAACTCCCGGATAGTTTTGTACCACACGGGATATGTCACGATTGGCACCGGGTGCTTTTTCTATCTCCTGCAAACCAATTACACGAAGGCTGACCGGACTTTCTGCTACTTTTTGAAAAGGAGAAGCCGTAACAGTTACTCCTTCCAATTGTGTTCCCTCCTCTTCCATTTCAATCTGAATATGAGGAGTACGGTGATTTACACGATACTCGGATGTAAAGACCGTTTTGTACCCCAACATGGAAGCCTGCAAACGGTAGATTCCCGGCGGAACCTGTTCGACGCTAAAATGCCCTTCGGCATCTGTAGAAGAGCCTATTCCTAAGCCAACAACCAGTACATTGACAAATTCCAGTGGTTTACGACTTGTTTTATCTATTACAGTTCCTTCTATGCGGTATGTTTGTCCATAAGCCAGCATACAAAAGGCCAGCAACATCGACAAGAATATCACTTTCTTCATCATAATAAATACTTTAAATCACTGTATAAATCAAAAAAGCCATCCTGCGAGATGAAGGATGGCTTTCATTCTTGTAATATTGTGGTAGAAAGGAGGTATCAAGCTTTGCCTTCCCAGGCGTTATGAATACGTTCTGCGATGGACTTAAACTCTTCATCGCTCAGCTTCAGTTTCGGATTAGAAAACAGCATATCCGATTCATTCTGAATAGGGATCAGATGAATATGAGCATGAGGTACTTCAAGACCAATTACTGCTTCTCCAACCTTGCGGCAAGGGAAAGCTTTCTGAATAGCCAGCGCCACATGTTTTGCAAATACATGCATAGCAGCCAATTCTTCATCGCTCAGATCGTAGATATAATCGACTTCTTTTTTAGGGACAACCAGTGTATGTCCCTTTACCAACGGATTTATATCCAAAAAAGCATAGAACTTATCGTCCTCTGCAACCTTATAACTGGGAATTTCCCCCGCAACGATTTTACTGAATATTGTTGCCATAATATGATATATAAAAAAAGGCAAGTCCGCAACAAAGCAGACCCGCCTTATAGTTAAAACGATATTCCTGTTACTTCCAGACTGATTTTACCCTGTGGAATAGTAATTTCTGCAATATCACCCACTTTCTTACCCAACAAACCCTGAGCAATCGGTGTATTTACAGAAATCTTACCCAGTTTCAGGTTAGCTTCAGTTTCCGACACGATAGTATATGCCATCTTCATGCCAGTCTTTACATTCTTCAGTTCTACACGAGTAAGAATCTGAACTGTATCAGCTTTCAATTTAGATGTATCTATAATCTTCGCATCACCAATTGTTGCTTTCAACTGATTTATTTTCATTTCCAGCATGCCTTGAGCTTCCTTAGCTGCATCATATTCTGCATTCTCAGACAAGTCACCCTTGTCGCGAGCTTCAGCAATAGCAGCTACAATCTTCGGACGCTCTACAGATTCCAGATGCTTTAATTCTGCTACCAATTTCTGATAGCCTTCTTCTGACATATAAGCCATAGTTTTTTCCTCCTTATTATATTCGTTATTAATTAAACTGTTCTTGCTTATAAAACAAAAAAGAATCCCGATACACAAACATGTATCGGAACCCTTCTCTGTTATGACTTTGGCAAAGATACGCCTTTTATTGATACCAGTCAAGTACCAAAGCGCACTATTTTCACATGCTTTTCAACATGTTATAATAATTTCTTAATCGCTTCTTCCAAATCTGTTTTCGGACCAATTCTCATATTCAGTTCATTGTTCCGGCCTACCAAAAATGCTGTCGGCAACTGAGTCACACCATACAATCTGACATAAGTAGAATATGGTCCTTGAGGATCGCGAACGCAAATCCAAGGCAGATTATCAGCTGCGGTTTTCCAGAAATGCTCATCGGTATCTAATGAAACCTGATAGATTTCCAATCCCTGTGAAGCATACTTATCATATATTTCACGCAACAGCAAATTACGTGCTCCTGATTCTGCACTTCCATATGCGGTAAAGTCTATCAGCACTACCTTACCTTTTAAATCTGTAAGATGACGGACTGTACCTTTTATATCCATCAATGGAATATCAATAATAGAAGCTTCCTGTATTTTATCTGCTGGAATATCCAAAGGTTTCACCTGCGGAGCACGGGTATTTTTCATACTTGATAACCATATTATACAGATTACGTGAACGGTCAGCATGTGGATACAAATTGTTCATACTTGTAGCCACAGCAGCAAAACATTTCACATCTTCCTTATTATTCAACGGATCGAAAATCATATATCCATTTAAGACCTGGAATAAAGCAAAATACGCATAAGGTTTATTGGGAGCAACGAATATATAATTCCGCTTCACTTCATCCTTATATGCATCTACCATACGTGTCAGACTGTCTTGAGCAATACCAACAGGTATTCCCGACTGAGCCATACGATTCACACGTTCCTGCAAATCAGTCTGCAATAAAACCAGTTCTTTGATTTTCTGATTATTTTCAGAGCCTTGAATATTGTACTCCGTTGCAAAATTTTTATAATCAGCCTTTACTTCAACAGTTTCAGTAGAATCAACCGAGAAGTTTATCACTTTATTATCAATACGCAATCGGTAAAAATCAGGCGCTTCGGGACGAGCGGCAGCAAAGCTGAAAGCTCCATCACTTCCTAATTCCACTGAATCCAGCGCAACAATACCATCTAATCCTGTCTGCTCCAGATATAACATTTTATCGGCAGCATCGGTCACTTCTCCCTGCACCTTAAAAGCAGGCTCGCTGTTGCAGGCCGTAAAACCTGCGAACAACAGAGCTGCAGCGATATAAGCATTTCTTTTCATTAGCGATTATTATTCATTTCGGGATGCAAAGATACGGCTTTTTATGAGTTCACAAAGTTTTTATCCAAGTTCTTATAAAATGACATATTTTTTTTAGCCTGATCCAAGTGCCGATATTATAAACCTCAAATGTAAAATGGAATAAGAATTATATAAAAATACGTACAGACTAAACTTTTATCTCATTTACACCCGATTAGTATAATAATATTTGTATCTTTGCGCGAACTTTAAGAAGACTTTTATATTAAAACATTTTTTATGATCAATCCTATTGTTAAGACGATCGAGCTAGGTGATGGAAGAACCATTACACTCGAAACGGGAAAGCTGGCAAAACAGGCAGATGGTGCTGTTATGCTACGCATGGGTAATACCATGTTGCTGGCTACTGTTTGTGCAGCAAAAGATGCAGTTCCCGGTACAGATTTTATGCCGCTCCAGGTAGAGTATAAAGAAAAATATTCAGCATTCGGACGTTTCCCGGGTGGCTTTACCAAACGCGAAGGCAAAGCTTCTGATTATGAAATTCTGACTTGCCGCTTGGTAGACCGCGCTTTGCGTCCATTGTTCCCCGACAATTTCCACGCAGAAGTTTACGTAAACATCATTTTGTATTCAGCAGACGGTGTAGATATGCCTGATGCTTTGGCAGGTTTAGCTGCTTCTGCAGCATTGGCCGTATCCGACATTCCTTTCGGCGGTCCGATTTCAGAAGTACGTGTAGCACGCATTGACGGTCAATTCGTTATCAATCCTACATTCGAACAGCTTGAAAAAGCCGATATGGATCTGATGGTAGCTGCCACTTATGAAAACATCATGATGGTAGAAGGTGAAATGAACGAAGTGAGCGAACAAGATTTGTTAGAAGCTTTAAAAGCTGCTCACGAAGCAATCAAGATACACTGTAAGGCACAGATGGAACTGATGGAAGAAGTTGGTTCTACTGTTAAACGTGAATATTGCCACGAAGAAAATGACGAAGACTTACGCAAAGCCGTTCATGACGCTTGTTATGAAAAAGCTTATGCAATAGCTGCATCAGGAAACCGCAATAAACACGAACGTCAGGATGCATTTGATGCAATCTGTGAAGAATTCAAAGCTCAGTTTACAGAAGAAGAGCTTGAAGAAAAAGCAGGAATGATAGACCGTTACTACCATGACGTAGAAAAAGAAGCTATGCGTCGCTGCATCCTTGATGAAGGAAAACGTCTGGACGGTCGTAAGACAACAGAAATTCGTCCTATCTGGTGCGAAGTAGGTCCATTGCCTTATCCACATGGTTCTTCTATCTTTACCCGTGGAGAAACACAGTCTTTGAGTACCGTTACATTGGGAACCAAACTTGATGAAAAGATTGTGGATGATGTACTTGATCAGCACAAAGAACGTTTCTTATTGCATTATAATTTCCCTCCATTCTCTACAGGTGAAGCAAAAGCACAACGTGGAGTAGGACGTCGTGAGATTGGTCACGGTCACTTGGCATGGCGTGCTCTGAAAGGTCAGATTCCAGCAGATTATCCATATTGCGTACGTGTTGTTTCGGATATTCTGGAATCTAACGGTTCTTCTTCAATGGCAACTGTATGTGCCGGTACTTTAGCACTGATGGACGCAGGTGTACCTATTAAGAATCCGGTATCAGGTATTGCAATGGGATTGATCAAAAATGCCGGAGAAGAAAAATATGCCGTTCTGTCTGATATCTTAGGTGATGAAGATCACTTGGGAGATATGGACTTCAAAGTTACAGGTACTAAAAATGGTATTACTGCAACTCAAATGGATATTAAGTGTGACGGACTGACATACGATATTCTTGAAAAAGCATTGTTACAAGCTAAAGAAGGTCGTGAATACATCCTGAACAAATTGACAGAATGTATCGGTGAGCCTAGACAAGACTTGAAACCAAATGCTCCACGTATCGAAACAATGATTATCCCTAAAGAATTCATTGGAGCTGTAATCGGCCCGGGTGGAAAGATTATCCAGGGTATGCAGGAAGAGACAGGTGCAACTATTACAATTGAAGAAATTAATGGTGTTGGCCGTATCGAAATTGCAGGAAACAATAAAAAGATGATTGATGATGCAATGCGTCTGATAAAAGGTATCGTTGCTGTTCCTGAAATCGGTGAAGTATATCAAGGAAAAGTTCGTTCAATCATGCCTTACGGTGCATTTGTAGAATTCCTTCCTGGTAAAGACGGATTACTCCATATTTCAGAAATCGATTGGAAGCGTCTGGAAACTATCGAAGAAGCAGGCTTAAAAGAAGGTGATGATATTGAAGTTAAGTTACTGGATATTGATTCTAAAACTGGAAAATTCAAACTGTCACATAAGGTCTTATTACCTAAACCAGAAGGAATGGGAGAAGGTAACCACGCAAAACGCGAACGTAAGCCTCAACAAAATAAAGAACAGAAATAATAAACATTCTTTATAACAAAACAGTCCGAGATTTCAAATGAAATCTCGGACTGTTTTTGTTATATACACATTATATAGCTTCAGTTTCCTTCTTATTATACTTATTCCGATAATCTTTAGGAGTTACCTGAAAATGTTTAGAGAATTCCTTATAGAAATGAGAGCGATTAGCAAATCCCGTTTTATACATAATTTCTTGAACAGTCAGAGAAGTTGTCCGTAATAGTTTTGCAGCTAGATTTATTCGATATTCCTTTATGTAATCTTTAGGAGATTCTAAATCCATTTCTTTAAAACGACGATACAAAGTTCGCACACTCACTTGCATATACTCAGCCACCTCTTCCAAAGAAAGGTTTTCTGAGTCCACATGTTTCTCTATATATTCTGTTATTTTCGATAGAAATTCCTTATCTTCAGCCTTAACCAGATGTCCATGAGAAAAATCATACGCACAAGCAGAAGTATTATAAAAATCTTTCATCTTACTGCGATTCTCTATTAAACGTTCAACCACAGCCTTCAGATAGTCTATATTAAAAGGTTTTCCTATATAAGCATCCGCTCCAGCATCCAGCCCTGCAATCTTTTCCTGACTAGAATTTTTTGCTGATAATATAACTACAGGTACAGACATAGTATGCTTATTCTGCTTCAATCTTCTCGTCAGTTCAAAACCGTCTATACCCGGCATCATAACATCTGTAACAATCAACATAGGTATATCATTCTTTACTTCCTTCAATGCTTGCTCAGCATCATGTGCAACAACAACCCTAAATTTGTCAGAAAATGCTTCTTGTAACAACATTAACATTTCAGTATTATCATCAACTATTAGAATCTTATGTTTTGATGAAGCCAGATCTGTAGAGTTTTCAGAAATTTGTTCTAGCTGATCAGATTTCATTATTGGCAAAACGTTATTAATGTTGAGCATAGCATTATCATTAACATCTACCTTTTCTGATGTCAGTTCCAACATTGGAAGCAGAACGATAAATTCAGCATAACTGCCATATTCACTCTGAATTTGTATTTCTCCTTTTAGCAACTCAACCATGCTATGACAAATAGCGAGTCCTAAACCATTTCGAGAAGTCATTCCCTTTATAGTAGAAGCTTCCACACCATCCAGCACTTTATATCTGTTAAAAATCAAAGGAATATCCTCCTGACGAATACCTTTTCCCGTATTATACACCTTAATACGCAAACTTTGGTTATCAACTACATCTACCGTTACACGAATACGTCCCCTACAGAGGTATATTTAAAAGCATTCGAGATTAAATTATTCAAAATTTTCGTCAAACTTTTACTGTCGGTATTCCAAAAAATATTTTCTGACACTACATTTTCAAATTGAATCATGTTTTGCTCTGCCAACTCCGAAAACGAATGAATAATATCATTACATAAAGCTGAAATATCTATCTGTTGGATACATTGAACCTGGTGTCCCGTTTCCAGTCTTCTAAAATCAATAATCTCCTGAATCAAAGCATTTAACCTCTCTGCATTTGCTTTTATCAATGAGACATATTTATGTACATACTCCGAATGGTCATATTTCAACAAGCGCTCACAAGGGCCATATATAAGTGTAAGCGGAGTAGAAAACTCATGAGTTATATTAGTAAAGAAACGTAGCTTTTCCTCATATAAATCTTCTTTATGTTGTTGCTCCATTTTTTCCAGCACTAATAGCTTTTTACGCTGTTGCTTTAATAAAAACCAGCGAATACACAACAACACAGCCAACAAAAGCAATAGAACATAAATAACAACAGCTAACGTACTTAAATACCAGGGGAAAGCAATAGTTATATGCACAGAATAAACAGGACTAAACTCCCCTGTTGTCTGATTCTTATAACGAACTTCAAGAAGATAATCTCCATAATTCATCTGAGTAAAAGAGATACTGTTATTCGTTCCATTATCTATCCATTCCGTTTTCTCATTCAAACGATACTGATAACTATAGTTAGTTGGATTTACATAATCTAACGCAAGAAAAGATATCGCAAAATTGTTCTGATCAGACTCTAATGACAGAGAAGGTTTATCTCCCCAACTCTGTACATCAACACACATGCCCTGTTCACCTAAAATATCAATGTTTGTAAAGCGTAATGGAGGTTTTACAGCTGCCTTATCAGAAACATACATTTCGTTATTAGTTATAGTAATAAAACCATTAATACCTCCAAAAAATAAGGTATTGTCTTGACAGAATGAAGCTCCGTCACTAAATTCTAGTATTTCCAGCCCACTACCTTTTCCATAATTCTGAAATTTATTATTCAGCACATTAAAGCTGATAAGTCCTCCATTGGTTGCAATCCATAATCTTTTATTTTCGTCTAGAAGCATTGAATGAATTGTACTATTAATAAATCCATCCTGCTGATTAAAATACATTTCTTCATCATGTAACTTTTTAATCAGTCCTGCTCCTGTACCAAGCCAGAAAATATCTTCGTCACGAATTATCGAAAAGATATCATTCACAACTCTACTTGAATATTCATTTTTTAAAGGCATGGCAGCTAAACTATCGCCTTCTATATGAAAGAGTCCATATCCTCGATTACCAAACCAAATATTATCATGACTACTATCAGCAAATAGAGTAAAGAAATAATTTGAAGAAAAATTTCCACTATCTGCATATTCCGGCGGATACCCGTTCAGCATTTCCGGTGATATCCGTTCAGTCCCCAGTTAGTATTCAGTGTTGTTGGCAAAGTTAATACTTCTTTCTTAGGCTCTCTCCTTTAAGGTCAAATTTTA
>ENA-OQHA01000923-OQHA01000923.1-human-gut-metagenome-genome-assembly--contig:-NODE-923-length-12729-cov-1.575623_pt1 | contig 12729 bp, 16 predicted proteins | sample MGYA00242558_ERZ504707 | MGnify/ENA primary metagenome ERZ504707 (study PRJEB26092, sample SAMD00036197) | human gut metagenome | host: Homo sapiens | study: EMG produced TPA metagenomics assembly of... | reverse complement strand
TTCGTGAACCGCTCTACCAATGCTTTTGCCGAATGCTTTAATGCCAAAATCAAACAAGTTCAGAGCATTGCTCCGAGGAGTTATTGACATACCATTCTTCCTCTTTAGGCTGACTAAAATTTATGCGTAATATTTTCTTTCCCCACTATTTATCGGGTGAAGCCGAAAAATGCCGGACAAATTGTCCGGCATTCTGTTTTGATGTGGGCGTTGACGGATTCGAACCGCCGACCCTCTGCTTGTAAGGCAGATGCTCTAAACCAGCTGAGCTAAACGCCCTTGTTCTTGTAAGCGAGTGCAAAGATACGGCGTTTTTTTCTTTCCACCAAATTTTTCGCAAACTTTTTTTCAAAAAAAGATGCCCCGACATGTCGGGGCACCATTTAAACTTAACTGATATGGAATTTTACTTTGCAATCTCAACAGTAGCACGACGGTTGTATGAAGGAGGAACGAGTGTGTCTACACCACCCTTAGCCTCGATCTGGATGTTTTCTCTCTTAACACCCATCTTAACCAATTCGTCAGCAACTCTCTCAGCACGTTTCTGTGACAGAGCACGGTTGTATGCAGCAGGACCTGTTGCATTGTCAGCATATCCGGTAACAATCACTTAGCGTTGTTGTCCTTAGAATAGTCTGCAAGATTCTTAACGTTAACAAGGTCTTTTCTTGAAGCGATTGTAGACTTGTTGATGTTGAAGAATACAGAAACAGGATTTGTTATATACTCTTTCTCAACCTTTGTTGTTGCATTAGCAGTTCTGTTTGCAAGCTCGTTCTTCAGACGGCTGTTCTCTGCCTTCTCATCAGCCAGCTGAGCATTGAGAGCGTCGAGCTGTGACTGTGAAAGAGCTTGATGGCGTCTACATCAGGAACTTTGTTCCATGTGCCCTTACCTACGTTGTAAGTGATACCAACCTCTGCATAAACGTTGTTAGGATGGCTCATCAGGAAGCCTTCGCCCATATCGGCCGGCATACCGCAGATGTCGCTCTCCATGCGGTTCCAACCAAGTTCGAAGTTGATGGCAACCTTTCTGCTTACCCAGAACTCATTCAAGATACCTACTGACCAGCCCATTGCATATCTGTTATATGTGCAAGAACGGCCGACACCGGCACCTGCGAAAGGTATGAAGTTCCATACACGGTCAGGATTGTAGCCACAGAACATATTGCTGAGGTTGAACATTACCTGCTCATTCAAGATCCAATACTTGTTGCCGTTGCCTTTGTTCTGATCGCTGTAAACAGCCTTACCCCAGATTCCCTGCAGCTTTGTACGGAGACCTATTCCAGGTGTGAACCATTTACCGATGGCGATAGAAGCTCCAGGGTTAGAACGGAATTTCTTAAAGGGGCTCTTTGACCAGCCTCTGCCATCTTCATAATTACCATACCAAGCGTTCCATTCAGCACCGGCCTGAATAAACCAGTTGCTCCAGAACGAATTTGTAGCAACGCTGTACTTTTCAGTAGCGTCGTTCTCCTGCGCCATTGAGGCAACAGAAGCACCTGCTAAAAGTAATACAATTAATAACTTTTTCATAACTCTTAATATTAAACAATCAATAAAATATGTCAAATGCCTTTATATACAAAGCGTATCTTCAAGTGCAAAGATAGCAATATTTTTCAATTAAACACGTTTTTTGTAATTTTATTTTCACATTTTCAGCAAAGAATGTAAACCATTATTAAAACGCATCAGCAAAACAGGTTATCAATGTCATGTTGCTTAAGCATGCCTATCACAGGCTTGCCGTCAGGAGTGTAGTTTACGTTTGAGCACGTAAACAGTTCGTTAACAATACTTTCCATCTCCGCATTGTCGAGCACTTGTCCGTAAGGGATGGCTGCACTTTTGGCCAATTGCAGTGCCAGTGAGCTGTTTATACCTTCCGTCGGTCCTATTCCGGTTTCAATAAAATCATCCACAATATTCTTCAACAGCTTTACATAGTCAACGTCTTCAAGTCCGGCGGGAATTCCGTTTATCGAGTAGCTGCCGCCTCCAAGAGAAGCGAGGTCGAACCCTATATTGGCTATTTCGTTGCTTATCTTATCTATAATCACGGTTTCGGAAGGAGAAAACTGTATCATCTCCGGGAACAATATCTGCTGCGAGCTGCATCCCTTTCCGTTAATCTGCGAGAGATAGCGTTCATAAAGTATGCGCACATGGGCACGGTACTGGTCGATAACCATCAACCAGACTTAACGGCAGTCATGATATACTTCCCTTATATTGATAATGTGCAGGTGACTTCTCGTCTATAACGCTGCCTCCGCCCGAGATTATCGTTCCTTCCGGTTCAGGCTGGGCTACATCAGGCATAAAGAGGCTTTGCTCTTCGCCGCCGCTCACTCCTTCATAGAGCGTCTCCCATGAGTCAGGAACCGTTCTACGGTTTGATGGCACACTGCCTGCTGACGTCTCCTTGAAAGGATTATACTCCGGATTAAAGTCAAGTTTGGGAGCTGAAGTGCCGCCCACAGAGGGGTCGAACACCGGTATATCCGGCCTTCCTTCAGTGTCGAAGTCTATCGAAGGAACATCATTAAAGCGGCCGAGAGAGTCTTTAACGGCAGCCATAAGTATCTGCCATATAGTCTGCTCATTCTCAAACTTTATCTCGGTTTTTGTAGGATGGATGTTCACATCGATGTCTTCGGGATTGACATCGAAGTAAATGAAATAAGGCACCTGCTCGCCCATAGGTATAAGGCGATCGAAAGCCGTAAGCACAGCCTTATGAAAATACGGATGCTTCATATATCTCCCGTTGACAAAGAAATACTGATGAGAGCATTTCTTACGGGCGGCTTCGGGCTTGCCGACAAATCCCGAGATATTGCATACCGTTGTCTCTACGTTAACGGGCAGTATGTCGTGATTGAGTTTCTTGCCGAACACATCTACTATACGCTGTCTCAGGCTGCCTTTACGCAGGTTGAACATCTCCACGCCGTTGCTATGGAACGTAAGTTTATCTGCGGATAAACAAGCACAATACGCTCAAAAGCAGCAAGGATGTTATTAAGTTCCGTAGAGTTAGACTTCAAGAACTTACGTCTTGCAGGGACATTGAAGAATATATTGTTTACAGAAAAGTTGCTTCCTATAGGACATGAAACAGGCTCCTGGGCCATAACCTTAGAGCCGGAAATAGTGATATGCGTTCCGAGTTCGTCATCTGCAGTGCGTGTTTTCAGTTCAACCTGGGCCACGGCAGCGATAGATGCAAGCGCCTCACCACGGAATCCCATTGTATGAAGAGCAAACAGGTCGCTTGCCTGGCGTATCTTTGATGTTGCATGACGTTCAAACGAAAGGCGCGCATCGGTTTCCGACATGCCCTTGCCGTTGTCGATCACCTGTATCGAAGTGCGCCCTGCATCGGTAACCAGTACCTTAATTGTATCTGCTCCGGCATCAACAGAATTTTCAACAAGTTCCTTGATTACAGATGCCGGACGCTGTATAACCTCACCCCGCAGCAATCTGATTTGCCCACAGAATCAGGCAGAAGCTGTATAATGTCACTCATGATTTTTCAACTAATTAAAATAAAGCAAAAACTTCCAAACTACAACAAGCAGGACAATCAGCAGCAGGATGACACCCGTACTAAGGATGAATCCGCCGGACAAACGCCGTTCGCTGCGGCGCCTTGCATATTTCGTAGCGTTAAGGAAAGCGCCTCTTATGCGGTCTTCATGGCTTGACTTGCCTTTGTCGTATGCCACACCAAGCTCCCGTTTCGCACGTTCCTCCACATCCTTCAATACATCCTTACGTTCATCAGCATACAGGTATTGATGCTGAAACCCACGCGGTCTGCGCTGCTTGAACAGTCCCATAAGCTTATTTGTTGTCTTTTAGCTCAACATCGGTCTTGGCCTCTGTTTTTGTTTCTCCACCCGGCGCAGTCTGAACGTCAGAATTCTTTACGCTGTCGGATGCAGGAACTGGAGCAGATTCCGGCTTACTTTCCGGTGAACCTACAGTTTTCTGTTTTTCTGACGCGCCATCTTCAGACGATGTTTGCTTTGCGTCCGCTCCATCATCGGCTTCGACTGTTCTGCGCCTGCAACAGGCTTAACTTCACTTTCAACAGAAACAACAGAGCCGGAACTTATATGCTGCAACGGTGCCGAACGGCGCGGAATGTTCTTTAGCTCTGTGCCGCTCTTCTTGCCGCGCCACACGAATATGTCATTCTTGTCAAGCGGCCTGACATAGTCAAACCATGCAAACGACGGCAGCTTAGACTTTGCAACGGGCGTCTGTGTGATAGGATACATAACATTCTGACTCTTGCACGTCCAAAGAGTTTCCAACTGTCGGTTTCTCATGAACATACGCATCGTGTCAGTCTCAATATATGCCATGTTGGTGAGCGAGCTGTCCTTGTCTTCTTCAAGGTAATACACGGCAAGCACGTTGCCTATCGCCTCGGTCTTGCGTATTTCTCCATTTTCAAAATATCCGAACATCTCTCTCGAAGATATCTGATTAAAATGGATGCTGTCGGGCAACTGCTCTATCGAAAGAGCCTGATTTATAACATGTGCGCGGTCAATGGTCGAGTCTTTCATGAACACCTCGATTACCTCACCTAACAGCTGGCGGTTAGCATTCCATGTTATCGGGTCTTTATACATTATGAGACACGAGTCTTTCGTGTTGTAAATCAGAGAGTCGCAAACGGCCTGAACATCCGGTCTGAACGCCCTTACCTTATTATAACAATGGGCCACACGATAAACAGAGTCGGTGTTTATATTAAAGGTGTAAACCTTCATCGTGTCAGAATGCAGATAAAGCGTGTCACGCTGAGAGAAATCCATCATCACGGCGCTGTCTGTTGCGAAGGCAAAACCTGTCTTTTCATTATACCAGAAGTAGTTGCTGTTCAGCTGATTCTTGTTAAGCGAATCCTTGTACACAACATTATGAAAGCCCTGACTTATACCTGTCTTTCGTTATAGAACAGGCTGTCGCCCGTAAGTCCTTACCGTTGTTGTAAGACGCGACCGGCCATATAGGCGGGCTTTCTCCTTATTGGTGTCATAATATCCCTGAGATGTATATATCGTGCTCTTTCCCGAAGTGATTTTCGACGGTCCAACGATATGCGCCATTGAATACGTGTGTCATAATGGAGCGTATCTGTGGTAAGAACAAACTTAGGATTCTTCAGATTTACATTATAATTGAACACGGCGTTGCGTGTTTCCGTGTCATATTCGCCCCAGTCAGAAACCAATACGTTCTTCTTGTCAACCATCTTTCCGCCCTCAAAGAAATATCCGATGCCGTAAAGACGGTCGTAGTTAAGACTGTCGGTGTAAAGCGTGGTGCCCCTATGCTTCAGCACAACGTTGTAGCGTGCCTCGGCCATCTGGTCGTTGCCGTCATAATAGGCATAGTCGCTGAACAGCGAGAGGGTGTCTCCCTGATACATCTTCACATGTCCGAAAGCCTTAAACGAGTTTGACTCCTGATAAAGATACGCACTGTCACAGAACAGGCGCGCACCATTATGCCTGAATGCCACACGCCCCTTAAGCACCTGGGCCGTAGGGTTGTCGCCAAACATGTCATAATTGGTAACATCGGCATGAACAAGATAGACGCGCTCGTTTGTACTCTTGCGCGGTTTCTTCTTATTCGGCTGGCGTGATTGGACCACACTAAGTCCAAACAGGCACAGGAGTACCACAATCAGTATCCTATGCCCGCTGAATAAGACTTTTATTCTATTGTTTGTTGTCATTTAACCCAACCTTGATATTCAAAGTTACAATTCTTATAACGATCGTTTATTCGTATATACGTATTCTTTATCTTATCCTTTATCCAGTCTTTTATGAACTCTTCCTTGCGCTTGGCAAGCACGATGTTCTTCATCGTCTGAAAATCTTCGGTTATCGTAGCCCTGTGCATCTCCACGCGGCTCTTCAGCTTTGCGACGACACAAACGAGCTTACCGTTTTTCTCATTAATCATCTGGAAAGGAGCCGACACCTCACCAACCTTCAGCGTGTCTACCACACGTGCTATCTCTGAAGGCAGATTGCGGAGCTGGAACTTACTTGTACGTCCTGACTCGGTGGTGTTGGCCATCAGACCGTTGTTGTTGCGCGTATCCTTATCGTCAGACAGGAATGACGCAGCCTGCTCGAAGGTGAATTTGCCCGCACGTATCTCGTCTGCTATAGAGTCAAGCTGCATTGAAGCTGTCTCGATAGCCTCATTAGAAACGTTAGGCTTAAGAAGGATATGTCTTACCTTAATCTTGTCGCCTCGCTTGTCTATAAGCTGGATGATATGATATCCGAAGTCGGTCTCTACGATTTTAGATATCTTCTTCGGGTCTGTAAGGTTGAAAGCAACGTTAGCAAAAGCCGGATCGAGCATGCCTCGGCCTACATAATCAGGAAATTCGCCACCCATACGGGCTGTACCCGGATCTTCCGAATAAAGCTTTGCCAATGCCGTGAAAGAAGTCTGGCCGCTGGTGACCATCTCGGTGTAATTGCGAAGTTCGTTCTTTATACGGTCTATTTCGGCCTGCTCCACTTTCGGAGTACGTGTTATAATCTGTACTTCAACCTCTGTCGGAACCATAGGGATACTGTCTTCAGGCAATTCGCTGAAATATCTGCGCACATCGGCAGGCGAAACTGTGATGTCCTCAACGAGCTTCTCACGTTCTCTTTCAATGAGAAGACGGTCTTTGAAGTCATCGTGAAGTGATATTCGCAGCTCAGCAATACTCTTTCTCTTATACTCCTCCAGACGTTCCTTGTTGCCGTCGACCATCTGAAGCCATGCGCTTATCTGATGCTCAACACTCTGAGCCACCTCAGACTCGCTGACCTCGATACTGTCTATCGCAGCCTGATGCAAGAACAGCTTCTGCACGGCCAACTGCTCAGGAATGGTGCAGTCGGGATCACCTTCCCACTTGACGCCTTCCATCTCGGCCTGCATACGGGCCATTTCGACGTCAGACAAGAGTATTGGCTCGTCACCGACAACCCATATAACCTCGTCGACCACGCTTGCCGGATCGGCAGAATCAACGGTGTCAACCTTTGCAACCGAGTCGTTTTTTGCAACGTCTTTATCGTCGCCACCCTGTAAAGGCCGCGCGCTTACAGTGGCAAAGAACACCATCGATACTACGGCCCATAAGGCTGTTTTGCTTCTAGATCTCATTATTTAGAATGATTATTTACTGTTTTCAACACATCATAATATACTTCCACGGGATATTTCTTTCTGAGGTCGGCCACCCACTGCTTCTCCAGCTGGTCCTGATAGTCGGCCGTAACCAGTCCGCGAACATCCTCGTAGCTTTCGGGCTTACGCTTAAGTATCTTTCCGTAAACAGCATCGATAGGGAAGTTCTTGACCGGAGTAACCACGGTGTCTTTCTTAAACACCATCTTGTCGATAAATGCGTTGTCGCCGGCCTTGAATATACCTTTCTCGACGCGTATTCTCAACACAGAGTCGTTGTTGAACGTAACGCGCAGTTTCTCAGCCCATTCGTCAAACGGAACATCCTTCACGCAGTTCTTAACAGCCTCTACGTCTTCATTCTGCTTGACGTGGTATACCATACCCTTGTATCTGGGTTCGTCCCAATAATATCTTTTCTTGTTCTTCTTGAAATATGCGGCAAGTCCGGCATCGTCTTTTGCGGCCTTGTCCCACACCATGCGGTTGCTTATCTCATAAAGCAAGAGTCCGTCGTGATATTCCTTGATAAGATTCTTCAGGTCAGAGTCCTTGCTTGCCATCTCTTCGGCCCTTGCCTCAAGGATGTTCTCTTTGGTAAGTTTTCCGTCAGACTCTTTTACAAGTTCTTCAAGCTTTTTGTCAACAATTCTCTCACGTGCGCCGCGTGCCTCGATAAAGCGTATGATGTCTGTCTTCAGCGTGTCGAACGGCTCAAATGCCTTGCGGTCCTTCATGAGAATGATGTGATAGCCCACAGGTGAGAGCACCGGTTTGCTCATTTCGCCGGTTTTCAGAGCATAAGCTGCGTCTTCAAACTCCTTGAGCGTCTGTCCGGGCTGAAGCCAGGGAAGTTCTCCTCCGTTCTTGGCCGAACCCGGATCCTGCGAATATTTCTTGGCAAGCTCGGCAAAGTCGCTCCGCCTTCAGCACGTTGTAAGCGAGTCGCGCGCAGGCGTGCCTTCTCTAGCTTCTCAGCAGGGGCTTCTTGCTCAACATATATAAGTATGTGTGCAGGCTTTATCAGTCCGCGCTCGCCGATACGCTCCTTTGTCTTGTCGTAAACCAGGCGTGCCTCGGCCACGATGTCAGAGTCGTTGACAAACGACGGACGTACCTGCTGGTCGCGATACATGGCAAACTCTTTCTTAAACGAGCTGAGCGTGTCGAGCTTGGCGTCATAGGCTGCTGCGACCTTAAGTTTGTAATTGACAAACAAGTCGACGTATTCGATCAACAGTCTTCTTGTCGATTACGTCGTCAGAATTGTTCTTATTATATGAATACTCAAACTCAGAGCGTGTCACTGGCACCCCGTTGATTTTCATTACAACGGGATCGTCGTGCTGAGCAAGAGCCATGCTCCCACAGAGGAGCATGGCTACAAAAAGCTTAAAAGATTTCATTTCTTAATATTGCGGTATTTAAATAATACTCATCTCGCTCACATGCGAGCCTCTATACATGCCGGTTATTCAGGGCGTGAGTAGTTGGGAGCCTCACTTGTGATAGAGATGTCGTGAGGATGGCTCTCGAGCACGCCTGCATTTGTTATGCGCACAACTTGGACATTATGAAGTGCCTGTATGTCGTTGGCTCCACAGTAGCCCATACCTGAGCGCAGACCGCCCACGAGCTGATAGATAACCTCCTGCAGAGTGCCTTTATAAGGAACGCGGCCGGCAATGCCTTCGGGCACAAGTTTCTTAACATCCTTAGTCTCTGACTGGAAGTAACGGTCCTTAGATCCGTTCTCCATGGCCTCGAGACTGCCCATTCCGCGATAGCTCTTGAACTTACGTCCGTTGAAGATTATTGTGTCGCCGGGGCTCTCTTCTGTTCCGGCTACCAGCGAACCGATCATGACGCAATATCCGCCGGCTGCAAGAGCCTTGACAACATCGCCAGAATAGCGCAGACCGCGTCGGCAATGAGAGGAACGCCTGTACCCTCGAGGCGCAAGCCACGTCATAAACAGCGCTGAGCTGAGGAACGCCCACACCGGCAACGACACGTGTAGTACAGATACTGCCCGGACCGATACCTACCTTTACGGCGTCGGCACCGTTATCAACGAGCATCTTGGCAGCAGCGCCTGTAGCCACGTTACCCACAACGATGTCTACACCGGGGAATGAATGCTTAGCCTCAACAAGCTTCTCGATTACATATTTAGAATGTCCGTGGGCTGTGTCTATCACGATAGCATCGGCATTGGCGTCAACAAGAGCCTGCATACGGTCGAGCGTATCAGCTGTAACGCCTACTCCAGCAGCAACGCGCAGACGTCCCTTGGCGTCCTTGCATGCCATAGGCTTGTCCTTAGCTTGGTGATATCCTTATATGTGATAAGTCCTACCAGTTTGTTGTCGTTGTCAACAACGGGCAGCTTCTCTATCTTGTTTTCCTGCAGAATGGCAGCCGCAGCTGTAAGGTCTGTCTGGATGTTAGTCGTTACAAGATTCTCGCTTGTCATTACCTCGTCGATCTTACGGTCGAGAGTGCGCTCGAATCTCAGGTCGCGGTTTGTAACGATACCTACCAGATGGTTTTCGTCATCAACGACAGGAATACCACCGATATGATATTCTGCCATCATGGCCAGAGCCTCTCTTACGGTAGAACCGCGGCGGATTGTAACAGGGTCGTAAATCATACCGTTCTCTGCACGCTTAACAATGGCAACCTGGCGTGCCTGCTCCTCTATCGACATGTTTTTGTGTATAACGCCGATACCGCCTTCGCGGGCTATGGCGATAGCCATGGCCGACTCTGTCACGGTGTCCATTGCGGCCGTAACAAAAGGAACGTTCAGGCTGATGTTGCGCGAGAACTTGGTTTTCAACTCTACCGTCTTTGGCAGTACTTCCGAATAAGCTGGGATTAAGAGGACGTCGTCAAAAGTCAGACCGTCCATCACAATTTTATCTGCAACAAATGATGACATATATTTATTTAGAAATTTATTGCGTGCAAATTTAGCAAAAAAAATCCATATCAGACGCCACAAACGTCATTTTCTTTTCTAATTAATGCTATTTAACGCAGCCCGCGGCAACGGCCGGCGACATGCCGAAAACATTAAAAAGCAGCCTTTTGAGCATACTGTTTGGCGGTTTTTATGTTTTAGTCGACAAAATCGGCCAACAGACCGCATATAGTTTAAACATACAAGCACATTACCTCCTTCATCCGTCTTTGTTTTTTCTGCTACAATCTTGCCGTCATCCTTCTATTGACACTGCACGCTGTTCAGCGAAAAAGCATACGACACTGCGCTCAATACGCCACGAAAATACAGCCATACGCCAGCAACCGGCTTGGACAAAAACAGCGACCGACGGCTAGCCACGGAACTTCCTGATATACAGCGCATTGCAATACATGGTCTTTTGCCTGCCAATATGCCGCATATTACACAATAAAAGGTGGCCTTTCGCAATGCAAAAAGCCACCTTTCATCAACTATGTTATTATCTGTACCTAAGCCGCAGGATGTCAGCCGCCATTGTTCCGGCTTGTCCCGGCCTAGGATTAGTTGCCCATGTCTGATATAACTTATTCTAACCAGACGAATCTCTCTTCACTATAATCATCGCCAAGCTCTTCCATGCAGTCTCAAGGTCGTCGGTCTCGCTCTCCTTGAAGTAGTCGTAGATGTCGTCCACATGGTCGTCGTCCATCACTTCTTCGAGGAAGTAGTCAATGTTTATCTTTGTTCCGCTGTAGACGATGGCCTCAACCTCATCGAGCAGGTCTTCAAAGTCGATGCCCTGTGCATCGGCAATGTCGTCGAGGCTATCTGCCGGTCGATGCTCTGTATGATTTCACCTTCAGCACCGACTTCTTGCCACTGTACGCACACGCAGGTCTTCGGGGCGCTCTATGTCGTTCTCCTCGCAGTGTTTCTTTATCAGCTCGACAAACTCCTTGCCGTAGCGGCGTGCTTGCCAGCTCCCACTCCCTGAATGTTCTGAAGTTCTTCGAGAGTTATAGGATAAACGGTGGCCATCTGCTCCAGCGACACATCCTGGAAGATGACATAAGGCGGCAGCTGATGCTTGCTGCTGACCTTCTTGCGCAGGTCTTTCAGCATGGAATACAGCATCGGATCGAGTGCTGCACCTGCTCCGTCGCTTACTTCCTCTTCGTCCTCTTCGTTGAAGTCGTTGTCCTTCACGATCATGAACGACTCAGGATTCTTAATGAATCTCTTGCCGGCAGCAGTAAGTTTAAGTATGCCGTAGTTCTCCACATCCTTCTTGATGTACCTGCAATGAGTGCCTGACGTATCACCGGATTCCAGAGTTTTTCGTCCATATCCTCACCCGAGCCGAACTCGTCAAGCTTGTCATGCTTGTGAGCCACTATGTCGTTATTGTCCTTTCCTTCAACAAAGTCTATGACATAGTCTGTCCTGAAGTCTTCCTTTATTGCCGCTATGGCCTGCAGCACAACGAGCAGCGCATCCTTGGCCTCAATCTTCGTCTTCGGATGCAGGCAGTTGTCACAGTTGCCGCAGTTGTCCTTGTCGTACACCTCGCCGAAATAATGCAGAAGCATCTTTCTGCGACACACGGAAGACTCGGCGTATGCGGCTGTCTCCTGCAGCAGCTGGCGACCGATGTCCTGTTCGGCAACAGGCTTTCCCTCCATAAACTTCTCAAGTTTTCTGAGGTCTTTATATGAGTAGAATGCGATACACTTGCCTTCCCCACCATCTCTACCGGCACGGCCAGTTTCCTGATAGTAGCTTCAAGACTTTTGGGTATGTCATAATGGATCACAAAGCGCACGTCGGGCTTGTCTATTCCCATACCGAAAGCAATAGTGGCAACGATTACGTCGAGGCGCTCCATCAGGAAATCGTCCTGTGTTGCCGAGCGTGTAGACGAGTCGAGACCGGCATGATATGCCGCAGCCTTGATATCGTTGGCACGCAGCACTGCGGCCAGTTCTTCGACCTTCTTGCGCGACAGACAATAAATGATGCCGCTCTTGCCGGGGTTCTGCCTTATGAACTTAACTATCTGCTTGTCTATATCCTTCGTCTTATGCCTTACCTCATAATAAAGGTTCGGACGGTTGAACGAACTCTTGAACTCTGTTGCGTCGAGTATTCCGAGGCTCTTCTTTATATCCGTTCTCACCTTGTCGGTGGCCGTAGCCGTAAGCGCTATCACCGGGGCATTGCCGATCTCGTTGATAATCGGGCGTATACGGCGGTATTCAGGACGGAAGTCGTGTCCCCATTCAGATATACAGTGTGCTTCGTCTATGGCATAGAAAGAAATCTTAACAGTCTTGAGGAAGTCGACATTATCCTCCTTTGTGAGCGACTCAGGCGCAACATACAGCAGCTTGGTCTTGCCGGCCATGATGTCGCTCTTAACATGGTCGATGGCCGACTTGTTAAGAGAGGAGTTAAGATAATGAGCCACCCCGTCGCTCTCGCTCATGCCGTTGATCACGT
>ENA-OQHA01000922-OQHA01000922.1-human-gut-metagenome-genome-assembly--contig:-NODE-922-length-12731-cov-3.281736_pt1 | contig 12731 bp, 17 predicted proteins | sample MGYA00242558_ERZ504707 | MGnify/ENA primary metagenome ERZ504707 (study PRJEB26092, sample SAMD00036197) | human gut metagenome | host: Homo sapiens | study: EMG produced TPA metagenomics assembly of... | reverse complement strand
GAACAGACGCATCAGGTCATCTTCAAGAGATACGAAGAATACGGATGAACCCGGGTCTCCCTGACGGCCGGCACGACCACGCAGCTGACGGTCAACACGGCGGGATTCGTGACGTTCCGTACCGATGCCGGCAGGCGCGTTCAAGCCTCCGGCCCGGCCGGCAAGTACCTGACCGAGCGCGGCGTGGAGCCGAAGAACTTCAACTCCTACGGTTCTCGCCGAGGCAACCACGAGATCATGGTGCGTGGTACGTTCGGCAACATCCGCCTTCGCAACCAGCTGCTCGCCTCCGTGGGCGAGGAGGTGACGCCCGGCGGCTTCACCTACGACTTCCTCGCCAAGAAGCCGACCACGATCTTCGAAGCCTCCCGCGACTACATCGACAACAAGGTGCCGCTCGTGGTGCTCGCCGGCAAGGAATACGGCACCGGCTCCTCGCGCGACTGGGCCGCCAAGGGCACGGTGATGCTCGGCGTCAAGGCCGTGATCACCGAAAGCTTCGAGCGCATCCACCGCTCCAACCTGATCGGCATGGGCGTGCTGCCGCTGCAGTTCCCGGCAGGCGAATCCTATGAGTCCCTGGGCCTCAACGGCACCGAGACCTACGATATCGCCGGCGTCGAGAAGCTCAACGAGGGCGTGACCCCCAAGACGGTCCACGTCACCGCCACCCACGAGGACGGCTCCAAGACCGAGTTCGACGCGGTGGTCCGCATCGACACGCCCGGTGAGGCCGACTACTACCGTAACGGCGGCATCCTCCAGTACGTGCTGCGCAACCTCATGAAGTGACTTATTCTGGCTCCCCTCTCTGAGGGGAGCTGTCAGCGAAGCTGACTGAGGGGGAGTAAAAGGTCGGTATCCACCAACGGATGCCGGCCTTTTTTCATGCACGTCAGTATGCTATACTGTATAGCATCTTTGGAATGGAGGTTGCCATGACCATGGTCCAAATGAACGTTCGCATTGATGCGAAACTGAAGAACGAGGTCGAAGAAGTCCTCAAGGGCAAAGGCGTATCGGTGAGTGACGTAATCCGGTCGCTGTGGTTGTACATCGCCGACCGCAAGGAAGTGCCGGCATTGGAAACGACCGCCGAAGAGCAGGCCCGCGAGGCGGAAAAGCAGCGCAAGCTGAAACTGATTCGAGAAGGTGCCGGATACGTGCACAAGGAACTGGTCAAGGCCGGACTGATCTCAGAAGACACCGACCTCATGGAAGGCCTTACCTACAAGCAGTTCCGCGACAAAATGTACGACGAGCAACTTGATGCGTATTACAACATGAAGAGGGCCGATTGATGACCGACGTTTCCATGCAGCGTATTTTGCTTGATACCAACGTACTGTTGGACTATTTGCTCCATCGCGATGATCACGCCAAGATGGCGGAAGCGTTATGGAACTTGGCGCGAAGAACAACGTTACGTTGTTGTGCGCGTCATTGTCGCTGAAGGATATCGCATACCTATCATCATCGGCGATTCGTAGGGAATTCAAACCGAATGAATCGGAAGTGGAGAATTTCACTCGCGGCTTTCTGTCGTCACGGGTGCCATGGCGTTGTATCGAGCAGGTGAAGGAGATGTGTGACATCGTCGCTGTCGATGAGTCGACATGTGATAAGGCTTTTTCCCTGCAAAAACGGCATCGGGATTTTGAAGATGATCTGATCATCGTTGCCGCGCAACAATCCGGTGCCAACTGTGTGGTCACATCGGATGCCGAATTAATCAGTCATTTTCCCGAATATTGCAAAACACCGGCTGAAATCGTGGCGGCGCTGGAATAAATGAGCGTGTGGCTCCCCTCACGGAGGGGAGCCACCAATGATGTGCCGGCTACTGTAGCCTACTGCGCCTGCAGACGGAACTGCTTCCAGATGTCACTGAGCTTCTGGCCGTTACGCGTGCGCTTCCACACGTCCAGACCGCCGCCGCGACGTCCTCCGGCGGCGGCACGGGCCGCGGCGGTCGGAGTCGGATATTCGGAGCCGTCATCCAGACGGAGACGACCGTTTTCGGTGACCGTGGCAAACCAGCGCTCGCCCTTGCGCGGCCGCTCCCACACCAGACGTTCGCCCGGCACCAGAAGACCCGCGTCAATCACCTGCCGGATCGTGACGCGCCGCGAACTATGAGACGGCCGTGGAGAAGTCTTCGACAACTCATCGACATTCTGCTTGGTCAGATCGCGGGCGTCCTTGTCATACCGGATGCCCCAGTATTCCACGATGAGTCGGACCGCCTCTTCCTGCCGCGCTTCCAGCAATGCGGGTGTGCAGTCAGCGAAATCCTTCAACTGATTGGTCAGCGGGAAACGACGCGAATCCGCGCGCAGCAGCATGCGGTCGCGACGTGCCGGATATTCACTCAACCTGTCCAACTGATCCTCAGGGCCCTGCACCAGCGCCATATTGCCGAGTCGGTACATCCAGAAATCATGCTGATCCTGCGGCCAGTCCGCAAACGATTTCGACCGTTCGATATCCAACGGCATAATCGGCAGCGCACTGAACCGGCGTGGTCGATCCAACTGCATGCCGGCCTTCTGCTCGTTGGCGCGAATCAGCAGCAGACGGACCAAATCGCCGTCACCCTGCATCTCGCCATGCAAACGGACCAATGCGCCTTCACGGTCGCCGTCCGAGACATGCAACCCGTTCACGCGCTGGACCAAATAGCCCTTGTCAAGATCACGGATGGCGGCGTTCGCATAACCGCGCCGCTCCAACGCTCCAGTGCGATTCAGCGTGCGGATGCCGGTCACCTGTTCCAATGCGGTCAGAATTTCCAGCAGCCGACGCTCGTCATGGGCACCCAACGATTCCAGCGTGGCCGTGGTTCTGGCGATACGCGAGGCACGAACCACAAACGGCGACAAATCGGCGTCGCCCAGCCCGCGATACGAATTGACCAACGCCCACATGGCCACGGCTTCCACTCGTGGCTGCGGTAATCATCCAATCCCTCAAGCCGGCTACGCACCTCGGCGGGTAGTACGGTATCGCTGGGGCGTGCGATGATCCGCCACGCCATCGCGTAGGGTGCCAGCACCTGGTTGATGAACGTGGGCACCGTGCCTTTGTCGATGTACGGTTGCAGCACGTCGGCCAGGAAATCCTCGATGAGCTTGTCGGTGGCCGGCTTGTGCGTGAGCACGAGATGCAGATAGGCGAAGAATTCCTCACAGTCATGCGGATCGTCGCCAATCGGGTCAATGATGTCATCCCAACGGGCGGCGTACACGTCAAGTTCGGCGGTCGACAGGCTGGCCGTGGCGCGCGCTTGAACACGTCTGACGGGGTGAGCGGCAGGCCGCGCATGTTCATCACGTCGAAGATGCGATGCGCGCCGTCGAGATCGTCGGTGGTCACGATGACGAGCGTCACCTCGTTGACCAGATACTGCGCGAATTGCTGGCGTTCGGATGCCGACCAATTGGAGATCTCGTCGTACGTCTTGCGGATGTTGGCGACGATATTGCGTTGCGCAGCGGTCGCCAGATCGTCGTCGTTCATGTCGAACACGGATTCGAGGTTGTCCTCCTGCACGTGTTCGCGGAAGAACGCCGCGTCGCGCTCGCGCAACGTGAGGCGAGGCTCGGTGACGATGCCGCGCAGCTTGTCGCCGGGCTCCACCAGCAGCGCATCGAGTTGGCGCATGAGGTCCGGGTCGCGCTCCAGATCGCGCAACACGGCGATGATGATCGACAGGGATACCAGCCGCTGCTGCCCGTCGATTACGTCGTAACGGTTATCGCCCTCGCGCACCAGAATTAGCGAGCCGAGGAAGTACGGAGTACCGGGCGACTTGCAGGCGTCATCCAAGTCGCTTACCAGTTGCAGGATGTTCTCGGTCTTCCAGATGTAGGCCCGCTGGAATGAGGGATCGTGAACCGGAAATCCGGGGTGAACACTTTCCCGAGTGGTAGTTCCTTCGCACTGATTGCCATGTCAGCCCCTTCGTCGCCGGCCTGTGGACGGTATGCCGGCATACCAACTTGTGCTCAAGCCTACCAGTGTTTGCCCGACGGCGGCACATCACGCCGGCTCGGGCACCGACCCCTCATACAAGTAGAACGAAGACGGGTTTTCTCCCGGCACGGATGCGGGCAGTGACTGCTCGCACACCTGCGTCAGGCCGCGATGCACATAGAACCCGACATCGCATGTGGTGTCCGTGAACAGGAAGTAGTCGCGCACGCCGGCCAGGCGGAACGCGTCCATCAGCGTCTCGAACATGCGCCGGCCCAGACCGTGACCGCGCGCCGCCGGATCAAGTACGAACAGCACCACTTCAGCCGAATACTCATGCCAATGTTCGCCGCCTGCTTACGCAGTTGCCTATCGACATGAAGAGTCCCGAGAATCTCGCTCGCAGCTGCCATGCCGTCGTGGGCAAACGCCAGTTGCAATAGCTTGCGCAACGAATGACGCCGGTGCATGTTCAGCGGGCTGCGATGGTCGAGCTCGTCGATACGCCCCACAATCAATGCGACGGGTTTATCTTCCAGCTCCGCGACAAAGGCCGTGGTCACACGTGCCAGACAGTTCTCCCAATCGGCCTCGGCTGCCAGCAAGCCGGTCCGCTCATCATATTCGGCGTACCAAGTGCGGCGCACCAGGTCGATCAGCGCCGGATAATCGTCTTTACGTAACGTTCGAATAATCGCTTCACTCATGTTCTCCATTATGACTGATATGGCTCGATAACCGGACGTGTTACAGTCGCGCCGGCAAATCGGCCCGCTCCACCAGCCTCGCCATCTGTACGCGGCCCATATTGAGCTTGTCCGCCGCGGAGGAGAGATGCGCCTTGGCCGTACGCTCCGAGATAAACATACGGGAGGCGATTTCGGCGTTGGGCTATGTGCTGCAAGACGATTCGCCGATTACGGTGTATGTCACTTCGTTCCTATCAACGGATCAAGACACCAAGGTGACGCATGCCTTCACGTTGCAGTGAATCGCGCGGCGGTCCAAGCTGCGGTCGAATGCCAATCGAATCTCAAGTGCATGCCACGCGCATGGTGGAAACGCCCGTTACGCTTTGAGATGAGCAGAACGAGCCGATCGATCCTATTCATGGAATGTTCAGCTTTGTTCCTCTAAGATTGGTACTGGAACAAACGCTAAAGGAGCGATTATGACATTCGGTCAGCAGCCCCAGAACAACGGGCAATACAACCCGCAATACAACACGCCTGATTACAACGCCGCCCAACAGTCTGGATATGGCCAGCAATACGCACAGTCCGGTTACGGCCAGAACTACTATGCCCAGCCGCAGGGCGCCCCCACCTACCAGTACGCGCCGCAGGATGCGGCCGGTGCCGGCGCGGGTGCCGCCACCATCAACACGACGATGACCTACAACTATGAGGAGGCCCGCCGAGTCTCCGTGACCAAGGTGTACGGTGAGATGACCATCGGCATCCTCGTCACCGCCGTGGTCGCCGTGCTCGGCCAGATCACTGGAGCCTACTACAGCTTCCTCATGGCCACCGGCATGGTGGGCCTCATCGGCCTGTGCGTGGTGCAGATTGCCCTGGCCGTGGTGCTCGGCATGCGCGTCACCAAGATGAAGTCGGCCACCGCGCGCGTCATGTTCTATGTGTACGCCGCATTGATGGGCTTCACCTTGAGCTCGATCTTCATGGTCTACGACCTCGGCTCGATCGGCGTGGCACTCGGTGTCACCGCCGCGTTCTTCTTTGCGCTGACCATGTTCGGCATGACTACCAAGTTCAACATGCTCAAGGCCGGCCCGATCCTGATGATCGGCCTGATTGTGCTCATCATCTCGCAGATCGTGCTCGCCTTCGTGCAGGTCGACGGCATGACCAAGATCGTCTGCGCCATCGGCCTGATCCTGTTCGCCGGCATGACCATCTACGACGCGCAGTCCACGCGCGCGCTGCTGACCGAATACGAGGCCCAGGGCCCGGAAATGGTCAAGAAGATCTCCATCCTGTGCGCCCTGAACCTGTACCTCGACTTCGTGAACATGTTCCTGTACATCCTGCAGCTGCTCGGCAACAGGGACTAGCCTCGACAGCCGATTGGCGAGCGGCATGTAGCCTGCCCGTCAAACGTCACAGCCCGACCACATTGTGGCCGGGCTTTTTCATGTCTGTCACATTCGCACGTTAGGCTGGCTCCCCGTGAAAAGACAAGACTCGTAGGCATGCTGAGCCTGTTGTTGACCGCGCTGATCTGGGGTTTTGCGTTCGTGGCGCAGGTCCAGGGCATGGATTCGATGTCGCCGATGTTCTTCAACGCCGCGCGCTTCACGCTGGGAGCACTGTCTTTGGTGCCGATTCTGCTGTGGATGCGTGGCCGGGGGAGCGCGGATAAGGGCGATACAGCCGGGGCCGATGTCGTTGGGACCGAGGCATCCGTGGCCGTCTCCACAGATGCCGCATCGAACGGTGCATCCGACGTCGTTACCATCACCGGTGCCAAGCTGAATGCGAACAAGCCCGATTCGGCCGTGGCGCGATTGCTCGCCAACCCGGTGGTCATTTCCGTGATCTGCGGCATCGTGCTGTTCACCGCCAGCACCCTGCAGCAGTATGGCATTCTGTACGGCAAATCGGCCGGCCGTGCGGGATTCCTGACCGCCATGTACATCGTGATGGTGCCGTTGCTGGCCTTCGTGTTCCTGCGCCGGCGCATCGGCATGCTGGTGTTCGTGGCCGTGGCGCTGTCCATCGCCGGCTTCTATCTGCTGTGCATCACCGATGGTTTCGGTTCGATCGGCCTGGCGGATATCCTGCTCGTGTTCACGGCCGTGCTGTTCGCCGTGCATATTCTGGTGATCGATACTTTGGGCGGCACCGTGGACGCCATCAAGCTTTCATTCGGCCAGTTCTGCACCACCGCCGTGCTGAGCTGGGCGGGTTCGCTGATCGAAGGCTCGGTCGACTGGGCCGGCGCTGCTCATTCCTGGATTCCGATTCTGTACGCCGGCATCGGCTCGGTGGGCATCGCGTACACCTTGCAGGTGGTCGGCCAGCAATGGGTGCCACGACGCGAGCCAGCCTGCTGATGAGCTCGAATCGTTCTTCTCGGCGGTAGGCGGTGCGTTGCTTCTCGGTGAAGTGATGACCCCGCGCGGCTACCTCGGCTGCGCCTCATCTTCCTCGGCACCCTACTGGCCCAAGCGCCGGCCAGGCTGCCGAAGTGGCCGCAACGGTGAATGAATCGGCCGCAGGCCGATTCCATAGCACCTCAGTCCGAGGTCTTAGGCGCTTCACCCACTTGCGGCGCGCCGTTGATGTCGCGGTGGATGTTCTGCATTTGCACTTCGACGTTCTGCAGCGAACGGGCGCAGTCGAGCAGTGTCTGTGAATGCTCGCTGAGCTTGTTGTCCGGCAAATCGGTCTTGTAGCGCAGCGCATGCTCCAGCGACGCCCAATAATCCATGGCGATGGTGCGGAACTGCACCTCCACCGGCGTGTAATGCGCGCCCGAGGAGAGGAACACGGGCACCGCGTAGATTACGTGCAATGAACGATACCCGTTCTGTTTCGGGTTCTTGATGTAATCCTTGACGCGCAGCACCTGAATATCGGACTGCGACGACAGATAGTTGGACACGGAATACACGTCGTCGCGGTAATTACAGATCACGCGGATGCCGGCCACATCGAACAGATTGTCCTTAATCGAATTGACGCCGATCGGCAGACCCTTGCGCTCCAGTTTGCCGATGATCGAGCTCACCGACTTCAGACGGCGTTCCATATGATGTATCGGGTCATGGCTGAACCGCACCTGGAACTCGTCGTCGAGAATCTCCAGTTTGGTGCTGATCTCGTACATCGCGCCTTCATACACCTGCATGAGGTCAACGAATTCAACGACCTGTTCGGGAGTGAAGGTGCCTCCCGGAAGATCCAACGCTTTGAGACGGGCTTGCAGATCGGAGGTTTTGAGTCGGCTATGTCGGTCAAGTATCACGTCCACCAATATACTCGGCGGATTCCAGCCAATCTGGACGTTCGCGGGGAATCTTTCCAAGAACCCATAATTTGACATCGTGACAACCAATGGCATACGTGACCGGAGCATGACGAACCCCGTCGATAGAATCGGTCGTTATGAATGAAGACATGATGACCGAGGCGGAGCGCGCCTCGATTGCAGCCGATGGAACCGATGGTTTGCTGGGGAAACGCGGCAAGGGCGTGTTCCATATCCATACGCTCGGCTGCCAGATGAACGTGCACGATTCCGAGCGCATCGCCGGCGTGCTGGAGGCCAATGGCTACGTGCCTGCAACCGAGGACCAGATCAATGACAATGACCTCGATTTGCTGGTGCTCAATACCTGTGCGGTACGCGAGAACGCAGCCGAACGCATGTATGGCACCATTGGCCGATTCAATCGCGTCAAACTGGTTCGGCCGAACCTGCAGATCGCCGTTGGCGGCTGCATGGCCCAGCTTGACCGCAAGAAGATCGCGGATACTGCGCCATGGGTTTCCGCGGTGTTCGGTACCAAGAACATCGAAGATCTGCCCAAGCTGTTGGATCAGAATCGTGCGACCGGCAAGGCGCAGGTCCAGGTCACTGAACAATTGCGGCAGTTCCCGAGCCAGCTTCCCGCCGCCCGCGCCTCCCGCATCAGCTCGTGGGTGGCGATTTCCGTGGGCTGCAATAACACCTGCACGTTCTGTATTGTGCCCACCACGCGAGGCAAGGAAAAGGACCGCCGCCCCGGTGACATTCTTGATGAGATTCGCCAATGTGTGGCCGATGGTGCCAAGGAGGTTACGCTTCTCGGCCAGAACGTGAATTCGTTCGGTTATGGTATTGGCGATCGATACGCTTTCAGCAAGCTGTTGCGCGCCTGCGGCACCATCGACGGTCTCGAACGCGTGCGCTTCACCTCGCCGCACCCGGCCGCCTTCACCGACGACGTCATCGCCGCGATGGCCGAAACGCCGAACATCATGCACCAGCTGCACTTCCCGCTGCAGTCCGGCCTCCGACCGCATCCTGCGCGCGATGCGCCGCTCCTACCGCTCCGCCAAGTTCCTCGACATACTGGGCCGCATCCGCGCCGCCATGCCCGACGCGCAGATCTCCACCGACATCATCGTCGCTTCCCCGGCGAAACCGAAGAGGACTTCCAGCAGACCATGGACGTGGTGCGCCAGGCGCGCTTCTCCTCGGCGTTCACGTTCATCTACTCGCCACGCCCCGGCACGCCGGCCGCCGCAATGGAACAGATTCCGCGCGACGTGGTGCAGGACCGGTTCGACCGTCTGGTGGCGTTGCAGGAGCAGATCACCGAAGAGAACCTCGCCACATTCGAGGGCCGCGACGTCGAAGTGATGATCACCGGCAAACTCGGCAAGAAGGACACCGACACCCACCGTGTCACCGGCCGCGAGAAAACCGGCGTGCTGGTGCACATCGGCGTGCCTGAAGGCGAACCGGTACCTGAAATCGGCGATTTCGTCACGGCCACCGTCACACACGCCGGCCGCCATAATCTGCTTGCCGACCCGACGTGGCCGCCGGCCAGACCTATTCCGTGCGGCACTGAGGGGGCGTATATGACGCAACGAGTCGTCTCCATCGTCGGTCCCACCGCGTCCGGCAAGACGGGTTGGGCATCGCCATCGCCGGCGTCTGGCCGAAGCGGGGGAGCGGGCCGAAATCGTGAACGCGGACGCCTACCAGATGTACCGTGGCATGGATATCGGCACCGCCAAACCCACCGCCGAGGAACAGGCGGCCGTGCCGCACCATCTCATCGACATCATCGACCCCGAAGACACGATGAGCGTGGCCCGATTCCAGCAGCTTGCGCGCGAGACCATCGCCGACCTGCAATCACGTGGCATCCGGCCGATTCTCGTCGGCGGCTCCGGCTTGTACGCCAGAGCGGCCATCGATGACATCACCTTCCCCGGCACCGATCCCGACGTGCGCACACGTCTTGAGGAACGCGAGAAAACCGAGGGTGCCGGTGCTTTGTTCGACGAGTTGCGGGCCAAAGACCCCGAGGCCGCCGCGCGCATGGACCACGCAATCCACGCCGCACCATCCGTGCGCTGGAGGTCATCGAGCTTACCGGCAAACCGTATTCGGCCAGTCTGCCGCGCTACCGGTACGTGATTCCGTCCGTGCAGATCGGACTCGACCTGGACCGCCCGGATTTGGACCATCGCATCGATTTGCGCACCAAGCAGATGTATGACGATGGGTTCATCGAAGAAGTCGAACGGTTGCGCCCGCATCTGGGTGCCACCGCCGTACGTGCGCTCGGCTATCAGCAGATCATCGACCTGCTGGACGGCATCTGGGATGTGAACGACGCCTTCGCGGACATCGCACAGAAAACCAAGCGACTCGCCCGCAAACAGATGGGATGGTTCGGCCGTGACCCGCGCATCCACTGGCTGCAGGCCCTGAACCCGAAACTGGTCGACAACGCGATGGCCATTATCGCGCACGCCGACGCCGGCGACTACGACCCGATCGACGCCCGAGCCGACGAATACACCCAGCATCATCTGGGGGATATCACGGCGTAGGAATCAGCCAAAGGCCGATGCAATCACCCGCAATCAGTGTGCAGGCCCCTGATTCCAGCGGCGATCAAGAACACGCGCGTCGGATTCGCCGGGCGTAGTATCGCGTCGAACATCGTCTCCAGTGCAGACGTGTCGCCCCGATATGCCGAGTGCTTGGCGGAGCGATACTCCTCGCGCGTCACTGAGCCCCAGTCGAGATCCCAGCCGCGTCATGCGCCAAGCGTGAACCGAATATACGCAGCACCATCGCATTGCCGCCACGGAACGGATGCAGATAACCGAGCTCATCATAAATAGAAGCGAACGCGTGAACGAACACGTCGCGATCCAACGCATGCAGGTTGCGCTTGTCCGCCAACTCCATCGCGATGTTGTGCGCGCCGGTCTCAATGAGCCCAGCCGGGAAGAACGCCTCAGGATTCGCGGCTCGAGCCCGGTCGTTCGTCACCTCGCGTGTGGTGTTTGAGGTACGCAACTTGCCCGCATCCTCAAACACGCCTTCGAACAGCCCCTTATGAATGGCGGTCAGCTCATCCAAGTCGCCAGACGGATTCCATCGACGTTCCGCCAACAACACGGTACGTGCGAACACCGCATCCGCCGATCCGTGGCATGATCATCCAGACTGCCGGCAGCCAGACGATCCTTCCGGCAGGGTCGCGGCGGCGCGCAGACGCATGGCAGTCTGTTCGTCCGCCACGTCGATGAGATGGGTCACGGGCTTCAAGCCGCGTTCGTAGCAGCCGCGGCGCGCATCGTTGCCTCGCCCGGCGTCATCGCTTCCAGTGCGCAGTTCTTGAGTGCAAATGCGACTGCGCTCGCACGCTCTGCGGGTGTCATGCAACCCATGATAAGGCATATTCGCGCCCCAGCGGGGAATCGACTCAGACGAACGCGGCGAATCGGCTGTCGGGATTCGTCAATCGACCATATCGTCACGGTGTCGTCACCAACCATGCACCCCCGTACTAGTAGAATCAGACCCGATATGGCACGAACAGCATCCTCCAACAGCACCAAACCCCGTAAATCCAAAGACAACGGGTCTACCCATGATGGCGAAACCAAGGTCCAGCCCGAGCTTGACCTCGAACCTGAGCCGTTGTGGAAGAAGATCCTGCTCGCGATTCCGCGCGCGTTCGGCTCCGGCGTACGCGCGTCACCGGCGTCGGCGAATACGATCCAGCCTACCGTCGTGACGGTTTGTGCTTCCTGCTGCTCGTGCTCGCCGTACTGTTCTGCGCGTCCGAATGGTTCCGCGTCAGCGGTCCATTCGGCCAGCTGCTTCACGCCATCGCGGCCGTGTGCTTGGTCTGATGAGCGTCGTGCTGCCGGTGTTGCTCGCCGCCGTGGCCTTCCGACTCATGCGCAATTCCGGTAAAGGGTCCAATAACCCGCGTGTGGTCACCGGTTGGGTGCTGCTCATGTGGTCGATTTGTTCGATCATCGACGTGGCGATCGCCGCCGACCACACCGGATTCGACATCACGATTCTGCAATCCGCCGGCGGCCTGTTCGGCTTCTTCCTCGGCTCACCGCTCGCCTGGGGCCTTTCCAACGTGTTCGCCATCATCATTTTCGTGGTCGTCGGCCTGTTCTCCTTGCTGATGATTACCGGCACCCACGTCACCGATTTGCCGGAGGATGCGCGCAAAATCGCCGCTAAAATCCAACGCAAACCGTATGTGCCGATGGGCCAGGAGACGGATGGGAGCGCCAGCCAGTTCCCCAACGAGGTCCGTGTGGAGATACCACTCTCGCCTTTGCCGACGGTGTTCCCTCGCATGACGGCGACGATGACGGAAGCGACAACGATCAGGCCGGCGATGCACGGCCCAGCCTGTTCGCACGACTGTTCGGCCGCAAATCCAAGACCGAAGACGACAAAACTCTTGACAAGTATGCTGCCGACGATCCATTCGACCGTGCCGCCAGCCAGCATGGTGCCACCGCCGAAACCCCGGTGGTCGATCCGATGACCGGCGAGATTATCGGTGCGCGAACCATTGCATCGTCTTCGTACGACGGCCGTCCGCACCTATCCAGCCCTGCGCCTGCTGCCGATGCAGATGATGGCGACGCTTCCCGAACCCGCGTCATCACCAGTGGCCAGACCGTCGCCATGCCCGGTGGGGGAGCGGTAGACGACCCGTGGGCACCAGTGCCGCCCAGGCCGGT
>ENA-OQHA01000919-OQHA01000919.1-human-gut-metagenome-genome-assembly--contig:-NODE-919-length-12757-cov-1.824307_pt1 | contig 12757 bp, 12 predicted proteins | sample MGYA00242558_ERZ504707 | MGnify/ENA primary metagenome ERZ504707 (study PRJEB26092, sample SAMD00036197) | human gut metagenome | host: Homo sapiens | study: EMG produced TPA metagenomics assembly of... | reverse complement strand
CACAACCAAAGTTGTGTATGCTCAATCTTATTCCCTTCGTTCAAATATTATAGGGTTAGCCACTACAAATTTGAACTTGGAAGCATCTATGACATTAAATAAGAAATGGTCTTTGCATGTTCCTGTACAGTACAATCCTTTCAAATTTTCCAAAAACAGACAATTCCGGAACTTCTATATTTCTCCGGGAGTTCGCTACTGGCTTCTACAGAGTTACATAGGTGGCTTTGTTGGTATATATGGAACAGCCGGCACATATAGTGTAGGAAATTTGTTTGGAAGTAAGTACAGATATGAAGGTGAAGGTTACGGAGTATCTGTTTCTTTTGGAAAAGCCTATCAACTTAGTAAGAGTTGGAATTTTGAGTGGGAAATTGGTGCCGGTGCAGTATGGTTGGACTATGATAAGTATTGGTGCAAAAGGTGTGGTGATTTAGTTAACAGCAAACATGTCTGGTCATTTCTTCCAACAAGAGCAGCATTAAATTTCGTTTATCTCTTCTAAGCTATGAAGCAAAACAAATTAATATTACCAATAGTAGCAACCTTAGCAGTATCATGTGCTACTCATAAAACTATTAATCGCGTTCGTATATCACAGCCCAATATGGAAACAAAGAAAGACACAAGCTATCATTTACCTCAAATGATTAAATGGACTGATGAAAAAGGACAAACGCGAATAGTAACACAAGCTGAGCGCGATAGCATTACAGGAGAGGAAATTACAACTGTTCAGCTTAGTGAAATTACTGTCACAGCAAAAAGTAAGCAAGTTGCTGAAAGAAATGGGAAGATCAATTTAGATTTCCTTATTACCGTACCATCGTCATTAATAAACAATAAATGGCAGCTACAATTAGCACCAGTAGCGTTTCAGGTAAATGATACAATCGAATTAGACAAGATATTTCTATCCGGAGCGGACTTTTCTAAAATGCAAAAGAAAGGATATTTGCAATATCAGGCTTTCCTATCATCCATCATTCCAGATAGTCTATATCTGAAAGAAATGTTTAATCAGAAGGGCTATAAAAGAGCAATGGAAGAACTGGAGAATGAATATTATCAAGCATGGAAAAATGAGGTTATACAAAAAGAGCGCTGGATTGACTGGTCAGATAAAATAAATGCCCGATTTGCATATTTCAATTTTAAAGTAGACCAAAATCGTGCCTCTATTGCTGGATATAATTCTATTCTACGATATCTACCTGCTTACAGTATGTACCGTCAGTTGGATAAAGAATACACTCCATCAAAATGGAAGATATATGCAGAAGGAAATTATCAAATTAAGAACTAAAATATAACTTCTGAAGATTCAATAGCCATCACAAAAAAATTTACGAATTACAAAAAGATAGCAGATAACCAGAAGAAGAAGGAAATGTTGGATGAAATGTATAATAAATATGTCCGTTTCCCTATTCAATCAGCACGTCTTGATACAATCATAAAGGAGGGTAATAATTTTATTTATTATTACAAACAGGAATTACCTGCCACTGAAAATTGCAAGAAAATAGAACTTACATTAAACGGGCAAACCTTGTCTAAAAATGAAACGGTTACACCCTTACCACCATCAGACACATTAGTGTACTATATCTCAAGTATGGTACAGTTCCTCGACCATACCCCCAGATATAAGAAGAAGATTATTTCCAGAAAGGATGAAGTAAATGTAACAGCTTACGTAAACTATAAGTCATCTTCGACAACATTCGAAGAGGAAATCGGGAGTAACAAGAAAGAGATTGATAAGGTTTTTGAAACAATCAAAAACATCAATTACACTGGAGAGTTCCTGATTGATAGTATTTACATGACAGCAACATCCTCTCCGGAAGGTAGTTCAATAATGAATCTACAACTTTCCAAAGGTCGTGCCATTAATTTAAAGAAATATCTGCAAAACAAATCGGATGATCCAGAAGGAGTTGACTCTCTGTTCCGTCCAAGATGGATAGGAGAGGACTGGAATAAACTCCATAACCTGATATATAAAGATGACAGCTTAACCAATAGGGAAAGAATAATGTCAGCCTTTAGCATAGAGAATTTGGACAAGAGAGAACTGGCTTTACATCAACAACCTGATTACTCGTATATAAGAAACAAGTATTATCCTCTTCTCAGGGCTGTTGAATTTAAGTTCTATTTACATCGTCGTGGGATGATACAAGATACAATAGTTATGCCTGTAATCGATTCCACTTACATGAACGCTATTAAATGATTGAAGAACGTAAATATAAGCAAGCGCTTGTACTTCTGGATGATCAATATCCAGAGGACTATAATACGGCAATCTGTCTTATGTCACTCGGATATGATAAGCGAGCATTAGATATTATGCTCAAACAGGCTGATGCATCAGATCGCAACTATATACTTGCAATACTATATGTACGTCTGAAAGAGGAAGAATTGGCTGTTAAGTCTTATATAAAGTCTTGTGAACAAGACGAAACGAAAATCTGGCGAGGTAAGCTCGATCCTGAGATTAAACGAACTTTATCAAAAACATATAATCTTTATCAAAAATGAATATTAGGAACATACTACTATCAGTTGCCGCTGGAGCCTTGGCGTGTTCCTGCAACTTCAGTGAAGATGATTGTATACGACTCGGACATTTACGAGCGTATTGCAATTTTGCAGAAATAGAGGCTAAGGATATACCAGTTCCGACAAGCAGACATCTTATTGCTTATGGAATAAGCGACAAGACTTTGGAACTACCGGAAAAAAAGACTTTACCCAGGACACCTTGAAATGGGATTTGCCCCGTGGTGATTATGATTTTATCTTTCTATCCGGCAACAATGAAATACGTAACATGCAGAGTTATCGTGACTGTCAGTTATACTCTGCAACAAGAGAGTCTGAAGGGAAGATTTATCTGTCAGAAAAGCAGACGTTTGTCTGCAAGCAGTTATTCCGGGAGCATTTTGATTACCAGAAAGAAACCGTAAAGGAAATCATAGCCTTACCGTTTACACAAACAATCATATTACGTCTACATGTTTCAGGCAACATCAATCCACTTACTGGAATTACGTCGGAATTGGACGGCGTAGCTGTAGGCAAATTCCTTGCCAGCAATGAATTAAGCTCTGAATATGCGACAATGACATCAGATTATATAAAGGAACAAGAAGAAAATATCTGGGTAAGTACTAATTATGTATTTGGAATAAACCAATCGACGGATAATGTTCTAAGGGTAATCACACATACAACAGATACAAGCAATGACACCTATAACATTGACCTTACACCATATCTTCAGGGTTTTGACAAATACAAAATGACTATCGACCTGAACCTCGTGATAGGCAAATCACTGACAATTGACAGTCCGGTTATCATCGAGGACTGGGCAGACGGAACTATTACAGACCTCAATTAATAAATCATTTAATTTAACAGTTTAAGTTATGAAAAGTAACATTATTATTCTCGCAGCAATGATGCAATGAGCTGCGCATGTACCAACGAAGTAGAAGAACTATCGACTAAACAGGAAGATTCTTCCCTGAAAATTGCAACCTACATTGCCAATAGTGAAGGAACACGAAGTAGCGACGGTTTTGTGTCCAAGACACAGTTCAAGACAAATGATGAGATTGGTCTGTTCCTGTACAAAGGAACATGGGGTACTTCTTATGTTGGTGTTTCAGCACAAAATAACAAATCTACATTCAAGGGTTCAAGCTGGGAACAGGCAACGCCTTATTACCTGAATGCAGACCAGGCACATGTCTGGGCGTATTATCCATATAATCAAAGTGTAACTGACGGCAAGAAAATCCCAGTGTCAATCGAAGGAGATAATGCTAATACAGATTACATGTACGGCCAGACAAAACAGACGGTTTCAGTTCTGAACACTGTTGCTGAAATACCAATGAAGCATGCCATGTCACAATTTATCATTCGCATGAAACCATCACCTGATTATCACAACAGCGGTAGTACACCAGGAAAGCTCACTAATGTAACCGTAAAAAGTAAAGCCAGATCATCTGTTCTATTCAAAACAGGAGAACTCGATATTACGACAGGTACGATTACCGGAAAGACAAGTTCTCAATCTCTTAGCTGGACTCCAAACATTCTGCTTGAAACTAGCGAAAATCACGACTACTGTGCAACCATATTCCCGAAGTCGTGGCTCAAAATGAATTGGTCGTTGAACTGACAATCGACGGTGCAAAATATACGTTTGATATTCCTGCTATACAGTGGAATAAAGGATATAGATATATCTATGCATTTGAAATGAAAGCCAACGATGTTGTCATTGGTGGAGAAGACGGATCTAATGTAACTATTGAACCATGGAAAGATTCTGCACAAAATGACGTAGAACTTGTTCCATCAAAATAAGAAACAAATGAATAATATTAGAGCTCTAATCATATTAATAACAATTGTATTTTTCTCTTCCTGTAACAAGGAAGAGGAAAATACAGAAATTGATATCGGTCATACTGTTACTTTTTCAGTGGCACAGAGTCGTTCTACCCAAGAAGGGACTTTTGATGCTGGCGATGCGATAGGCATATTCGCCTATGAACCGAAATCTCAACAAATGTATTACCAGAATAAGTCAAATATGTCTTTGACGGGAAAGTATTTGTTCCAGCAACGGATGCAGACAATATTCGTGTAAGTTCAGGAACAGATTATGATTTTTATGTATACTATCCGTACAATTCTGCTAATACAGAGGCAACATCAATTTCGCATGTAGTACCAGATCAGTCGAATAAGGAAAACTGGCAGAGGGCAGACTTTTTGACAGCCACATACACCGATCCTGTTGTAGACTATAATATTACATTAAATTTTAAACACCGGTATGCCACGCTACAAGTTATTGTAACGGACAATGAGGCATTAATCAAGCTAAAATTGCCAACGTACAATCAGCAAGCCATTTTGACCTGATGAAAGGGACTTACACTACGGACAAGACTTTATCCACTAAAGAAATGTATCTATATGCGTCAGAAGGCAATATAAGTAAGTTCCGGATAACCCTGCCTGTACAAAGTATCAGTGAGAGTAATCCTATTACATTATCTCAAGGCGGACAGAATTCCCTTGAAATGAAAGCAACGGCAACAGTACAGCTTGAGGAAGGAAAGATACAGGATTACAGCCTTGGATATAAGAAGACAATAAGCATTAATAATTATGATACAGGGGGCAGCGTATCTGGTGCAGGGCAATATGTATTAGGTAGCACATGCATCGTTTCAGCATCTCCCAAGAGCGGATATACTTTTGTTGGTTGGTATGAGAACGGACAACTTGTTTCTTCATCAGCAGATTATTCCTTTGATGTTTTGAAAGATCGAACGCTGGAAACACGTTACAGTTCATATGGCAACTGGACTGTTTCCGTCAGTGCAAATCCTACGTCGCTGGAAGCTCTTGGAGGTACAAGTATTATAACTTCAGTTGCTTCAAGAACATTGTACATCAACGGTAAATCAAGCTCCACCGAAACAGGTACACCGACTATTTCTCTGAGCGGTAGTACAAACGGGTTCACTCTGTCCGGGAATAAAGTAACTGCCGGAGTAAATGAAAGCTCAACAGCAAGGACAGTAACTGTAAGGGCCACATACAGCGGTGTAAGCAATACATGTACAATTACACAGAAAGGCGGTAATATTACTACCGGTGACTGGATAATAACAGTAAGTGCTTCTCCTGAAGTAATTGTACCTGCTGGAGGTACAAGTATAATAACAGTTAAAGCTGTAAGAGATATATACATTGATGGGGAAAAAGTTGGTACTGAAACAGGTACACCGAGTATATCTCTGAGCGGTAATACAGGCGGTTTTACTTTATCGGGTAACACAGTCAGGGCAACCAACAATGAAACAACTGCTGAAAGAAGTGTAACCGTTACTGCTTCTCTGGATGGTAAAAAGAGTACCTGCATGATCAGACAACAGGCAGGTGTTAAAACACTTGGAAGCTGGAGCAGCTGGAGTAATAATTCTCTGACAATAACGGCAAATCCGATGACACTTCAAGCTTCAGGAGGAACCAGTACACTCACTGCAACTGTCAACAGACAGCGAAGCCGAACCATATATTGGAATAACATAGCTACATCTACAGAAACGGTAAGAGAAGATGCAGATGTAACATCGGCGACAAACTTCTCGGGAAGTGCTACTGGATTCAGACTGGATGCAACATCCGTTACGGCGTTAGAAAATACATCAAGTTCACCACGCAGCATTCTGATAACGGGCGAATATGCCGGTCTTTCCAATACGGTTAACATAACTCAAAACGGAGGCACAACGACTGAAGAATATGTATTTGAATTGAGCAGCGGGCAACAGGTAAACCTTGTGGAATCCTCTGGAGGTATCATCAGCCATTCTATTAGTTCCTATGTTATCCGGACAGTTAACGGAAAGGAAAGCAGGGAAGATGTTGACTTCACCGTTTCGGCAAATGTATCCTGGATTACACCTGGAAAGACATCCTCTTCAGTAGCTGCAAATCCAAATACAATGCAGCGAAATGGTACTATTACGTTCAAACAAAATGGAAGTAATAAGATTCTTCTGGTAACAGTTACTCTAAAGAAGAAAAATTCCGTAGACATAGAAAACTAATGAAAAAACTGTTTTATTTATTTATAACATTTATCAGTACAGCTCTGAGTAGCTGTACTGATAATGATTCACTTCATGATAAAAATGAGTTATTATCAGTAGAGTGTTATACACGCACATCTGAGAATGAAAAGAACATAGTACATGACTTTAGTATGTATATCTTTTCAAACAACTTTAACGGATATCCAGGTGTCATTAATCCGACTCACGTTACCTATTCTCATGGATGGGATTTTCCGCCAATATCTCTTTCAGATGAGATAGCAAATATATATTGTTTCTATCCCTATACGGGAGAAGCAGATTGTAAATCACTAGAACTTGAATTGATTGATCAAACGGATTATCTGGCATCTAATGTTGTAACTGCTAACAACAAAAATCCAAAGGTCAGCATAGTAATGAAGCATATTCTGAGCAAGATAAGTGTAAGAATTGACGGAAGTAATCAATGCAAAGTTGATTTACTATCAATACCGACAAAAGGCACATATAATTTGCAAACAGATGAAATCACACCGGGAGAACAGTCTGACCTGACTACAAACTCCTCCGATATTTACATATTTCCTTGCAAAGAAAAACAATTAAAAATGAATATAACTTATAACGGCAAGGAATATGACTACATCGAAATTGCAAGTGACTACGAAGCGGGGAAAGAATATACGTTCAACCTAACCATAAATAACAATAAGGATTTAGTTATTGAAGGAGATGTTATAATAACAGACTGGCAACCTGCTGGAGATTTTGAAGGAAGTGTAAACGAAAAATAAATCATATGAAAAGAAAGGTATTAACATTATTATTAATTACTCTAATAACAAACAGAACATTTGCTCAGGATGCCAGAAGTGCCATGAACCAAATATTGGACGGCTATACACTGCCAATATTCGTAGCATTCATGCTTGCTGGAATTGTTCTTGGCTTGGTTCAACAATGGGATAATATAATTGATAAGGATAATAGAGGAACACGTAAGGATGGTCTATTTGCACTTGCTTGGTACGTTGGATATGCGTTAGTTGCTGCAATCGTTGTTACAGCAGTTAAGTCAGCAATATCCGGCATATCTCTTCAAGTATAACAAGTATCAAATGAAATATACTATAAGAAAAGGTCTGGAAAGTCCCTGCAAAATCAGGGGCTTTCTATCATCAGACTACTGGATATTAGTAGCTATAATAGCCGCAATAATAATTCTCTTTGTTCTTGGACTCCGTTCGGGTATCATGGACGGAGATTGGAACTTAAGTATAATTGCATTCATCGGTGCAATAACAATCATTCCAATTATGGTTACAAAGTTCAAGAAGAATGTAAGAAATAGAAGTTTGATGAAATAAAAAGAGAATTTACAATAAGCAATTTTCAATTAAATAATACCATCAGGAAAAATGAGAACAGATGAAGCATATAACATATTAGACATTGTCAATGAAGAGTATGGCATAATTCTCACCAAAGGTGGTAATGTTTGCATATCATTCAAGGTCAAAGAGCCAGAATGTTATTCCTTATCTCGTGAGGATATAGACCTAAGAGATAAAATGTTAAAAGAGGCATTTCGGTTTCTCCCCGAGGGCTGTTACATTCATAAACAGGACATATTCAAAAGAAATATTATCATTCTGTCCCTATGAACAGGTCTTTCCTGGATATAGCAGATGCCAAACACTTTGAAAATAGACTTTATATGCAACATACTTGTGTACTTCACTTTGTGTTAACCGGATTAAAGTCGTTGGAAAAGTCTTACATATCTTCTCCGCTGAAATATAAAGAGAACCTGCATAAAGATGATTTGGAAAAATTATCAAATTTTTTAGAAGCCATCAATAATTGCATAAGTATTCTTAAAAATCTTAGAGATACACAAATTATATCCATCAAAGGCGATGAATTGCGAAACCTTATATTAGGGTATTCTAATCTATTTGTCGAAACGAACGCCATAACTGATATACACGTTGACAATGAATTACATGTAGGGAAAATAAAAGCAAGATATTTCTGCATATGTGATGAAACAATGTTTCCAGACAATAGTGTTTCGAGTTATGTAAAAGACAGTTCCCTCCCAATGGCCAATGCAGAACTATACCATCCTCTATTAGAAGAGTTGGGAATGTACTTACCTTATAACCACATTGTAAACCAGATTATTTATTTGGAAGGGAACGAAAAATTACGTGCACAGATAGCCCGCAACATTGATATTTATGGTTCAAACAGTTCAATGAGCAAAAGTATAAAAGTGCAGTTTGAAAAACTCGATAAGCTACAGGAGGAGATTCTTGAAGAAAACGAGATACTTGTACGTACACATTTTTTCAGTCTGCATTTTTGACGAATCCGGATCAAATCTTGATAAAGCGGAGAAAACTGTAAAGGAAACATTAAATATCAATCAGTTCAAGTATTACATTCCAGGATATGAGAATCTTGCCAAAATTCATTTTTCCTGCGTACCAGGCAGATTAGCTGTATGCCGAAAGAATATCTTGTTCTGACGACCTTGCCCATTGCACTCTGTCTATTTCTTCAGTGCAGTGAATACATGAACGACAACGAAGGTATCTTTGTACATGACCGTATGTACAAATACCTCTTCGTAAGGATATTTGGGACGCTGCGAAGAAGCGGGTAAATGCTCGTAATGGAATGATTATAGCCGGAACAGGTGGAGGTAAATCAGCGTTTACCCTGAATTTCACTCAACAGCTTATCGAACAAGATTACACATGCATTGTCGTTGAGTTCGGAAAATCATTCAGCCAACTGTGTAAATTATATCCTGAAATTTCTTTGCATGTTGATTATGACGGTAAGACACCACTTGGAATTAACCCGTTTGAATTGCAAGGAAAAGAACTTGATAATAATGATCTGGAAATGCTGTCTGGTATTATTCAACGATACTGGAAACATATGTTTACAAAGGATGAATCAGAGAAAGAAGTCGCATTGACACGATTCATTCAGGACTATTACGAGCAGGTATCATCCGGACATAACTTCGAAAATTTCTACCGCTATGTAACAGAAAACTATAATGATATACTCAAGCGAAAAAATGTAGTAAGCAAATATTTCGATCTGGAGTCATTCAAGCTGAACTGCGGTGAGTTCATGCCAGGACAGCGATATGAGAATGTATGTAAGGATATTCAAATGGACTTTGCATCCAAGAAGTTCATCGTTTTTGAGCTAACACAAATCAAGCAGGACAGATTCCTGAGTAATCTGGTAATGAGCATGATTTTCTCCATTATTCAGAAGAAACTACTATCTGACAGACGGAAAAGAGGAATTTTGATTTTCGATGAATACGCGGAAACGGCACAAATGACAGATACGGCCACTGGTACAGGTATTCATAGTTCTGTGGCATTCTGTTATCAGAAGATACGTAAAGAGAATGGTGCGGTATATACTATCGTACAAACTCCAGAACAGCTTCCGGACGATGAGAACACGAAAAATATTATCAGTAATACAGATATGCTCTTTGTATTGCCTACCAAAGAAGTAATCTATCAGAGCATCATCGACAAATTTAAGATTACAAGAGATTACCAGATAGCATTAATGAAGTCCATGCGGAATAATTTTTCTGGTCCTCGCCCCTACTCCGAATGCTTCATGCGTATGGGTGAGAATTATGCTACAGTAACCCGACTTGAGTTCTCGAAAGAAAAATTCCTTGCCTTCCAGACAGAAGGTGAAATATGGTCTGAGCTTGAAGAAAAGACCAAAAGAATGTCCATGCAAGATGCTATAACAGAATATATCAACGAACATAAAAAATAAAAGCCATGAAAAATTTATTAGTATCCTTATTCGTTCTATTAGTATTAAGTGTTTCAAATCCTTTGTATGCACAGTGGGCTGTGGCCGATGCGCCCAATCTGGCACAGAATGTGAAGAACTTTTCGGAACTGCAGAAACAGGTTTCCCTGCTGAACGAACAGAAGAGCAGACTGGATGAATCCCTTGACCTGATGAGAAAAGTGAACACGACAATAAGCAACTCCGTTACTGTCAAAAATATTATGGAACGTCAGATCCAGTTGTCAGACAAATGCCTGGATATTGTCGGAAAGCACAAGCTCAGTACATCAACCGCACAAACCCTGATGTCGTCCATCGCACAGATTATGGCAAACAACTCACGGATGATTTCACTTTCAAGGATGATCCTTTCATCCACCGTGAAAATGAATGATGCGGAACGCCTGACGGCCTTAAATGATATCGAGAAAAAAATGAAAGAAGACGAACAAACGGTTTACAAGTTGTCTTCTTTACTATCAAGTTATGAAAGTATTAAAAGTATGCTGAAATGAACACTCCAGTATCACAAATAGACAATGCTTTCCAGGACATTTTTGATGCATATGCCTATGTAAAATCAAGTATTGTCTTTGAAGCTCTGTTAGCAATAATAGCAGGCATCATTCTTACAACATTAGTATTAAGTTAACTGGTATTGTAAAAGATATGCTATCGGAAGGAAAAGGATTTAATGCTGAAGACATTTCTTTGAACTTGGAAAGGAATATATGGCCGTAATGCTAGTAATTATCATGCTACCCGTCTTTGTTACTTTATTCGAGCAATTATTGGCATACACAGCCGATAACCTTGTAAGCAAGTTAACACCAAACGGTGCGTATGATCACGATGATCATATTCTCCGTCTAGCTGTACAAATGATTGACGACTGCCAGAACATGGATTTGGCTGACGCTGTTGTTGCTGGTATACCGAAAGTCCTGTCAGGTATTGTAATGGCTGCTATTGGTTCATTTTTCGCCTGTGCATATAATTATGTCATGCATATATTCGTTGCGACTCGATATCTAATGGTTCTTATGATGGAACTTGTAGGTCCGATTGCAATTGTCTGTCTTCTCAACAATGATACTCGCAGTTCATTCTTCACCTGGATGAAAGGGATGTTCGGAATTTTCATGCTCTATCCAGGCTTCATTATGGCCAGTGTATTTGCAGACGAGTATACAGCTAATCTGATAAGTAACTCTGTATGGCCCGCATTTGTTCTTGTAATATTTTCCTTCATATTAAAAACTCACTTTATTGGCAACAGTAAAATCAATGGTAAATAAATGGTTATGATGCACATAAAAACATATTAAAGGACTTCAACAAGTATGCTGAAGCACGAAAGAATTTTACTCTGAGAACGAAACTTGTGTTCATTTTCTGTTCAGTTGCAATTGCTATGGTACTATTCTTCAGTTATCGAGTTGTTAATAATGCAATGAACAAAATTCTAGTAGTCAATGAGGGGGGAGAATTTGTCCATTTTAAAACTATGCAAACAGACAAGCTGTTTGAAAGTCTGCTAAAAAGTCATTGTTATTATACAGCTTACTACCTTAACAGTTTTGACCGGCTAACTATAGAAGAGAATCAGGCACGCGGGTTGTTTCTTGTCAACAAAAGTGAAGCAAATACCATATTCGCCAAATATCAGGCTGACCGAGCTTACGGAGATGCTCTTGAACTCGGAGTTATTTATAGATGTGACTTTGATAAAATTAATAAGCTCCATGTTCAAGGGAATGAGTACAATGTACAGTTTACTTCTGTATTATCCATTATTTCAAATACTGGTACAAAGAAAATTAGGATAATAAGTGAAGGTACAGCCATAAGAACAACACCTAAATACCCAGAGAATGTTACAGGATTCTTTTTTAAAAATTATCAACAAACATACCAGCCTTATGAAAATTAAATATCCAGATTTCATTAAAATCAGTTTTTGTTGTGTCATAATTGAAATGATCTGCATTTTTCTTTACGTATTACAATACATTACATACTACATAACACTCTAAAATGAGAACGAAAATCATCGTATTAGGAATAATCGGAATTATAGTATTGATAATGCTTTACTTTATATATCTCACACTTCCTCAAAAGGAACAAAATAATGGGGATGAAGTAAAACTCCGGAGTGAAATTAAATCCGGAATATACAGTTAGATGAAATGATAAAGGAAGTCAAAAAGAATACCAAACGTAATACAATATGAAGAACCGGAGCCGGA
>ENA-OQHA01000918-OQHA01000918.1-human-gut-metagenome-genome-assembly--contig:-NODE-918-length-12759-cov-3.437935_pt1 | contig 12759 bp, 19 predicted proteins | sample MGYA00242558_ERZ504707 | MGnify/ENA primary metagenome ERZ504707 (study PRJEB26092, sample SAMD00036197) | human gut metagenome | host: Homo sapiens | study: EMG produced TPA metagenomics assembly of... | reverse complement strand
CTCCGCAATGCCACCTCTCCCAGAGTGAGAGGCTTTGGCAGTCCATGCAACGTTTTGCGGTTTTGCCAAGGGCTCCCCCTTTGGGGGAGCTGTCGAGCAAAGCGAGACTGAGAGGGCGAGGAAGCTTTCCTTTCCCTCAAAGCTCCTGATAGGCGGTCATCAGCGCCGGGATGAACTGCTTTTTGCGGCTCACCACACCGGGCAGGGTAAAGCTGCCGTCCTCGGCAGGCTGGGTCTCAAAGCCGTCCGAGAGCACCTCGGAAGCATAGCGGCCATCGCTGATGACCACGCTCTCCTCCTTGGGCACGTCGGTGAGCAGCATGTAGATATCTTCCACGTTCTGCTTGTTGCGGGCTTCTTCCAGATAGGGCTGCAGCAGCGCTTCGGCGGCAAGCAGGTTCTTGCGGGTCATGTAGCTGCCCTGCGCCACGCCAAAGCGGATATCGCCGCACATGAACACCTTGAAGTCCTGCAGGAACACCTCCTCGGCGGTCTTGCCGTCCAGCTTTTCGCCTGCTTCAAACATCTCGCTGGCAAACTCGTCAATGTCCACACCGGCAATTTTTGCCAGACGCTTTGCAAGGGCCTCATCCAGCGGGGTGCAGGTGGGGCTGCGGAACACCAGCGTATCCGAAAGGATGGCCGCCAGCAGAAGGCCTGCGATCTGCGGCGGGATCTCCATACCGTTCTCGTCGTACATCTGGGTGATGATGGTGGCAGTGCAGCCCACCGGCTGGTTGCGGAAGTACACCGGGCCGCTGGTCTCTAGGCTGCCGATGCGGTGGTGGTCGATGATCTCCAGGATCTCGGCCTGGTCAAAGCCCTCCACGGCCTGGGTGGCCTCGTTGTGGTCCACCAGGATGATGCGGCGTTTTTGCAGATTGATGATGTTGCGGCGGCTGACCATGCCGCAGTATTTGCCGTCCTCGTCCAGGATGGGGAAATAGCGGTGGCGCACCTTGGCCATCACACGGGTAACATCGGCCACCGGGGTGACGAGGGTGAACTTCATGATGTCGCTGCGGGTCATATAGTAGGAGATGGGCGCACACTGGCTGATCAGCTTACCGGCGGCGTAGGTGTCCACCGGGGCCGACATGATGGCCACGCCCATTTCCTCGGCAATGCGCTGGATGGTGTGGCCCACCTTGGAGCCGTTGCAGATGATGAGCAGCGACGCTTCTTTTTCAATGGCGCACAGCTGGCTTTCGTAGCGGTTGGTCAGGATAACGATGTCGCCTTTTTCCACGGTATTTTCCAGCATTTCGGGCGTGGCGGTGCCGATGCGGATGTGGCCGGTGGTGCACACGTCGTCCTCGCGGCCCACCACCATGGTGCCGCCCAGCGTTTCCAGAATATTGCGGTAGGTGGTCTGGCTCTTGGCCAGGATGCCGGTGTCGAACACGTCCATGTTGGCGGTGGCGATATCCTTCACGGTGATCACGCCTCCAGCTCGTTGTCCGGGCTGGTGACCGGCAGGGTGTCGATCTGCTTGTCACGCATGATCTCCCATGCCTTGCGCAGCTGGTGGAGCCGGGGATGCCGGGCATCTCGCGGTAGTCCACATCGCGGATCTTCGGGTTCACGTCCGTGCACATACGCGGGGGCTTTACCCCGAACTTTTTGAGCACAAACTCGGTCTCCTGATTCATTTTGCCTGCACGGCGGGGCTCACAGACCAGATCACTGGTCTTGTTTTTCAACTCTGCATAGGCAATGGCCGAGCAGATGGAATCGGTATCCGGGTTGCGGTGGCCGATCACGACCACCTTATGGGCTGCTTTTGGCATATTGTTCCCCCTTTGTTCTGATTTACCTTTTATTTCTTATCTCATTTACCACAGTGCACTCCCCGCTCCTGCAAAGCACAGTGCACCTCAGGTTTATTTTATCACAATTGCCTGCACGGGTAAAGTGGAACAAACACGCTACGGCGCGGCTTTTCCGCCTGCCGCATTCCTTGACAGACCCTGCAAAAAACGGTAAGCTTTACCTGAAAAAAAAACACAAATGGAGGCATCTATGAAAAAACAGTTTTTCCGCATCCTCTCCTGCTGCGTGCTGCTGGCCTGCCTGTGCGCCCTGCCCGCCTACGCACAGAACCCAAGGCCGCACAGCCCGCCTCAAAAGAGGATAAGGTGGTAACAGACGTCACCGGTTCTGCCGACCTGATGCGCAATGTCGTTGGCTTTACCACCAACTTTGGCGGGCCGTACCACTTTGCGCAGGCAGACCACAAGTCCCCTGCGCAGGCCTACGGTGATGCCCCTGCCGAGGGAGCCGTTGCGGTGCTGCGGCTTTTTGCCCGCGCCGATGACCACGGCGATGTTCCCCTCAACACCAGCGGACACAGCTTCCTCACCATCACCAATGTCTCGGAGCAGGATATCAATGTGGGCGGACTGCTCATTGCGCCGGATACGTCCATCACCGTAAGCACCCGCGGCAACCGCTGCGAGCATTCCGGCATCTGGTACAATCTGGAGGGCTACTACAAATATTACCTGAACGCTTCTTACTATCAGAATCTTTACGGCATTCAGTCTCACTGGACCAGAGCCAGCTAGACACTGTAAATCAGGCATTGGCCAACGCAGACCACTGGTCGGTCATTTACAACTGCACCTCGTTCTCTGCGGGCCTCTGGAATGCCGTGTGCTCCGATACGCTCTGCGCCGGTGTGCCCGAGACCCCGGCCGACCTGAAAGCGGACATGCTGAGGAAGTACCCAGACAAGACGGTGTTCGGGCCGACCGTCCCGTATGATTATATCGTATATTACGGCACCAGCCTGACCCCCAGTCAGGAATTTCCTGACAGAAGATTTTCTCTTGTAATTCTGCGCGTTCTGCTGTATGATATAGGTCATGTATCCAAGTGCATCTTGTCACCGTTACGGAGGAACCTATGACAGCAACCAAAACGCCCGCGTTCCATAAGCCGCCGCTGTTCACCCGGCAGCAGCTCATTGCCCTGCTGCTGCCGCTGATCGCAGAGCAGGCGCTCAGCGTGACCATCGGTCTGGCCGACACGCTGATGGTCTCCTCGGTGGGGGAAGCCGCTGTTTCCGGCGTGAGCCTTGTGGACAGCTTCAACACCCTGATGATCCAGATCATGAGCGCCCTTGCCAACCGGCGGCGCGGTGGTCACCAGCCAGTACATCGGCCGGCAGGAGCCAAAGGATGCCAAGAATGCAGCGGCGCAGATCCTGTTCATCCTGTCCAGCTTCAGCCTGCTGGTGGCCGCCGTTGTGGTGGCGGGCCGCCATGCCATCCTGCGCGGCATCTTCGGCTCCATCGACGTGGACGTGATGCGCTATGCCGAGACCTACTTTCTGCTCTCGGCCCTGAGCTACCCGTTCATCGGCCTGTACAACGCCGGTGCGGCCCTGTTCCGGGCGCAGGGCAACAGCAAGATCAGCATGATGTCCAGCCTTGTAATGAATGTGGTGAACATTGGCGGCAACGCCGTGCTGATCTACGGCTTCAAAATGGGCGTGATGGGTGCCGCACTGGCCAGCCTTGTGTCCCGTGCCATTGCCTGCGTGGCTGTGCTGTACCTGCTGCAGCGGCCCGCCTGCCCGCTGCGGGTGGACGGCCTGCAGGCCCTTGCCCCGAAGGCACGGCTCATCCAGCAGATCCTGCGGGTAGGGCATCCCTGCCGGTATTGAAAACGGCATGTTCCAGATCGGCAAGCTGTCCGTTTCCAGGCCTGACCTCCACTCTGGGCACCGCCGCCATTGCGGCCAACGCGTGGCAAACACCACCACCACCTTTTTGAACATCCCGGCCAACGCGTGGGCATGGCTGCGCTGACCGTGGTGGGCCAGTGCCTTGGCGCAGGCGAAAAAGATCAGGCCGTGTATTACTCCCGCCGCCTGATGCTGTTTGCCTACTGCGGCGCATGGTTCATGAACCTTTCGGCCTTCCTGTTTGCCAACAAATTTGCACTGGGCCTGTTCAGCCTCTCGCCGGAAGCCTACGCCATGGCGCTGGAAGTGATGGTGTGGTTCAACATCGTTTCGCTGTTCATCTGGCCTTCCAGCTTTACCATGCCCAACATCCTGCGTGCGGCAGGCGATGCCCGCTTTACCATGACCGTGAGCATCGTGTCCATGTGGGCCTTCCGGGTGGGCTTCTGCTACCTGTGTGTGCTGGCCTTCCACGGCGGCCTGCTGGCCATCTGGATGGGCATGTATCTGGACTGGGCGTTCCGCTCCCTGTGCTTCTTTGTACGCTTCGTGCGCGGCAAGTGGCTGGAACAGCAGGTCATCTGAATCTTTCCTCTGCATTTTATAAGAGCCTGCCGCGAAGGCAGGCTCTTTTTTACGCAATACGCACAAATAATTTATTTGTTTTTCAGCAATGTTGTCTGCTTTCGTTCTTGTTTTTGTCACATTCCCGGCGTATAATTTCACAGTGCTAAGAGCTTTCACTTCTGCAAAAAGGAGGCTTTTTCAATGAAACGCAGTTGGTTTTCGCGCCATCCGCTTTGCTTCATGGCGCTGTATCTCATACTTTATCTTTCCGCATTCAATTTCCTGAACACCCAGATCCATATGCCGCACATCCTCGTGCACTGTCGGCTGGACGATCTGATTCCCTTCTGCAAATATGCGGTCATCCCCTATTTTGCATGGTTTCCGTGGATCCCGTTCACCCTGTTCTTCCTTCTGTGGAAGGCACCCCGGGAGGACTTCTGGCGGCTGTGTATGCCGCTGTTCAGCGGTATGACCATTGCGCTGGCCTGCTACGTGATCCTGCCCACCGGGCTGAATCTGCGCCCCTGCTATGTGCCGGGCACAGACATCTTCGCCCGTGCGGTGCGGTTCCTGTACAGCACCGACACACCCATCAATGTCTGCCCGTCCATCCATGTGTTCAACTCGGTCACGCTGATGCTGGCCTATCACCGCTGCCGCATCTTTGAGCAGCCCCGGTTCCGCTGGATGCGCCCGGCCGCTGATGTGCTGTGCATCTCCATTGTATGCTCCACCATGCTGCTCAAGCAGCACAGCTGCATCGATGCAGCGCTGGGCGCTTTGCTGGCGCTGGCACTGGATACTGCGTTCAGCCGTATGATGGACACCAACGATCTGCCGCAGATGCGCCGCATCTGAATCTCTATAAAAAAGAAATGCGCTGTCATCGGGGGACAGCGCATTTCTTTTTTGTTCAGAACAGATCCTCCGGCAGGCAGACATCCTGCTTTGGCACCTTTGCCCAGGAAAAGTCCTTGATCAGGCTTTCCGGTGTGCGGGGCGCAGGCTCCGGCTGCAGGCCGTAGGCGTAGGCAAGCTTGCCCACGATCTCCTGCGCGGTATACTTTTCCCGCAGGTTTTCCAGACTCTGGTCGCCGTCGCGCTTGGAGAGCCGCCGCCCATCCGGGGCCAGCAGCAGCGGGCAGTGGGCAAACCCCGGTGCCTGCAGGCCCAGCAGGCGGTACAAATACAGCTGCCGTGCCGTGGACGAAAGCAGGTCTGCACCGCGCACCACTTCGGTAACGCCCATGCGGGCATCGTCCACCACCACGGCCAACTGATAGGCGAACACGCCATCTGCCCGGCGCAGGTAGAAATCACCGCAGTCATGCAAAAGATTTTCGGTGTGCGGGCCCATGCAGCCATCCACAAATGTGATGTCCTCGTCCGGCACCATCAGACGATAGGCAGGGGCCTTCTTTTTGCGTTTTTCCTCAATTTCGGCAGCGGTCAGGTCGCGGCAGGTGCCCGGATAGACACGTTGCCGTCCGAGGTATGGGGCGCGCTGGCCGCGTGCAGCTGGGCGCGGGAGCAAAAACACGGGTACACAAGGCCGCGCTCTTCCAGCTTTTTGTAGCTTGCGGTGTAGATCTCCGCGCACTCACTCTGGTAATAGGGGCCGTTCGGCCCGCCGGTGCTGCCGCCCTCGTCCCACGCAAGGCCCAGCCAGTCCAGATCCTGTTCCAGCAGGTCAGCATAGATGCGCGGGCAGCGCTCGGCATCCAGATCCTCAATGCGCAGCACGATGCGCCCGCCCTGACTTTTTGCGCTGAGCCACGCCAGCAGCTGCAGGCCAGATTGCCAAGATGCAGCCGCCCGCTGGGGCTGGGGGCAAAGCGGCCGGTTGGCGGCACAGGCTCTGTTTTCTGCGTAAAAACTGCTTGTTCTTGCATGTGTATCCTTTCAGCCGCCGGACGATTTAAAATTGCCGACGCGTTCGCTTTGGCAATATCAGCGGAAATATTATTTTTAAATTTGTAACTCCGAAACGACTGCGGTCGTTTCGGAGTTACTTTTTCACGGGAAAAGTCGTAACGGGAAACGGCATGTTGCTGCTGTCGGCTTATCGCCGTCGCGCAGCGACTATAAATCGGCGGAACACAAAAAATCCTTTCGCTCTGCGCGGGAAGCCGTTCTTGCCCTATTATAGTTGCCCCTCTGCCAAAGGTCAACAGACCACCCTGTTCAGCCGCCGCTCCACCGCCTGCCGCACCTCCGGCGCGCGGATGCCGTACACGATCTGCACATCGCAGCCGCTTTGCACCACACCGCTGCAGGGCAGGGCTTTCAGGGCCTGCTCCTTGACGAAGGCCGGGTCGTTCACCGTGACACGCAGGCGGGTAAAGCAGTTGTCCACCGTGCGGATGTTCTCCCGCCCGCCAAAGGCTGCAATGAGCTTTTCTATTCCCTGCTCGTCCAGCGGCAGGGCCTTTTCCGGCCGGGACGGCTCTTCCGGGCGGCGGCCCGGTGTGGGCAGGTCCAGCGCTTGATGAGCACAGTGAACACTACAAAATACACCGCGATCTGGGCAAGGCCCAGCAGATACAGCACCGGGTAGTTCGTGCAGGCCGCACCAGCGGAAAGGTTCATCACAAGCGACCCCAGAAGGTTCGAGGTAAACGCCGTGACTCCGCACAGGTGCAGCAGCACGATGAAGCTGCCGGAGATGGCTGCGTGCGCCAGCCACAAAACCGGTGCCGAGAAGCAGAACAGAAAATCCAGCGGCTCCGTAATGGAAGCCAGCGATGCCGTAAAGGCAGCGGCAGCAGCTGAAGGGCAGTCTTTTTGCGGCTGCCCCGCCGGGCACAGAAGATGAATGCCGCCACAATGCCAAAGTAGCCGAGGTCTTGGTAAAGCCGGTGTACATCCACACGATGCCATCCGAAAACGGCAGGCCGAGGTATATTCGGTCATCATGACCACATAGGCACCGGTATAGGTGACGCTGCCCACCATAAGCTGACCGCCCAGCTGCGAGAACTGGAACGGCATATACACCAGATGATGCAGTCCTGTAGGATGAGCAGCCGTTCCAGAAAGCCGTACAAAAACAACCCGATATTGCCGGAAGCGGCAATGAAGCCGGTGACGGCCGCAATGGCCTTCTGGATAGGCGGCCAGACAAAGCAGGCCCCAGAGCCCAGCACCGCCGCCAGTGCCGCCATGCAGGCAAAGGACCACCGCACACCGGAGAACACACCGCCCAGAATGCCGCGGTGGGCTTTTTCGCAGGTGCGGTCATACACAAAGGCGGTGAGCAGGCCCAGCAGAATGCCGCCGAACACGCCGGTGTCCACAGTCTGGATGCCCAGCACCATGGTCTGGCCTGCGCTGTACAGGCCGGTAAGCGCATCCGGCTGCGCCAGCAGGCCCAACTCGGTCAGCGTTACATTGCCCGCTGTCAGGTAGACAAGATAGCTCATCAGGCGATGAACGCCGCCTGATGCTTTTCCCGCTTTGCCAGCGCCGCCGCAAGACCGGTGCAGAACAGCACGCTCAGATTTGAAATGACCGCCGTGAGGCATTTGTAAAGGATCCTGCCCGCCAGCTGCACCGGCTCCCACCGCAAAAGGGCAGCACCCCGGCCAGCGGCGCACTGGTGAGCAGTGCGCCCACCACCAGCAGCAGGCCCGCCGCCGAAAGATAGCTCAGCGGTGCCAGCATTGCGCGGGAGAACCGCTCCAATGCGGCTGTGATGCGGTGCTTCATGGGCGTTTCCTTCCTTTCCGGCTGACGTGGGCAGACACTATACTTGTAGTCAACCGATTTGCAAAAAATGTCAAGAATGCAAAGTTCCCAAAAATGCGTTTTTTCTTTGTGCAGGGTGCATATTTCCCGCTTGAAATTCGTTCTGCGCTGTCCGATTGACAACCGCCGCGGCAGAACGTATACTTAGGGTGTATCGTTTTGAAGTGCTGCGGCCCGGCTGCGGCACCGCTCAAGGAGGACACTACTATGAAATTGAGATATACCCGCATCCTCTCGCTGCTGCTCTGCGCAGCGCTGGCTTGCAGCATTCTGGCAGGCTGCGGCGGCTCAACCGCCAGCAGTTCTGAAGCGCCAAGCTCTGCCAGCAGTTCTGCAAGCTCCGCTGCTTCCGGCGAAGACCTGCCTGATTCCACCACCCGGGCCGACACCTCCGGCCTGAACCCCGGCGATTTTGACGAGAACTCCATCTTCTCCATCACCGGCACCGCTGCCGCCTTTGAGCCTTGTCTGGGCTGGGGGCCGGGTGTTTCCGGCTGCTCGCTCAAATCGGTGATCGCAGCGGCATCCCTGCTGCAGTGGGCAGAAACGCCCGCCTTGCTCCCGCACCCCGGAAGCCGTGCAGGAAGCTTTCTACAGCTGGTATGACACGCTGGACGCTGATGAGCAGGAAAGCTTTGCCGAGGCCTGGACGATGATCGAGCCGGACGCGCTGAGCCTTTTGAGCGACAAGGACAGCATGGCTGGCCGCATTGAGGATGCCGGCCTTGACCCGGACACCCTGCCCGGCTGCACCCTGAAGAACTGGCAGGCCCTGCAGACCGTGCTGGACGACTGCGTGCCCGCAGTGGGCCAGTGAACCCAACATAAAAAGAAGCTGACCGGGCTGGTCAGCTTCTTTTCGTTTTTGCGGAAAATGCCGGGGTCGCCTGCGGCATCAGACCTTCTTCAGCACATACTGGCGGGTGCCCATGCCGATCTTCTCGGCTGATCCAGCGTGGCCTTCCACTCGATATTGGGATTGGAATCCTTGAAGTTGTCGTGGTGGCAGTTCCAGCCGGGCTTTGCAAGGTTCTGGCCCAGCTGGCTGTTCGGCAGCGGCTGGGCATTCAGGCAGGCATCGGCGCAGGCTGATCCAGCGCCACCGGATCAAAGGATGCAAAGATGCCGATATCCGGCAGGATGGGTGCATCGTTCTCGCAGTGGCAGTCGCAGTTGGGCTGATGTCCTGCACCAGAGAAACATGGAAGCAGGGACGGCCGGCGCACACGGCAGCCGCATACTCGGCCATCTTGCGGTCCAGCATCTCATTGGCGCTGTCGCACTGGGAATAGATAGCGTCAAAGTTGCAGGCACCGATGCAGCGGCCGCAGCCCTTGCACTTGGTCTGGTCAATGACGGCCTTGTTGTTTGCATCGTAGGTGATGGCATCGGAGCCGCACTCCTTCGCGCAGCGTGGCAGCCGCGGCACAGGCTCTGCTGCACCTCCGGGTGTCCGGCGGCGTGCTGTATCATCTTGCCCGCGCGGGAGCCGCAGCCCATGCCGATGTTCTTGAGAGTACCGCCGAAACCGGTGGATTCGTGGCCCTTGAAATGGGTCAGGCTGATAAAGATATCTGCATCCATGATGGCGCGGCCGATCTTTGCCGTCTTGCAGTATTCGCCGTTCGGCACCGGAACTTCTGCTTCATCGGTGCCGCGCAGGCCGTCCGCAATGATGACCTGACAGCCGGTGGTCATGGGCCAGAAGCCGTTCAGCTGGGCGCAGGTGAGGTGCTCCAGTGCGTTCTTGCGGCTGCCCGGATACAGGGTGTTGCAGTCGGTCAGAAACGGCAGACCGCCCTGCTCCTTGCACAGGTCGGCCACCACCTTGGCGTAGTTGGGGCGCAGGAATGCCAGATTGCCCAGCTCACCGAAATGCATCTTGATGGCAACGAATTTGCCATCCATATCAATATCCTTGATCCCGGCGGCGATGCACACGCGGCGCAGCTTGTCCAGCAGGCTGGTGCCCACGGGACAGCGGAAATCTGTATAATAGACCTTGGATGCTTCCATAGCAGTTTCCTCCATTTTGTTTGCGCGGCACGCTGCCGCATACTCTCTTATTTTGTAGTATAGCACATCTTTTTGCAAAGAAAAAGTGCTGTCGTAAAGGGCGGCGGGCACACCTCTGTGTCCCACGATCAAAATGGCCTCCGCTGATGCTCTGGCCATATTTAGCGGAACTATCATTTCCTAACGAAAGAAAGCCGGAAATCTGCGGATTTCCGGCTTTCAATTTTCACGGGAAAGAATCGTGGCGGGCAGCGGCATCTTGCAGCGACGGCTCCCTGCGGGAAGCATTCCAAATCAGAAGATTGCCGTCGCAGCCGCCACTGCCAGCACGATGATGCCCAGCACGATGCGGTAGGCACCAAAGAACTTGAAATCGTGGCGCTTGACGTAATCCATCAGGAAGCGGATGGCGGCAAGGCTCATGCCAAAGGCCACCACACAGCCCACTGCCAGCACAGCCACCTCGGTGCCGGTCATCACAGAACCGCCGACAACGAACTTGACCACCTTGAGCAGGGATGCGCCCGCCATGACCGGGATGGCCAGATAGAAGGTGAACTCTGCCACACAGGCGCGGGACAGGCCCAGCAGCAGGCCGCCCACGATGGTGGCACCGGAGCGGGAGGTGCCCGGAATGATGGCCAGACACTGCCACAGGCCAATGATGATGGCATCGCGGTAGGTGATCTGCTCCAGCCGGCTCACGTGCGGCGCGGCGCGGCGGTTCTCCACAACAAAGAACAGCGCGCCGTACAGAATGAGCATCGCGGCAACCGTGATGTAATTGTAGAAGTGAGCTTCCATCCAGTCGTCCAGCGGGCTGATGATGAGCACCGGGATCGTGGCCGCTACCACCTTGAACCACAGGCTCCACACGCTGGGCTTGGAAATGACTCTGCCTGCTTCATGCCAAAGGGCCACAGCTTGCCCCAGAACAGCACCACCACGGCCATGATGGCACCCAGCTGGATGACCACACGGAACATGGACATGAACTCTTCGCTTGCGTTGAATTTGATGATCTGTTCCAGCAGGATCATATGACCGGTGGACGAAATGGGAAGCCACTCGGTAATGCCCTCCACAATGCCCATCAGGATGGCTTTGATGATCTCAAAAAACGTAAGTACCCTCCTTGTGCACAAAGGCACAGCAGCTTATTTTCTTCCAGTATACCATACTATGTCTCTGCACGCACGCAGAATGCGAAAATTTTTACGCCCGCCGCCACTTTTGCCCTGCAGGCTGTTACTGCGCTGGGAAATGTGTTATACTGATGCAAAGACCCTTTTCCTTCTATTTTATCCGCAAATCAAAACAGAGTTTAAACACCCTTGGTATTTTTGTTGAACCATTCTACAACGAGGTGAATCCATATGAATATTCTGGTGATCGGCTGCGACCAGGTGGGTGCTTCCCTCATCCGCGATCTGGAACGCATCGGCATGATATCTCGCTGATTGAAAAAGATCCCGAACAGCTCAAGCGTCTGGATGCCTTTGACGACTACAGCTTTGGCGGCACGGCTCTGGTGGGCGACCCCACGACCCGGATACCCTGCGGCAGGGCGGCATTGACAGCTGCGATGCCGTGGCCGCTGTGAGCGAGGACGACTCGGTAAACCTGATGGCGGCACAGATCGCAAAAAGCATCTTCCGCCGTGAGAAGGTGATCTGCCGCGTGTCCGACCCGCACCTGCAGGTGCTGTACCACAAGGCTTACGAGATCGACACCATCTGCCCACGGTGCTCACCGAGCAATCGGTGTTCCGCGCACTGGCAAAGTAAAAAGTGAGGGAAGCATATGAAAGTTTGTATCGCAGGCGGCGGCAAGGTTGGTATGTATCTGGCCCAGAGCCTGCTGGCCCACCGCCACAAAGTGACCATCATTGAACCGCAGGAAATGCTGTGCCGTTCGCTGGCCGATTCGCTGGATATCCCGGTGATCTGCGGCGATGCCATCAGCTTTGACACCATGCGCACGGCCGACGTTGCCAGCTGCGATGCCTTTGTGGCCGTGACCGGTGCGGACGAGAACAACCTTGTTGCCTGCCAGATCGCAAAGCGGGAGTTTGGCGTGAACCGCACTGTGGCCCGGGCTCCAACCCCAAGAATCGCGAGCTGCTGCACACCTTAGGCGTGGACACCGTAGTGTGCGGCACCGACAACCTGAGCCACATCCTTGAGCGCGAGATCGAGACGGATACCATCCGCCAGCTGCTCTCGCTGGGCGGCGGCACTGCCAGCCTGAACGAAATTTTGCTGCCGGAGAACTTCAAGTTTGCAGGGCAGGCGGTCAAGGACATCCCCATGCCGGGCGACGTCATTCTGGTGTGCATCACCCGCGATGCGGAGTTCATCATCCCCCACGGCAATACCACCTTACTGCCGTGGGACCGCATCCTCTGCCTGACGCAGGATGACACCCTGCACCTGCTGATGGACGCCTGGGGCCTTTCCGGCAAATGACCGAACGTGACCTGCTGCGCACGGCGCTGATCATCCCGCCCAAGGGCCGGGCCGTGCTGTGCGTCTGGGCCGCTGTTCCCGGCGTGTTCTGCGCGCCTTTTGTGTTCTGGCAGAGCCTGTTTTCCGGGTGTATTTCTGTGCCCTGTGGGCGTGCCTTGTGTTCGCCGCGTGGGCAAGAGCCTGCAGCTTTACCGCAGTGCTCACCGCCCGGAACACTGCCGTGCGGGCCGGTATCGCCGTTCCCATCACACGGCAGCTTCCCCGCCG
>ENA-OQHA01000916-OQHA01000916.1-human-gut-metagenome-genome-assembly--contig:-NODE-916-length-12764-cov-3.651658_pt1 | contig 12764 bp, 18 predicted proteins | sample MGYA00242558_ERZ504707 | MGnify/ENA primary metagenome ERZ504707 (study PRJEB26092, sample SAMD00036197) | human gut metagenome | host: Homo sapiens | study: EMG produced TPA metagenomics assembly of... | reverse complement strand
CGGCCCCGCACGCCGACCTAAGTGAGGCCGAGCGTACCGAGATCGAGCGCCAAGTGGCGCCCATCGAAGACCAAAAACTGCGCGAGGCCCTCGAGAATGCCATGAGAGCCAGTGCCGAGTGGGCCAAGGGCGTGCAAAGCAAAAAAGAGCCTTAAATCGCATCTGGTGGCCTTGTAGAGCCAAATACCTCGTTCCCGAGGGTATTTTTTTACGATAAACTAGTAAGGCTGTACACATTTTCTTGACTGAAGGAGGACGTGTGGCAAACGAAAACGATTACGATGGCGGCGAGATTAAGATTCTCGAAGGTCTCGAGGCCGTTCGTAAGCGCCCGGGCATGTATATCGGCTCGACGAGCGCCAGCGGTCTGCATCACCTGGTGTGGGAGATCGTTGACAACTCCGTCGACGAGGCCATGGCCGGTTTCTGCACCGAGATCCAGGTGACGGTCCACGCCGACAACTCCATCACGGTCGTCGACAACGGGCGCGGCATCCCCGTCGACGAGCACCCTGTTAAAAAGATCCCGACGCTCGAGGTCGTTATGACGATCTTGCACGCCGGCGGTAAGTTCGATAACTCGGCCTATAAGGTCTCGGGCGGCCTGCACGGCGTAGGCATCTCCGTCGTCAACGCACTGTCCAAGCGCGTGGTCGTTCAGGTTCGTCGCGATGGCAACACCTACGAGATGGAGTTCTCGCGCGGCAAGACCGTCAAGAAGATGGAGGTCGTGGGCACCTCGGATTCGACGGGCACCACCGTCACCTTCTGGCCCGACGACGAGATCTTCGAGACCTGCATCTACGATTTCGATACGCTGCACAACCGTCTGCAGGAGACGGCGTTCCTCAATAAGAACCTCAAGATCGTGCTGACCGACGAGCGCGAGGCGACTCCCCACGTGGAGGAGTTTTGCTACGAGGGCGGCATCATCGACTTCGTCAAGTTCCTCAACGAGGGCAAGGACGTCCCCGAGGCCTTTAAGGAGCCCATCTACATCGAGGGCAAATCGGACCCGGACGCTCCCGTGGCCAAGATGGGCGAGGTCGAGGTTTCCCTGCAGTGGAATAGCGGCTACGGCGAGAACGTCATGTCGTTTGCCAACGACATCTACACCCCCGAGGGCGGCATGCACCTTGAGGCTTCCGCACCGCGCTCACCCGCGTGATCAACGACTACGCGCGCAAACAGAACCTGCTCAAGGAAAAAGACGCCAACCTGACCGGCGACGATGTGCGCGAGGGCCTTTCGGCCGTTATCTCGGTCAAGCTGCCCGATCCGCAGTTTGAGGGGCAGACCAAGGCCAAGCTCGGTAGCTCCTATATGCGCGCGCTCACGCTCAAGATCGTGACCGACGGCCTCGCCGATTACTTGGAGGAGCATCCCAAGCCCGCCCGCGAGATCGTCAAGAAGGCGCAACAGGCCTGCAAGGCGCGCAACGCCGCCCGCAAGGCGCGCGAGGCGACCCGCCGCAAGAGCCTGCTCGAGACGGCATCCCTGCCCGGTAAGCTCGCTGACTGCTCGGTGCGCGATGCCGAGCTGACCGAGCTCTTCATCGTAGAGGGCGACTCGGCAGGCGGTTCGGCCAAGGACGGCCGTCGCCGAGACATCCAGGCGATTCTGCCCTGCGCGGCAAGATTCTGAACGTCGAGCGCGTTGGTGACCATCGCGCGTTCTCGAGTGACACCATCCAGTCGCTGATTACCGCGATCGGCTGCGGCGTCACGACGATGCCGGCGACGGCGGCGACTTCGATATCACCAAGGCGCGCTACCACAAGATCATCATCATGACCGATGCAGACGTCGACGGTGCGCACATCCGCATCCTGCTGCTGACGTTCTTCTACAAGTACATGCGTCCGCTGATCGATGCCGGCTACGTCTATGTCGCCTGCCCGCCCATCTTTGGCATTAAGGTGCGCAACAAGATCCACTACGTGTATCCCAATGGCCGCCAGCCCGAAGACGAGATCCTGCGCGACACCATCCAGAGTCTGGGCCTGAACCCCGACGATAACGACGAAGACGGCAAGGCCAAGGATGGCAAGATCACCAAGAAGCGCAAGGGCTATACCGTCCAGCGCTACAAGGGTCTGGGCGAGATGGACCCCAAGCAGCTCGCCTCGACGACGATGGACCCCAAGACCCGCATCCTGCAGCGCGTGTCGATCGAGGACGCCGTGGTGGCGGACCGCGCCGTGCGCGAGCTGATGGTTCCGAGGTCGGCTATCGCCGCGAGTACATCGAGAAGCACGCGCATGACGCACGATTCCTTGATGCTTAAGAGGAGGTAACGTGGCAGACGATATCAACAACAACGAGGGTATGGACGAGGCCGGCGACGCCGGTATGCCCGATGATCTGAAGCGCCTGCTTGCCCGTGCTGAGCAGGGCGAGGACGGCGACCCGGACGCCTATAACCCCGATGCCGATGATGATGAGGAAGAGGACGACGCCGAGCTCGAGGAGAGCTTTGGCGAAGTCGACCGTGGTGCCTCGGCCGGTGAGGATATCAACGGCGGCCAGCTCCAGATTTCGGAGTTCGGTCGCGAGATGAAGCAGTCGTTCATCGAGTATTCGATGTCGGTCATCACGGCGCGCGCCCTGCCGGATGTGCGCGACGGCTTAAAGCCGGTGCACCGCCGCATCCTGTACGCAATGAACGAGAGCGGCATCTACCCCAACCGCCCGCACAAGAAGTCGGCCTGGACGGTCGGCGAAGTTATCGGTAAGTACCACCCGCATGGCGACTTCGCGGTCTATGAGGCCATGGTCCGCCTGGCGCAGTGGTTTTCCATGCGCACGCCGCTCATCGACGGTCACGGCAACTTCGGCAACATCGACGGCGACGGCGCGGCAGCCATGCGTTACACCGAGAGCCGCCTGGCAAAGCCCGCCATGGAGCTGCTGCGTGACCTGCAGAAGGATACCGTCGACTGGCAGCCCAACTACGACGAATCGCTCGCCGAGCTCAGGCGCTGCCTGCGCGCTTCCCCAACCTGCTGGTCAACGGCAGCCAGGGCATCGCCGTCGGCATGGCCACCAATATCGCCCCGCATAACCTCACCGAGGCGATCGAGGCAACCTGCTACCTGATCGATAATCCCGACGCCACTGTCGACGAGCTCATGCAGATCATGCCCGGTCCGGACTTCCCCACCGGCGCCATCATCATGGGCAGCGCCGGCATTAAGCAGAGCTACGAGACCGGCCGCGGCTCCATTACCGTGCGCGCCAAGGCCCACGTGGAATCCACCAAGACCGGCCGCAACCGCCTGGTCTTACCGAGATTCCCTACATGGTCAACAAGGGCACCCTGCAGGAGAAGATCGCCCAGCTCGTCAACGACAAGCGCATCGAGGCATCTCGGACATGCGCGATGAGTCCAACCAGAAGGGTATCCGTCTGGTCATCGAACTCAAGAAGGGCGTCATCCCGCAGGTCGTGCTCAACAACCTGTACAAGTACACCTCGCTGCAGACGACCTTTGGCGCCAACAACCTGGCGCTTGTCAACGGCGTTCCCAAATGCCTGACCTGCGCGAGATGCTGCAGCACTACATCGACCACCAGTCGACGTCGTCACCCGCCGCACCCGCTTCGACCTTAAGAAGGCCCAGGCCCGCGCGCATATCCTTGAGGGCTACCTGATGGCCCTTGACCATATCGACGAGGTCATCAGCATCATCCGCTCCTCGCAGACTGATTCCGAGGCCAGCAGCCGCCTGATCGAGCGCTTTGGCTTTACGCCCGAGCAGACCACGGCCATCCTCGAGATGAAGCTGCGCCGCCTGACCGGCCTGGAGCGCGACAAGATTCAGGAAGAGCTGGACGGCTTGCGCCGCGCCATCGCCTACTACGAGGACCTGCTGGCGCACGAGGAGAAGATCCTGGGCGTCATTAAGGAAGAGATGCGCGAGATCTCCAAGAAGTTCGGCGATAAGCGCCGCACCGAGATCAGCCATGTCGAGAAGGACCTGGACGTTGAGGACCTCATTGCCGACGAGGACATGGTCGTGACCATTACCCACACCGGCTATGTCAAGCGCATCCCGGTGGCCGCCTACCGCGCCCAGAAGCGCGGCGGCAAGGGCGTGTCGGGCGTCAACCTCAAAGAGGACGACGTCATCGACGAGATGTTCATCGCGTCCACGCACGAGTACGTGCTGTTCTTCTCGAGCAAGGGCAAGGTCTATCGCCTGAAGGTGCACGAGCTGCCGGTGGGTACGCGCCAGGCGCGCGGTACCGCGATCGTCAACCTGCTGCCCTTCGAGGAGGGCGAGAAGATCGCGAGCGTCATCAGCTGCCGCGAGTTCCCTGCCGACGAGTATCTGATGTTTGCCACCAAGAGCGGCATGGTCAAGAAGACCGTGATGAGCGCATATGACCGCAGCCGTCGCGACGGCTGATCGCTATCAACCTGCGTGACGACGACGCGCTGCTGAACGTGCGCCGCGTGCGCGAGGGCGACAAGATTATCCTGGCCACCACCGCGGGCAAGGCGATCATGTTCTCCGAGGAGCAGGTGCGCGCCACCGGCCGCGATACCAGCGGCGTTCGCGGTATCGGTATGAAGGACGGCGTGAGCGTTCTGGGCATGGAAGTCACTAACGGCAACGGCGATCTGTTCGTCATCACCGAGCGCGGCTACGGCAAGCGCACGCCGGTCGCGGACTACCCGGAGCAGAATCGCGGCGGCCAGGGCGTCTACACCATCCAAATGACCGAGCGTAAGGGTAACCTCGCGGCCATGAAGACGGTGGGCCCGCAGCACGAGCTGTTCATCGTGACGGAGGCGCGACGGTCATTCGCGTCAAGACCGACGAGATCAGCCAGACCGGCCGCGCCACCCAGGGCGTCAAGATGATGACCGTCGACGACAACGACCGCATCTGCGCCGTAGCCCGCATGACGGCCGCCAAGGAGAAGCCCGAAGGCGAAGCCACAGAAGACGGCTCCGCCCCCGAAGAAACCCCTGTCGATCTAGGCGACGGCAACGACATGCCAGAGGATCTCCTAGACGAGTAAGAGGCCCTAGCTGGTAGAAAATATCAGACCCCATATATCGGCGGTCGGCGCACTGCGTGCCGACCGCTTTTTTGACAAGCTTGGAGCCCCGTGTCAGACGGCTGGGCGAGATGGGTTAGGTTTGTCGCGAGTTCCGCACGCAAAGAAGGCCACTTAATGTGGCCTTCGTCTTGCGCAGGACTGCCCGAGCAGCAAACCTAACCCATCTCGCCCAGCCGTCTGACACACCCCTCAAAGATTTTCAAAAAAGTTGTTGACGCGCGCGTAACGACTCGTCTAATATATCCCTTGCGCGATGGACCTGTAGCTCAGTTGGTTAGAGCGTCCGGCTGATAACCGGGAGGTCACAAGTTCGAATCTTGTCAGGTCCACCATCAAAACTGTGAAGAGCCCCGGGGCGTTGCCTCGGGGGCTTTTTTCTTGTCTGCGATAAATCTCATTTTGGTTTTGTGTGCTGGGCGAAAGATTGGGTAGTATAGCTATTCAATGCGGCGGGCTGCCGCGTGTTAACCGCTACGTACCGGAGGTGTTCCATGGTTCGTGTCGACATAGAGACCATCGTCATGGCCGCCGGTCCCGTGCCATCGCTTATCGTACTTCGTGAGCGCAGCAGCAAATCGGACTCGCCCGCGCCGCTGCGTTCCCTTTCCATTCAGACTGGTTCGTTTGAAGCTGCTGCCATCAGCCGCGGCATCGATAGCGGCCGCGCCGAGCGCCCGATTACCCATGACCTGCTGCTCGATACCGTTGACGCCCTGGGCGCCAAGCTCGAGCGCATCGAGATCGTTCGCGCCGAGCCGCCGGTGTTCTACGCGACGATCGTCGTACTGGCCGATGGCGAGGAGCGCAAGATCGACGCCCGCCCCAGTGACGCCATTGCCCTGGCCGTGCGCAGCAATGCCCCATGTTTGTGGAGGACGACATCATGAATCGCCTGGGCACTGTTTCTACCCACGCCGAGGAAGTCGACGACGAGCAGGAGTTCGAGAAGTTCGACGAGTTCGTCCATACGCTCTCCCCCGATGACTTCTAAATGTCTGGCACGCGAGCGGAGAGGTCGCTGATGGGTACCCGCGTATCGGCTGAAGCGGCCGCCATCGCGCGTGAAGCCCAGATGCGCTCGGAGGCTTCTGAGGCGGCTCGCATTGCCTATGTGACGCAGGCCCGCACGCTTCGCGAGCGCCGCGGCTCGTTTGTCAAGATGGTTGTCGTCTCCGTCCTTGTCGCGGCAATCTGCTCGCGCCTTCGTGGTACAGTTGGTGCGCTTGGGTTTTCGATTTCAACAGGCTTGGTAATCTGGGGCGTGGTCGATGCAGTAATGCTGACCAACCAGATCAAGGTACTCGACAAGCGCGCGATGGATATGATGCGCGCCCGCGACGCTGCCGCCAAGATTGCTGCCGAGGCACAAGAACTGTAACGACGCCGGACTCGATGGGAAGGTCTAAAGATGGCACAGGATATGCAGGACGCCGGTAACGTCTCCGCCGAGCTCGACGCCATGGTGTGTGACCTGATTGGTGCGTTCTTGGACGACCTTGCCGCCGGCGAGAATCCGGGCGTAGTTGTGGCGATCGAGGACGCTGCTTCCAACCGATATCTGGCGGCGCTCGATGAGGATGGCGAAGAGGCGTGCCTCGAGGCTGCCACCAACTTTATCTCCGAGCACAAGATGGGTCTTAAGGACGAGGGGCTGGGCCGCATCGCCCGTTACGCCATCGGCTACACCGGTTGTGTCGAAATTGACGGCGGCTATCACGACGCCCTGCTCGTGAGCTTCTTCGAAACCACGCTCGAGAGCGGTTTTTCGGCATACGTGCTGTATGAGGGCATGGGCGCCGGCGATGGTTTTATGTGGAGCGACCCTGAACCTGCAGGTGAGGAAACCCCTCTTATCTAAAATCGCTAAAATAAACGAGTTTTCGGTAAAAGGCTCAATATTCCCGCTGAGCGTTGTATCGCTGGGCGGGTCGCATACGCGTGCCGTTTGTATATGGATAGAAGATAGGGGAACTACATGCGCGTAGACAATCTGAGGAACATCGCCATCATCGCCCACGTCGACCACGGCAAGACGACGATGGTCGACAAGCTCCTGCGTGCCACGGACGCCTTCCGTGCCAACCAGCAGGTCGAGGACCGCGTCCTGGACTCTAACGACCAGGAGCGCGAGCGCGGCATTACGATTCTCGCCAAGAACATCTCTATCGAGTACAAGGGCGTTAAGATCAACGTCATCGACACCCCGGGCCACGCCGACTTCGGCGGCGAGGTCGAGCGCGTGCTGCGTATGGCGACGGCGCCCTGTTGCTGGTCGACGCTTTTGAGGTCCCATGCCCCAGACCCGCTTCGTGCTGCGTCACGCTATCGACACCGGCCTTAAGATCATGATCGTCATCAACAAGATCGACCGTCCGGGTGCCAACCCCGAGAAGGCCTACAACGACTGCCTGGACCTTATGGCCGACCTGGCGCTACCGACGACCAGCTTGAGTTTGCATGGAGCATGTCATCTACGCCAGCGGCGTCAACGGCTTTGCCCGTCATGATCCCGAGGACGGCAACATGGACATGTACCCGCTGCTCGACATGATCATCGACGACATGCCCGCACCCGAGGTTGACGAGACCGCTCCGCTGGCCATGCAGTGCGTGACCATCGATCACTCCAACTTCGTCGGCCGTATCGGCATCGGCCGCGTGTACTCCGGCACCATCCACCAGGGCGACCAGATCTTGGTCGTCAAGAACGACGGCTCCAGCGCCACCGCTACCGTCAAGCAACTCTTTACCTTCGACTACCTGGGCCGTACCGAGTGCCAGGAAGTCGGCGCCGGCGACATTGCCGCCGTTGTGGGCATCGACCGCACCGATATCGGCGATGTCTACACCGACCCCGAGAATCCCGTCGAGCTCGAGCCCATCGAGATTGACCCGCCGACCTGTCCATCGTCTTTGAGGCTTCGACCTCCCCGCTCGTCGGCCGCGACGGCGATATCGTTGGCGCCCGTCAGCTCAAGGAGCGCCTGTTCAACGAGGCCGAGAACAACGTGACCATGAAGATCGAGGAGCTCGAGGACAAGAGCGGCGTCGAGGTCTCGGGCCGCGGCATTCTGCACCTGTCCGTTCTGATGGAGTCCATGCGCCGCGAGGGCTTTGAGTTCCAGGTCGGTCGTCCGCGCGTTCTGTTTAAGAAGGACGAGAACGGCAACAAGATGGAGCCTGTCGAGCAGGCCGTCGTCGAGTGCCCGGACGAGTACTCGGGCAAGGTCGTTGAGGTCTTCGGCACCTCCGGTGGCATCATGACGAGCATGGATACCTCGGGCATCGTGACGCACCTTGAGTTTAAGATCCCGACGCGTGGCATCATGGGCCTTAAGAACCGCATCATGAACGTCACCCACGGCGAGGGCGTGTTCTACCACACCTTCCTGGAGTACGGTCCCTACGCCGGCGAGATCGGCAACCGTCAGAACGGTGCATGATCTCCATGACCACCGAGAAGGCCGTTGCCTATGCCCTGGGCACGCTGCAGGAGCGCGGCCAGCTGTTTGTTGAGCCGGGCACCGAGTGCTACGAGGGCATGATCGTGGGCGAGCGCAGCAAGGCCGGCGACATGGTCGTCAACATCGCCCGTACCAAGAACCTGGGCAACCAGCGTTCCTCGACCTCCGATATTTCCGTGCAGCTGGTGCCGCCCCGCACCTTCTCGCTGGAGGAGGCGCTGGAGTACATCGCCGATGACGAGCTGGTGGAGATCACTCCCAAGAATATTCGCCTGCGCAAGCGTCTGCTCAATGCCACCGACCGCAAGAAGGCCGCCGTCCGTGCCGGTCAGGTCAACAAATAAGCGCTGGGCTTATAACCGCCAATAAGAAAGGGCGTCGACCGCGATGGTCGGCGCCCTTTTTGGTGCAAGGGGGACAGGTTCGCTTGCACCACCACAAGGTGCCTGTCCCCTTTGTGGTGGTTGGCAGCTAGGCGGTGGGGAGTTCCGGCGTATTAGCCGGCTGTTGCGACTTGAGGTGAGCGTTGCGCCAGATGATCTGGATAACATAGCCGAGCGTGAAGACAAAGGCCACGCCGCTGATGAAATCGCCTACGAGGGGGATTGCCGTAAGTGCACCTGCGATCACGCCGCCGGCGGCCGCCATGGCGTAGCGGTTATGGCTGTGTCCGACCATGCGCGCGATCGCGCACCCTGCAAAGGCACTCGACACCAGCGCGATGCCAATAACACCGCACATGAGGCTCCGGCAAGCGACAGACCAGCGATAGAGATAATTAGCAGTAGGACGGCGGGGACGATAGCAATCGTGCCCAGAAGACCGCTCACCCACAGGGGCATGGGGCGCTGGTGGAGCATGCCGGCGGCGCTGGCGGTTGCGCGCGGAAAGACGAGTTCGAGCAGTAGGGCGACAAAGCAAGTCGAGAGTGCCGCGGCGACGATACCGCCGATGACATCGTTAACGGTGGAAGTATCCTCGCTCTCGGTGCGGTCGATCTTGAGCGCGCCGACCTCGGCTCCCGCGGCGCGCTCGGGGTCCTCGGAGACGTGCGCGTTCACGGTGCCGGTGATGTGGGCGTTCTTGCCCAGGATGAGCTTATCGGCCCAAACCTCGACATCGCCCTCGACGGTGCCATCGATAGTCACCGTATCGCCCGCAAGCGCTGCCGACTTGGTAGAGCCGCGCAGGGCAACCGTCTCGCCTATCGCATAGAAACAGTTGGCGGTGCTGTCGGAATTGAGCACGACATGCTGGCCGGCAACGGTCACGCTGCCATCAACCGTAGTCTTGGCAATGTCGATGGTGCGCGCCGCCAAGCGGACGGCGCCGCCCACCGTGCAGTCGCGGATGGAGAGGCTCTCGCCTGCTGCAATTATGTCGCGGCCGATGGACGCATCGTCCAAGTTGAGGGCCTGACCTGCCCAGTACAGGTCACCTTCGACGCCGGACGAATTGGCGTCATTGTCGGTCGCAAGTACGTTGCCTGCGGTGTCTGTGCCGGCGAACGACGCCGTGGGAAGTGCGGTGACCGCTAGGGCGACGAGCGCGAATAGGATCGTGATGCGGACCCACGCTTTACGGCGCTGGGTCGACGGGAATTGATTACAGGGCATAGTGAATCCTTCGTCAGATGCTCGACATACACCTAACAGGGTACCCAACGCGTGGGCGCTCTAAAAGAACCTCTCGGTTGCATTTCGAAGGGTCGTGCCGTGCTGTTTACTTTTTACGGTGCAAGAAGCGCGCGATATCTTCTTCGGTGGGGCTTTTGATGTCAAAGCGCAGCGAGAGCCAGCGCAGACCCATGGTCACGACAACGCATACGACCAGCGCGGCGACATTGCTCATAATGCCGCTCATAACGAGACACACATAGCTTGTCGATCCGGCGATGGCGGCGATGGCATAAAAGTTAGTACGTTGGAAAATGCCCGGAACCACGCCCATAAAGCCATCGCGCAACATGCCGCCGCCCACCGCGGTGAAAAAGCCCATCATGATGCACACCGCCGGTGCAAAGCCGTAGACCAGCGCCTTGTCTGCTCCAGTGGCGGCGTAGATGCCGACCGAGATGATGTCGAGCAGGGGAATGAGTTTTTCGGGCTTGTCGACGATTGCGGGAAAATATAGATGATGGCTGCCGTGGCAATGGAAAGCGGCAGCGCCATTGGCTGGTTGAGGATGTAGACGTTGCCACCTGCAGCGTCATGTCGCGTAAAAGACCGCCGCCCAAGCCACAGACCACGGCGAGCGCAACTGCACCCACCAGGTCGAGTTTGTGCTCGCGCGCGACCAACACGCCCGAGATTGAAGCCGCGACGACGGCGAACATTTCGAGCCAAAACGGGATGGCGACCATGGCATCCGTGGCGTGTGAGGTAACGGTCATAGCGGCGACGACGGGCAAGATGGGGTCCTTTGGATTACGGATTTGGACAATGCCCGTACATAGTACATGTTCGGCGCCGATTGCGACCCTATTGCTCGGCAAACGGTCGGGACTGGATGCGGGCGTAGGTTCCATGTTTGGGGATCTGGGTCGATGCTGAACGCGATGGGGGCGTGGTTGAATAGGAGGGATGTCTAAATTTTGAGCAGCGCTCAAATTTATCCGGTCGGCTTACGCCGACCGCGCTGCGCTAAAAACGCGCCACTGGCGCGTTTTCTTTACGCTCCGCGCCCTGGCGGGTTCGAATCCCTCCTCCGCCGTATTTGCTTGTAAGGGACTCTAAACAAAAAAGCCCCCGTTTTCGGGAGCTTTCTCAACCAAAATGGCGGAGGAGGAGGGATTCGAACCCTCGTGACCTTATACAGGCCAAACGGTTTTCGAGACCGCCGCATTCAACCACTCTGCCACCCCTCCGCGTGGGGTAAAAACAAAGCAGGCTCGAAGGCCTGCTTTGGAATTAACTGGCGGAGAGTCAGGGATTTGAACCCTGGAGACGCTTTTGACGCCTACACGATTTCCAATCGTGCTCCTTCGGCCACTCGGACAACTCTCCGTTAAATGCGAAAGTCAGTATACACGAGGAATCGCAAAGTGCAAACAGAAAAGTTGGCATTTTTTAAAACGCTTGGCCGTGCTTGGCGCTGCAGTGGGGCTTGAGGTGCCAAAAACGGCTTCCGACCAGCGTGGTTGATCAACTCAATTGTTCAAAAAGGGTATTCATAAGCGACTTGGCAATGAATTTAAAAATCTTTGGGTGGTGCTGTGGGCCACTGGTATGCATTTTGCGACCACAGCCTTGTGCCCGTTGACCTGCGGCTTGGCTCAGCTTGTCCCCACGGCACCGTATCTTGTCAACAGATCCGTCAAGCTTTTGGTCAGCATTTGGTTGGAATGCGCATGAAACGTCGTGTGAGTATGGGCATATGTGGAGGTCATGAGGTTGTAGCTGCATATTCTTGCAGCCTAGGAGGTTGAAAGATATTATTACCAAGTCTTTTCCTGCTTCAGGCGCACCTTCACGACCTGAAGCCACATTTGCCCAGAGGAGGTGACAATATGAAGGCTTATGAACTGCTGTTCTTTGTTGACCCGTCGCTCGACCCCGAGACTCGTCTCGCTGTTATGAAGCGTATCGATACCACGATCGCTGAGGGCGCTGGCAAGGTCGACTCCGTTGACGAGTGGGGCAAGCGCAAGCTCGCCTACGAGATCAACGACCTCACCGATGGTGACTACACCCTCATCAACTTCCACGCAGATCCTACCCAGATCGCCGAGCTTGATCGCGTCCTGCGCATCACCGACGCTGTGGTCCGCCACATGATCGTCCGTCGCGACGACCAGGAGTAAGACTGTCGTTTTGGACTGGGCTTGTGCCCCAAGAGGAAGTAGTGAGTTATGAGCATCAATCGAGTGAACATCACCGGTAACCTCACCCGCGATCCCGAGCTGCGCGCCACCGCCGGCGGAACCCAGGTTCTGTCCTTTGGCGTCGCCGTGAACGATCGTCGCCGCAACGCGCAGACTGGCGAGTGGGAGGACTATCCCAACTTTGTCGACTGCACTATGTTCGGCACCCGCGCCGAGGCCGTGAGCCGTTTCCTGGCAAAGGGAAACAAGGTCGCGATCGAGGGCAAGCTGCGCTACAGCTCTTGGGAGCGCGACGGCCAGCGCCGGAGCAAGCTTGAGGTCATCGTCGATGAGATCGAGTTTATGAGCTCCGTGGTGGCCAGGGTGGCCACGATCAGGGCGGTTACGCCCCCGCAGCCTCCCGCGC
>ENA-OQHA01000915-OQHA01000915.1-human-gut-metagenome-genome-assembly--contig:-NODE-915-length-12768-cov-3.770825_pt1 | contig 12768 bp, 16 predicted proteins | sample MGYA00242558_ERZ504707 | MGnify/ENA primary metagenome ERZ504707 (study PRJEB26092, sample SAMD00036197) | human gut metagenome | host: Homo sapiens | study: EMG produced TPA metagenomics assembly of... | reverse complement strand
CCACGCCGGTGCCGCGGTCGTTGTGGGGATGGGTGGAGATGATGACGCTGTCGCGGTATTTCAGGTGCTTGTCGCAGTACTCGATCTGGTTTGCGTAGACGTGCGGCATGCTCATTTCCACGGTAACGGGCAGGTTGATGATCATGGGGCGGTCCGGGGTGGGCTGCATGATGTCCAGCACGGCATTGCACACATCCACGGCGTAGTCCACTTCGGTGCCGGTGAAGCTCTCGGGGCTGTACTCGAACAGGAAGTTGCCCTCGTACTCCTGACTGAGCTGCTTGACCAGCTTTGCGCCGTCGGTGGCGATCTGCTTGATCTCTTCCTTGCTCTTGTGGAACACCTGCTCGCGCTGGGCCACAGAGGTGGAATTGTAGAAGTGGATCACCGCGCGGGGAGCGCCCTTGACGGCCTCGAAGGTCTTGCGGATGATGTGGTCGCGGCACTGGGTCAGCACCTGCACGGTGACATCCTCGGGGATCATGTTCTTCTCGATCAGGGTGCGCAGGAACTCGTACTCGGTATCGCTGGCGGCAGGGAAGCCCACCTCGATCTCCTTGAAGCCGATCTTGACCAGCATCTGGAAGAACTCCAGCTTTTCCTCAAGGCTCATGGGCACGATCAGGGCCTGATTGCCGTCGCGCAGGTCCACGCTGCACCATGCGGGGGCTTTTTCAATGTGATCCTTCTTTACCCAGCTGTCATAGCCTGCGGGTACCGGGTAGTAACCCGGAGCGTACTTGGTTGCGTCCATCATTTGCGCGTCCTCCCAAACAATTTACACTTCTTGCTCCATGCTCTTTGTGAGCGTCCTTGCTCTCAGTCTCACATTCGTTCGACAGCTCCCCCAAAGGGGGAGCCCTTGACAAAACCGAAAACTTTGCCGTACTGCCAAGGCTCTCACTTTGGGAGAGGTGGCACGGCGTAAGCCGTGACGGAGAGGGCAAGCCTGCTTCCAAAAGGCAGATATACGAAAAGGCTCTCGTCTTTCAAGGCGAAAACCTTGAGAGACGAGAGCCTGTAAAGTTCAAACTACAGGGCACCCGTGGTACCACTCTCTTTGCTGCGCCTTTGGGCACAGCCGCTTTGCACGATCGGCTTTTTGCAGCGAATCGCTGTCCTTGTAACGGTGGACATCCGTCAGAGCCTACTTGTGTGTTCAGCCCTGCCGCTCAGGGGCCAGTAACCGAAACCCTCTGCACCCGCCTTGCACCACCCGGCGGCTCTCTGTACGCAGAAGAAAATCGTTTTTTCCCCGTCAACGCATTTGTGCTTTTTTCAAAGTGGACTAAGTTTAGCATGATTCGCGGGCAGTGTCAAGCAATCTGACTCATTCTCAAAATGAAACAATTTCACAAAATAAGGGGCAGAATTTTCCAAAATTATGCACGAGGCGTTAATGTTAACAATTTGCTAAGTTTTTGGAAAGTTGTGCTCGAATTGCTGTTGCGCCCGGTTTTACTGTGCTATACTACTTGCATCAGGAACCAAAGGAGGAATTGCCACATGAAAGAAGTCAAGCCTTCCAAAAAGCCGCTGGCGATCTACTACGCCATCGTGCTGGCGGTCCTGCTGCTGCTCAACCTTGTGCTGCTGCCGTGGATGAGCGAGCGTCAGGTGGAGGAAGTGGACTACGGTACCTTTATGACCATGACCGAGGAAAAGAACATCGGCCGTGTGGATATTGAATCCAACCAGATCATTTTTACCGATAAAGAGGAAAAGCAGGTCTACAAGACCGGCCTGATGAACGACCCGGAGCTTACCCAGCGCCTGTATGATGCCGGAGCACAGTTTTCCAGCGAGATCGTGGAGCAGGGGTCGCCGATGCTCAATTTCCTGATCTGGTTCCTGCTGCCCATCCTGTTGTTCAGCTTCATCGGCAACCAGATGAACAAAAAGCTGATGGAAAAGGCCGGCGGCGGCCCGGGGTCCATGATGTTCGGCGGCGTGGGCAAGTCCAACGCCAAGGTCTATGTGCAGTCCACCCACGGCATCCGCTTTGCGGATGTTGCCGGTGAGGATGAAGCTAAGGAAAACCTGCAGGAGATCGTGGATTACCTGCACGACCCCGGCAAGTACGAGAGCATTGGCGCATCCATGCCCAAGGGCATCCTGCTGGTGGGCCCTCCGGGCACCGGCAAGACCATGCTGCTAAGGCCGTGGCAGGCGAATCCAACGTGCCGTTCTTCTCCATTTCCGGTTCTGAATTCGTGGAGATGTTCGTGGGCATGGGCGCATCCAAGGTGCGCGACCTGTTCCGGCAGGCCAAGGAAAAGGCCCCCTGCATCGTGTTCATCGATGAGATCGATGCCATCGGTCAGAAGCGCAACAGCGGCAATCTCGGCGGCAACGACGAGCGTGAGCAGACTTTGAACCAGCTGCTCACCGAGATGGACGGCTTTGAGAGCAACACCGGCGTCATCATTCTGGCGGCTACCAACCGCCCGGATTCGCTGGACCCGGCGCTGACCCGTCCCGGACGTTTTGACCGCCGTGTGCCGGTGGAGCTGCCCGACCTTAAGGGCCGCGAAGAGATTTTGAAAGTGCACGCCAAAAAGGTGGCGCTGGCCCCGGGCATCGACTTCAACACCGTGGCCCGCATGGCCTCCGGTGCCTCCGGTGCGGAACTTGCCAACATCGTCAACGAAGCAGCCTGCGCGCCGTGCGTGCAGGCCGCAAGAGCGTGACCCAGGCCGATCTGGAGGAGAGCATCGAGGTGGTCATTGCAGGTTACCAGAAGAAGAATTCTATCCTCACCGATAAGGAAAAGTGCATCGTGGCCTACCACGAGATCGGCCATGCACTGGTGGCGGCCAAGCAATCCAACTCTGCCCCTGTGCAGAAGATCACCATTATCCCCCGCACCTCCGGCGCACTGGGCTACACCATGCAGGTGGACGAGGGCAACCACTACCTGATGAGCAAGGAAGAGCTGGAAAACAAGATCGCCACCCTTACCGGCGGACGCGCCGCCGAGGAAGTGGTGTTCCGATCCATCACCACCGGTGCCTCCAACGATATTGAGCAGGCCACCAAGCTTGCCCGCGCCATGCTTACCCGCTACGGCATGAGCAAGGACTTTGACATGGTGGCGCTGGAGACCGTGAACAACCAGTATCTGGGCGGCGACACCTCGCTGGCCTGCTCGGCCCAGACCCAGCGCGAGATCGACCAGAAGGTGGTGGAGCTGGTCCGGGCCCAGCACGAAAAGGCTGTCCGCATCCTGACCGACAACCGCGCCAAGCTGGACGAGCTGGCACAGTATCTGTACCAGAAGGAGACCATCACCGGCGAGGAGTTCATGGAGATCCTGAACCGGGAACCGGCACAGGCCCAGTGACCCCGGCGGCAGAGCTGCCAAAAATTTTTTTAGCCTGCTGCAATAATCCCGCCGCCGCATCCGTTTATAAGACAGATGCGGCGGTTTTGTATTACACCGCATGGCAGACCATGGTTTTCCACAAAACAAAAATGTGCGGTGCAAAACCGCCGTCAACGGAGGTATTCCAAATGAAACTGAACCATAAATTTGTCCGTACCGTCACCACCACCGCTGCAGTGCTGGGTGCTGCCGCTATGCTGAGCGTGGGCGCATTTGCCGCAGAGGCAGACATCAACGACCCTGCTGCCGCAGGCTATCTGCCCCCGCAGGAGCAGATGGTGCAGGGGGATATCGCCCTGCACAGCGCCGATGTGGCGATCGGCGAAAAGGACCCCACCTACGGCGGCTACGGCGCACCGGAGGGAAACCCCATTCAGGGCAACATCATGCTGATCTCCGGCGATGAGCTGGCCGCCCCGTCCGCAGATGCAGCGGCGAAAAAGAGCGAGGCCCGCTACACCGTCAAGGGCCTGTTCGGCAGAGAAGTGCTGTACACTGCCCGCCAGAAGGACAGTGTGCTGACGCTGGATGTGCCCGCCGGTTCTGCTACCTTCCGCACCACCGTGCAGGACATGCAGACCCTGCTGAACGAGGGTGTGAGCACGCTGGTGGTCCAGACTGAGAAGGGCTCCACCACCCTGAACCTGTCTCTGCTGGTGGAGGGCCAGAAGGGCACCGACCGCGTGGTGCTGCGCCGACTGGGCGAAAACACCTTCCTCACCGTGGGCCTGCGCTGCCGCCGCGATTTGATCGTGGGGCGCTGACCGCCGAGATCAAATGATGAAAGGGCTGCTGCACGCAGAGATGTGCAGCGGCCCTTTTTGCGCTTTTCTGTTAAGTTTTTGAAAATTTGCGCAGATGTCTTTGCAAAGTCTGCCGGGAGATGTTATAGTTAAATTGAAACAGTATGCATTCCCGATAGAAAGGAAAAAACGCCATGGAGCATTTTGTGGAGTTTGAGGACGTTTGCAAATACTATCAGACCGGCAGTGTGAAGATCGCCGCCGCAGACCACCTGAATTTCTATGTGGATAAGGGGGAGTTCTGCATCATCGTGGGGCCTTCCGGCGCAGGCAAGACCACCCTGCTGAATATCCTTGGAGGCATGGACAGCTGCGACGAGGGCAATGTCTGGCTGGACGGCCAGAACGTGAGCCACTTTACCGCCAGAGAGCTCACCACCTACCGCCGGTACGATGTGGGCTTTGTGTTCCAGTTTTACAACCTTGTGCAGAACCTGACCGCACTGGAGAATGTGGAGCTGGCCAGCGAGATCTGCCGCGACCCGCTGGACCCCAAAGAGACCCTGCGCAGCGTGGGTCTGGGAGAGCGGCTGAACAACTTCCCGGCCCAGCTTCCGGCGGCGAGCAGCAGCGGGTGTCCATTGCCCGCGCACTGGCCAAAAACCCCAAGCTTCTGCTCTGCGACGAGCCCACCGGTGCACTGGACTACAAGACCGGCAAGCAGGTGCTGGCCCTTTTGCAGGATACCTGCCGCCGCACCGGCCGCACGGTGATCGTTATTACCCACAACACCGCCCTGACGGCGATGGCAGACCGCATCATTCAGGTGCGCAGCGGCAAGATCGTCTCCAATCAGGTCAACGAGCACCCTGTGCCGGTGCAGGAGATTGAGTGGTGAGAGCTGTGCTGAAAAGTTATCGTAAAAACATCCTGCGGGAAATGAAGGACAACCTGAGCCGCATGGTCTCGCTGTTCGGCATCGTAGCGCTGGGCGTGATGATGCTGACCGGCCTGATGAGTTTTGCGCCCAGCATGCGCATCGCCGGGCAGAAATACTACGTGCAGCAGAACGTGTTCGACCTGCGGGTGCTGTCCACGCTGGGTCTTTCGGAGGAGGACATTGCCGCCATTGCCGCCGTGGACGGCGTGGAGGCTGTGCAGCCGGTGAAATATCAGGACGTGGAGGCCCAGTGGCAGGGCCAGAGCGAGACGGCGGTGGTGCGCCTGCAGCAGCTGCCCGCCGACCCCGGGGCCGACACGGCAGAAAATATGAACCGTCTGGTGCTGCTGTCGGGCCGGATGCCTGAGGCCCCGGACGAGTGCGTGGTGCATGTGATGGGCTACGGCGACCCGGTGGAGCCGGGCACGGTGCTCACCCTGCCGGAGGACACCGAACATGTGAGCCGGAAGCAGTTCACGGTAGTGGGCACCGTGCAGGACCCGCAGCATTTTTCCACGGACAAGGAGAGCAGCACCGCCGGTGACGGCCAGCTGGATGATATTGTGTTCCTGCCGGAGGGCAGCCTGACCACGGATTATTATACGGCGTGCTATCTCAAAGTAAAAAATGCCGGCCTGTATGATAATTACTCGGATGCGTATCAGGCAGCAGTGGATGACACAGCCGCAAGGGTAAAGGCCATCAGCGGCGCACAGTGCACGGCCCGGCGGGCGGAGCTGATCGAGGATGCCAGTGCAGAGCTGGCCGACGCCCGGGCCGAGTACAACGACAAAAAAGCCGAAGCAGACCGTCAGTTTGCGGAGCAGAGCAGCAGCTGGCCGATGCACAGGCACAGCTGGACAGCGCCAAAGCCCAGCTGGACGCGGGCGAAGCGGAGCTTGCCGCCAACAAAAAGGCCCTGCCGGATACCATGCAGGGCGGTGCGGACGAGCTGGTGAGCGGCGAGGAACAACTGCTGGAATTGAGGATCAGCTGCAGCAGATCGAGATGCTGGTGAACCTGAAAAAGGTGGCCGACCCGCTGCTGGGCTATGCCGAAACGGCTCTGCACAACGCGCAGAAGGCGCTGGACGAGGCCGAACCCGCCGACGAGGAATACACCGACCTGCGGGATGCCCTGCAGAAGGCGCAGGATGCTTACGACAACATCAGCGGCCAGCTGAACGGCTATCAGGCCCAGCTGGACGAGGGCAAGCGCCAGATGTATGCACAGGGCTGATCTCTTCACCCAGCCTTTCCAACGAGCAGCTGGTGACCGAAGCCAAAGCCGCACTGCGCCAGATGAAGGTAAAGCTTCTGCAGGGGCAGCTGCAGCTCACCACCGGCACGGCCACAGCCTACACCCAGTTTGATGCGGCTCGCACCCGGCTGGACGAAGGCTGGCAGCAGTACAACGACGGCGTGCAGCAGCTGGCCGATTCCCGCGCGGAGTACGAGAGCCGGAAGGCCGATGCCGAACAGCAGCTGGCCGACGGCCTTGCCCAGCTGAACGATGCCGAGGAGCAGGTGAGCCAGATCAAGAGCGGCGAGTGGTATGTGCTGGACCGCAGCTCCACCGTGAGCTTTGTCACCTTTGAGCAGTATGCCGACCGCATGGATGCCATTGCACGGGTGTTCCCGGTGTTCTTCTTCCTGGTGGCGGCGCTGGTGGCCACTACTACTATGACCCGCATGGTGGACGAGAACCGCCTGCAGCTGGGCACCCTGAAAGCGCTGGGCTACTCCAACGCAAAGATCGCAGGCAAGTATCTGTTCTATGCCCTCAGCGCCAGCGTGCTGGGCAGCATCGTGGGCATGGTCATCGGCTTTGTGGTGTTCCCGCTCATCATCTGGTACGCCTACCAGATGATCTTCAGCATGTCCACCTTCACGCTGCACTTTTACCCCGGCATGGCGGCAGCCAGCGTGGCCATCAGTGCGGCCGTCATCGGTTTTGCCACATGGAGCGCCTGCCGCGCCAGCCTGAAGGAAAAGACTGCAGCTTTGCTGCTGCCCCGGGCCCGGTGGCAGGCAAGCGCATCTTTTTGGAGTACATCACCCGCTGTGGCAGCACATGAGCTTCTCCCAAAAGACCACGGCCCGCAACCTGTTCCGCTACAAAAAGCGCTTCTTCATGACCGTGCTGGGCGTGGCAGGCTGCACGGCGCTGCTGCTGATCGGTTTTGGCATTCAGGATTCCATCCTGCCCATCGTGGACAAGCAGTCCGGGCAGCTGACCCACAACGATCTCACCATCTCGCTCAGCGATGAAAAGGCGCTGACCATGGAGCAGGGCCTTGCCGACACGCTGGACAGCAGCAGTGCGGTCCACAGCTGGGGCGCGTTCTACACAAAGTCCACCACCCTTTATAATGAAGAGGGCGGGAGCGCCGATGTCAGCATCGTAGGCGCGGAGGACGATGCCCGGATGACCGAATACTTCACCTTCCGCACCCGGGTGGGCCACAACCCCATTCCCTTTGAAGAGGACAGCGTGATCCTGACCGAAAAACGGCCCTGAATCTGGAGCTGAGCGTGGGCGATACATTCTATGTGGAGGCTGCAGACGGGAGCCGTGTGCAGCTGACCCTGACCGGCATTACCGAGAACTACATGTTCACCCGGCTGTATCTCTCCAATGCGCAGCTGCAGGCCCTGCTGGGCGGAACGCCGGAGTGGAACACCGTCTACGGCCTGACCGGCTGTACCACCGAGGCGGAGTACAACGCCCTGCGCACAAAGCTGCTGGGCTGCAACTATGTGAGCAGCGTCAGCTTCACCGAGGACACCACCTCCATGTTCGGCAGCCTGATCGGCAGCCTGAACTACGTGGTGGTGCTGATCATCGTGTGCGCGGCGGCGCTGGCGGCGGTGGTACTGTACAACCTGATCAGCGTCAACCTTGCCGAGCGCAAAAAGGAGCTTGCCACCATCAAGGTGCTGGGCTTCTATGACAAAGAAGTGTACCGCTACATCTTCCGCGAGATCGAGCTTTTGTCCCTCATCGGCTCCGGCGTGGGCCTGCTGCTGGGCGTGCCGCTGCACCGGTTCATCATCCTGACCGTGGAAATGGATCAGCTGATGTTTATTCGCACCATTGCACCCAGCAGTTATCTGCTGGCAGTGGCATTGACGATGCTGTTCACCTTTGTGGTGTGCTTTGCCATGCGGCGGCATGTGCGGCATATCAGCATGGTGGAAAGCATGAAAGCGCCGGAGTGACAGCATGACAGCGGCAAAGAACCGGTAAATTCATAAAAGCTTCATATAAATAACATGCTTTCGAAGAAATTCTTTGGTATGATAATGCTACCGGCAGGCGGGGCCGCAACCGCCTGAACGGGTAACATGATTCCTCCTTTACCAAACCAAATACCGCAAAACAAAACACCGCGCCTTGTCTGATCCGCAGCAGACAGGGCGCGGTGTCTTGTTTAAACCGTTAAGTTTTCAGCATCTGCGGCAATGGCATCGGCCTGCTGCTGGGTGAGCACGCGGCACTTGACCATCCGCTTGAGCACCACCTGCATCCGCTTGAAGGCAAGCTCCGGGCTGCTGGCGTAGGTGGAAGGCGCGTTGGGCATACCCGCCAGATAGATCGCTTCGGCATCGGTCAGCTGGGCCGGTTCCTTGCCAAAGTAGCCCTCGGCAGCTTCTGCAATGCCATAATACCCGCTGCCAAAATAGATGGTGTTGGCGTACATCTCAAAGATCTGCTGCTTGGAGTAGGTCTTTTCAAGATCAAAAGCAGCAAGCATCTCGCAGCCTTGCGGGCCAGATGCTTGTCCTGCGTGAACAGCTCGTTCTTGGCAAGCTGCTGGGTCAAGGTGCTGCCGCCCTCGGCCAGCGAGTGGGTGCGCAGGTCGGCCAGCAGGGCGCGTGCAATGGCCCCCGGGTCGATGCCCTTGTGGGTCATAAAATGCTCGTCCTCGGTGCAGATGACTGCGTTAATATAGATCTGCGGCAGCGCATCGTAGGAAGTATAGCTCCCGCGGGCACAGATGGTGTCGTACATGGAAGCCACTGGGTAACTGCTGGCGGCACTGCGGTACAGCTGTCTGCCCTGATAAAAGAACCAGCCGCCTGCCAGCAGCCCGCCAAGCAGCAGGATGCAAAGAACAACGAGCAGGCTCTGCTTTAAAAAATGAAAGAAACGATGCAGCATCGAAAAAACTCCTTTGATGATAAAAAAGAACGCTACCATAATAAACGATTTGCAGGGCGTTTGCAAGGAACAGCTTTAGTATAACAATAAAATTTTAAGGTTTTATCAATGGAAAAATAAAATTTTTGAAGAAGCAGAAGTGTTACTCCTGTTGGAACTGCACAACGGGATGCTGCAAATGCGGGCTGCGCATCGTGCAGAAAACTCAATTTGAAAAAAACTGGAATTAACCTATTGACAAACTGGGTAAGAGGGAATATAATGCAAACAACAAATCCACAAACCTAGTGGGAAAAAGAAAGCAAGGGTTTTGCTTCCCGGTACAGAGCAGATAGAGGTGCCGGTTTGTAGATGAGTGGGAAAGAGTTTTACGGGAAAGGAGGGCACGGATATGAAGCTGATTTGGAACGACCTGCTGCATGCAAACTTCCGCTGTGGGCGAATGTGCGGTGACCGGGCAGAACATCTGGCTGTGAACTGTACGATGCCTCTTGCTGTGCACGAATGTGTACCCGAATGTGACGTTGACAGAATCGCTTTGAATTGCGTTTGCCCGGTGCGCTTTTGTATCACGCATCGGTTTTTTTGTATCAGAAAATTATACTATAAGTATAAATAGAGAGGTAAAATGCTATGTCTAACTATAAATTTGAGACCCTGCAGCTTCACGTTGGCCAGGAGCAGGCCGATCCCGCAACCGATTCCCGTGCAGTGCCCATTTACCAGACCACTTCCTATGTGTTCCGCAACAGCCAGCACGCAGCAGACCGCTTTGGTCTGGCAGATGCCGGCAACATCTACGGCCGCCTGACCAACTCCACGCAGGACGTGTTCGAGAAGCGCATCGCTGCGCTGGAGGGCGGCGTGGCTGCTCTGGCAACCGCCTCCGGTGCCGCTGCCATCACCTACACCATCGAAGCACTGGCACAGGCTGGTGACCACATCGTGGCTCAGAAGACCATCTACGGCGGCAGCTACAACCTGCTGGAGCACACCCTGACCCAGTTCGGTGTCACCACTACCTTTGTCAATGCACACGATCTGGCTGAGGTGGAGAATGCCATCCAGCCCAACACCAAGGCCGTCTATCTGGAAACTCTGGGCAACCCCAACAGCGATATCCCCGATATCGATGCCATTGCAGCCATCGCGCACAAGCACGGCCTGCCGCTGGTCATCGATAACACCTTCGGCACCCCGTACCTGATCCGTCCCATTGAGCACGGCGCAGATATCGTCGTCCATTCCGCCACCAAGTTCATCGGCGGCCACGGCACCACGCTGGGCGGCATCATCGTGGACAGCGGCAAGTTCGACTGGAAGGCAAGCGGTAAGTTCGGCAACATTGCTGACCCCAACCCCAGCTACCACGGCGTTTCCTTTGCCGATGCAGCAGGCCCCGCAGCTTTTGTCACCTACATCCGTGCGATCCTGCTGCGTGATACCGGTGCCACCATTTCTCCGTTCAACGCCTTCCTGCTGCTGCAGGGTACCGAGACCCTGAGCCTGCGTATCGAGCGCCATGTGGAGAACACCAAGAAGGTAGTCGAGTTTCTGGCAAACCACCCGCAGGTGGAGAAGGTCAACCACCCCTCCCTGCCGGATCACCCGGATCACGCCCTGTACGAGAAGTACTTCCCCAATGGCGGTGCATCTATCTTCACCTTCAACATCAAAGGCGCCGCGAGGAAGCATTCAAGTTTATCGATAACCTGAAGGTCTTCTCCCTGCTGGCAAACGTTGCTGATGTGAAGAGTCTGGTCATCCACCCGGCTTCCACCACCCACAGCCAGCTGAACGACGAAGAGCTGGCCGAGCAGCAGATCTATCAGAACACCATCCGCCTGTCCATCGGCACTGAGCACATCGACGATATCATTGCTGATCTGGAAGCAGGTTTCGCAGCCGTCCGCGGCGAGTAATCTTATCCCCTTAGAACCTCCGACAGAATGTGTATGCCTTGTTTTTTCTCCTGATCTCTTCCAAAAATTCCTTATATCCTAGACACAGCAAAAGGCTCCTGCCCATTGGGCGGGAGCTTTTGCTGTGTTACCATTTTACGTCGTATGCGGCACAGGCGGTCTTTATAAATTCGCGTACCTTGCGGTCGGTGCAGCCGGAGCGCCATGCAATGCCAAACTCCGTATCCAGCACCGGCTCCAGCGGCACAGTGGTAAGGCCCGGCAGCGGTACATACACAAAATCCGGCATCACAGCAAGGCCTACATGGCCCTGGATCATAGGCAGGGCATGCTCCGATGAACTGCTGAAGTAGTACACAGCCTGCGGGCATTTCTGACGGATCAACTCCTGCGCAGTGGTCATACGGGCGGAAATGTGGGCCATATCCAGCAGAATGAGCACCTCGCCGTTGAGCTGTTCCAGTGTGACAGTTTTGTGCTTTGCCAGCGGGTGCTCCTCGTACATCACGCACACCATTTTTCCGTGATACAGGCTGCGGTATTCCAGAATACTGTCCGCAGGCAGGTCGTCCCGGCTGTCAAACACGATGTCCGGTACACTTTTGTCAAAGGAGCGGGACCACTGCGGCCCGGAGCGCGCATCGTTGAGGATATGCACCTGCGGGCAGCGCTTCTGGTACTGCTGGTAGATCTGCGGCAGTTTCTGGATCTGCATACTGCCGCTGTAGCCTACATGCAGCTCTTCACTGAACAGGGCCTGCGTGTTCTGCGCACGCTGCACAGCAAGGGTGAGCCGGTCCAGCATGTCCACGGTGTCGTGGTAAAAGGACTCACCGGCGCTGGTCAGGGCCACCACATGGCGGGTGCGGTCAAACAGGCGCACGCCCAGCTCGTTTTCCAGTGCATGGATCTGGCGGGAGACAGCGGGCTGTGAGATATAAAGGGTCTCGGCAGCGCGGGCAAAGTTGAGCTGACGAGCGACTTCAATAAAGCAGCGCAGCTGGGTAAAGGTCATGGCGAATCCTCCTGTAATAATTTTCTTGTTATCAATAATACAGCAAAAGCATTATCAATACAAGAAAAAGCTTGCTATAATATTAACGAAGGGCCGAAACAAGACCGGCCAACACACAAACAGAACAAGGAGAAAGAAAAATGGCAAACGACATGAACCGCCGCGGCTTTTTGAAGTACGCGGCTGCCAGTGCACTGGGCATGGGCGCACTGGGCGTGATGACCGGCTGCAGCAGCAAGGAGACCGCATCTTCTTCTGCCGCCAGCACTTCCGGTGCTGTGTACACTCCCGGCACCTACACCGCTTCCGCCGAGGGTTACGGCAGCGATGTGACCGTTACCGTCACCTTTGACGAGACCAGCATTACCAACGTGGTGGTGGATTCCTCCGGCGAGACTGAGAACGTGGGCGCTGCTGCCGCCGAAAAGCTGGCAGACCAGGTGCTCAGCGCACAGAGCAGCGCCATTGACGGCGTGACCGGTGCCACCAAGACCAGCAAGGCTGTCAAGCAGGCTGTGGCCGACTGCATCAGTCAGGCCAGCGGCGGTGCCATCGTGGAGGCGGCGACGTGGCCGTGACCGACGATGTGACCGTGGGCG
>ENA-OQHA01000913-OQHA01000913.1-human-gut-metagenome-genome-assembly--contig:-NODE-913-length-12795-cov-2.176192_pt1 | contig 12795 bp, 12 predicted proteins | sample MGYA00242558_ERZ504707 | MGnify/ENA primary metagenome ERZ504707 (study PRJEB26092, sample SAMD00036197) | human gut metagenome | host: Homo sapiens | study: EMG produced TPA metagenomics assembly of... | reverse complement strand
AGTCCTTCAAAAGTCAGCCATGCCGCATCACTCTTCAACTGATCAGCCGTCACTGTAAATACAGTCCGGTAAAGCCAGTCTTCTTTCTCTACCCACTGCACTTTCTGTTCGTTCATTCCATAAAACGGATCAGGCAGACGGCCATGATCCAGCAAATCCTGATGAACAGTGCCCGGTACACGTGCAGACATCCATTCATTGCTGCCAGCCTGTGAAAACTCCCAGCCTTTATCCAGTACATAAGTTTGTGACTGTGCAGAAGCCCCTGCTATCGCCATCAGCGACAACGTTCCTCCACACAAGAAAGTCATAATACTCTTTTTCAACATCTTTAATGTATTTATTAATTACCTGTCAAGCCACATCGGACATCTGGCGTTCTGCGTTTCTACATAATATCCAGATTAGAAGTAAAAGTAAACAAAAAACTTCAGACTATAAAATATTAGCTCCTAAATTATTTAAGTTGCCTCTTTTTTATACAAATTTTGAATAAATCCCTCTGAACGAACCTTTCCGTCCGGCAAGAAGCAGTCCTACTGAATTTTATTCCGAGATTCCTTTCTCAAAACGCCTGTTATAATAAATCTTATTCGTATCTTTAAGCCGGAAAAACAATCTGTTACAAATCCAGAAAATATTTTAATCCAAAAACCGATATGATAAAACGATTTTTCTATTCGCTCAGTCTGGTAGCAGCCCTCAGTCTTGGAAGCTGCACCTCAGAGGAACACTTCATCAAAGAAGCTGACTACCGGGCTAAAGTGGAGGCAGACTTTGCTGCCAAGCAACAAGTGTTCAGTCATGGAAACCTCTTTGATGTGTTCAAAGGCAACATGACGCAGGAAGAACGGGAAGCCATGATGTTCATGTATGCTTACATGGCAGGAAGTGATATCTCTGATTATTCCGGAGAATATTACCTGAACAATGTGCGCCATTCTCTTCAAAACCGCAAGGAAGCTTCATGGGGAAAACAGATTCCCGACATGATCTTCCGCCATTTTGTACTGCCCATCCGTGTGAACAACGAAAACATGGATAATGCACGCGAGGCTTTCCACAAAGAGCTCTGGCCGCGCGTCAAAGATCTGTCCATGCGTGATGCCGTGCTGGAAGTAAACCACTGGTGTCACGAAAAAGTTGTCTATACTCCTTCGGATATCCGTACCAGCGGTCCGATGGCCACGGTTAAAACTGCATACGGCCGCTGTGGAGAAGAATCAACCTTCCTGGTTGCTGCCCTTCGTTCAGTAGGAATTCCCGCACGTCAGGTCTACACTCCGCGCTGGGCACATACAGACGATAACCATGCCTGGGTAGAAGCCTGGGTAGACGGCCAGTGGTATTTCCTGGGTGCCTGCGAACCGGAACCTGTCCTGAATCTGGGATGGTTCAATGCACCGGCAAGCCGAGGCATGCTTATGCACACCAAAGTATTCGGCGCTTATAACGGACCGGAAGATGTCATGAAGCAGACTGCCAATTATACAGAAATCAATATCATCGACAACTATGGACAGAGTGCTCCGGCCGAAATCCTTGTCACCGGTGCTGACCAGAAACCTGTAGCGGGAGCTGATGTAGAGTTCAAAGTATACAACTATGGAGAATTCTATACCGTAGCCCATAAAGTCAGCGACGAAAAAGGATGTGCAACCTTATCTGCCGGACTGGGAGACATGCTGGTATTTGCATCTGCCAACGGCAAGTTCGGTTTCCAGAAAGTTTCATTCGGCAAGGACAAACAAGTCAACATCGTTCTCGACAAACAGGAAGGAGATCCTGTCACTCTTCCGTTCGACATGGTTCCGCCGGCTGAAAAAGCCAACATCCCGGAAGTTACTCCGGAACAGCGCGCCGAGAATACCCGCAGAATGAATGAGGAAGACGCTATCCGCAATGCGTATGTAGCTTCCTTCCCGACAGAAGAAAAAGCAAAAGCATTCGCTGACGAACAGAAGCTGGATGCTGATAAGACAGTTGCCTGCATCATCAAATCAAGAGGAAACTACGCAGAAATCATGCAATTCCTGAAGAATGCCGTTGCCAAGAATATGGGCGAACGGGCTCTTGCACTGCTTTCTACCGTATCCGACAAAGACTTGCGCGACACTCCATGCAGCGTACTGGAAGATCACCTTTACAATACCGATGCACAGGCTGACGTGAATGAAGTACTTGCACCGCGCATCGAGAACGAACTGCTGACTCCGTATCGTTCTTACTTGCAGAAGAACATTCCGGCCAGCCTGGCGGAACAGTTCAAGAACGATCCGCAGCAACTGGTCAACTGGTGCAAGGACAGTCTGACCGTACGCGATGACTTGAATACCGGAGCTGCCGTAGCTTCACCGGCAGGAACCTGGAACAGCCGTGTAACCGATAGCCGTTCCCGCGAAATCTTCTTCGTTGCAACTGCACGCAGCATGGGAATCCCTGCCTGGAAAGATGCAGTCAACGGCAACATCTACTACCGCCACAACGGAGAACTGACTCATGTAAACTTCGAGACCGCCGTAGCACAGCGCCCGTCAGAAGGTACACTGAAGGCTACCTACAAACCGATCTCACGTCTTAACAACCCGAAATATTATTCACACTTCAGTATTTCGAAGTATGACAACGGCAGTTTCCGTCTGCTGAACTATCCGGAAAATGCAACCTGGGAATCCCTGTTGAAGAATGGAACCCCGATTGAAACCGGATACTACATGCTTGTAACAGGAAGCCGCCTGGCAAACGGAAGTGTACTGAGCAACGTCACTTTCTTCACCATTGAAGAAGGAAAAACAACGACCGTTGACCTGGTGATGAGAGACAACGCTGAAGAAATCCGTGTCATCGGTAATTTCAATTCAGAAGCCACCTATCTGAATCCGGAAACGAAAGAAGAAGTTCCATCCTTTCTACAACAGGACGCGGCTACTACATTGTAGGTGTACTGGGAGTCGGACAGGAACCGACCAACCATGCTTTGAAAGATATTGAAGTAAAGAAAGCCGACTATGAAAAATGGGGACGGAAAATCGTACTTCTGTTTACTGACGAAGCAGCCTATAAGAAGTTTGACCGCAAGGCATTCCCGAACCTGCCTTCAACCATCAGCTTCGGAATTGATACTGACGGAAAGATCCGCAAAGAAATTGCAACCAACATGAAGCTCAACAACGGCGGACAGTTGCCGGTATTCATCATTGGTGACACATTCAACCGGGTTGTATTCCAGTCTCAAGGATATACCATCGGTCTGGGTGAACAGATGCTGCACGTGATCCACGGCCTCTGATCCGGCTGAAAAAAGAACGAGACAAAAATAAAAAAGGTTTCGGCGTTTTGATTAAACGCCGAAACTTTTTGCTAAAAGCCCGCGGGCTTTTTCAGACAGCCTTAAAGCGAAGACTTCAAAGCCTGTATGGTATTGCGTACACGCTTGGCAGTTGTTACCGGATGCATATATTCATCCATATCAGTACCTCCCATCGACAAGGCAGGATTACGCAACTTCATCTGACTTTCCTTATTCTCACGTGCAGAGAAATGGAACTCCGAAGCTCCTGTCAAACGGGCCAGTTCCGCAATATTCGATTCATTGACACCACAACCGGGCATTATCACAATTCGTCCGTCGGCCTGTTTTACCAGATCAGCCAGCAATGCCGCTCCCTTGATAGCCACAGGCTGCTGTCCGGAAGTCAGCACACGGTCCACTCCCAGCTGAATCAGTGTTTCCAATACCTGCTTCGGATCTTTTACATAATCAAAAGCCCGATGGAAAGTCACAGCCATTCCTTCTGCCGCCTTCATCAGACGCTCCATAGCAGGCATATCCAGTTCACCCTCCGGAGTCAGACAACCAAACACCACTCCGTCAGCTCCTGCCTGACGAGCCATGCAAATATCTTCTTCCATGGTTTCAATCTCAACCGGTGAATAAAGGAAATCTCCTCCACGCGGACGAATAATCACATGCAAACGGATATCAATCAACTTGCGTGCCATACGGATTTCTCCATACGAAGGAGTTGTTCCACCTTCCGGAATAGCCGCGCACAATTCTACGCGGTTGGCTCCGCCTTCCTGTGCAGCCACACAACTTTCTGCTGAATTGGCACAGATTTCAAAAGCATAATTCATACAACTGTCGATTTAATGGCTAATCTCTTAAAAAGAAAGACTCACTAAATTAGCCGATTTAGTGAGTCTTCATTATCAAATATTCTCAAGTAGTACACCCGTGGGGAGTCGAACCCCAATCGAAGGAACCGGAATCCTTTATTCTATCCATTGAACTACGGGTGCATTCCTCAAATGCGCAGCAAAAATACAATTTCCTTAGCTTTCTTCCTAATGAATCGGCTAAAAAATTAACAAAATCTTTTCTTTAACCCCAACAGACAAAACTATCAAAACTTTCAATAAACAAAAGAAAAAGAAATCAAATTGACTACTTTACATAAAAATTAATTGCATATTTACAAAATATACCTATCTTTGCCAACGATTATCCATTAATATTAAAAAACTATGAGTTACCTTATAAAACCTACACACTATCAGCAACTGCTCGACATGAAACAGACTGAGCTGGGTATTAAGCAGATCAAAGAGTTCTTCCAGCAAAATCTGTCCTCCGAACTCCGTTTGCGCCGTGTCACGGCACCTTTATTTGTCCTGACAGGTATGGGTATCAACGACGACCTGAATGGTGTGGAACGTGCCGTTTCCTTTCCCATCAAGGATCTGGCGACCAGCGTGCTGAAGTCGTGCACTCACTCGCCAAATGGAAAAGAGTTACTTTAGCTGATTATAACATTGAACCCGGATACGGAATCTACACCGACATGAATGCGATCCGGGCTGATGAAGAACTGGGCAACCTGCATTCACTTTACGTGGATCAATGGGATTGGGAACGGGTCATCACTCCCGAACAACGGAACATGGATTTCCTGAAAAACATCGTTACACGTATCTATGCGGCAATGCGACGCACGGAATACATGGTTTGCGAAATGTATCCGCAGATCACTCCTTTCCTGGCCAATGACATCCATTTTATCCACGCCGAAGAGCTCCTCCAAATGTATCCCGACAAAACTCCCAAAGAACGGGAAAGCCTGATCACCCAACATTACGGGGCAGTCTTCATCATCGGAATTGGTGGCAAACTGAGCAACGGACAGCCCCATGATCTGCGCGCACCGGACTATGATGACTGGTCGACCATTGATCCGAAAACCGGACTGGCCGGTCTCAACGGGGACTTGCTGGTATGGAATGACGTGCTCGACCGTGCCATGGAACTCTCATCCATGGGTATCCGTGTCAACAAGGAAGCCATGCTGAAACAGCTGGAACTGACAGGAAAAGAAGAACGCGAAAAACTGTACTTCCATCGTCGTCTGCTGGAAGGTTCTCTTCCGCTGAGCATTGGCGGCGGTATCGGGCAGTCCAGACTGTGTATGCTCTACCTGAAAAAAGCACATATCGGAGAAATACAAGCCAGCATCTGGCCGGAAGACATGCGGCAGGAATGCAGCCGCCTGAATATGCCTTTAATTTAACTCCTGTAAGCCGATCAATTATGAATGTACAAATAGAAGAAACCTGGAAAGAAGTACTTGCCCCCGAATTCGAAAAGGATTATTTTATCCGGTTGACTGATTTCGTAAGACAGGAATACCAGACAACCACGGTATATCCTCCAGGCAAACTGATATTCAACGCTTTTAATCTTTGTCCTTACAATAAAGTAAAAGTCGTTATCATCGGACAGGATCCTTATCACGGTCCGGGACAGGCTCATGGCCTCTGTTTCTCCGTGAATGACGGTGTTCCTTTTCCGCCCTCCCTGCAAAACATCTTCAAAGAAATCCACGATGACCTGGGAACCCCTATTCCGGCTACCGGAAATCTGACCCGATGGGCCGAACAGGGAGTCCTGATGCTCAATGCTACACTGACAGTAAGAGCTCATCAGGCCGGCTCACATCAGCGCAAGGGATGGGAAGAATTCACGGATGCAGCCATCCGGGCACTTGCAGAAAAGCGGGAACACCTGGTCTTCATCCTGTGGGGATCGTATGCACAAAAGAAAGGTGCTTTCATTGACCGGAACAAACATCTGGTACTGACATCTGTCCACCCCTCTCCTCTTTCAGCTTACAACGGCTTCTTCGGCAACCGGCATTTCAGCCGTGCCAACGAATACCTGATACAGCATGGGGAAACACCCATTGTATGGTAACACCGGTCTTCCCAAAACAAATCGCCTCCGTCCTGATCTGATAACCCAACAGGACGGAGGCGATTTGTTTCAGTCTGTCTCTACATTTAATACCAGGTAACGGAACTACCCGTATTGCTTCGCTGATCCCACTTCAAAGCATCGCGCAGCATACTGGAATTTGCCCGGATGGAGAAATTATATGAAGTAAACGGCCCGAAGACCAAACCACAACTCATATTAAAGCAGTGCAAGTCACGGGTAATATTCAACGTCGTCATAGACATTTCTTTCGAAGTGAAGTCGTAACCGCTTGAGTAACTCATATTCCACCGGCTTCCGATCTTGAAGTTTCCGGAAATATTCAACGAATGAGTCAGCTTATACGGATAACGCATCTTCTTGATATTGAACTTTTCCTTATCCTGATTCTCACGGATACTGTAGCTATAGCTCAAACTTAAACTCCATGGAAACTTAAAGGCCAGATATCCGTCCGAATCCATCGAAGCAGCTTCCGTTTTACGCATGTTGGAATTGGTCTTCTGCTGATCCGTAGTGCCGTCTTCATTCTCTTCACCTTCTTCCGGATTTTCCTTATTCTTATCTTCTTTATCTTCTTTCTTGCCAAACAACTTCTTGAAAGTATCATTGTTCAACGTATAAGAGAATGATCCGCTATATCCCTGGAAACGTCCGAACCGGCCGTAAGACCATTCCGTCCGGTCACCGACCACGATATTTCCACTCTTGTCGACTGATAGGCATAAGTGGCAAACGAAGCATTCATGTTGAAAGTATAGTTGTTGGGGAACTTCAGACGCAAATTCATCTGCAAGTCACTCCATTTCTTATTGGCCATATCATAAGACAAGTTAGCTCCCAGCTGGTCTATCAGACTCACTTTCTTATATCCAGTACTATCCTTGTCTGAACGCATCTTCATTTCCACATTGTTGTCAATCGAGAAACTGATATTCTGCGACATCGCCTTACCCGGAGTTCCATAGGCCGCTCCTTCATACAGGGAATACTGTACCGTACGGACTTCACCATATTCATCCGTATAAGTATAGGTATCATAATAGCCGTAACGTGAAGCACCGAAGTTAGGAGTATAAGTATAACTTACCGTCGGAGTGAACACATGACGGATCTGCAGCTCCTTGCTCTTCATAAACAACGGCTTGTACATACCATACAGTTTCGTATTCATCTGCACGGACATATTGTAATCATAGACACGATTAAAGCCGTTGATGGTATCTCTTCGCACATGTCCGCTTGCCGTTGAAGCAGGATCATAACTCTGTTTTACTTTCCGCAAATACCAGCGTTCGGTATAATTGAACGAAGGTACAATATTAATATACTTGAATAAAGAGAAGTTGCCGTTACCGGAATCTTATGCTGCATACCGTTATCCCACTGGTTCAGCGGAGTTTTAAACAGCAAATTATCCTTTGTACTGATTGAATTGGTCAAACTACCGGTATACTGGAAAGAAATCTTTTCATACCAGCGCTGGTCTCCGACTGATTTTTACGCTTGAACGGATAAATACGGTTTAACGAAATATTCAAATCAGGCAATGTCATCGTCATGGATGAGTCACGGGTATTTTGCGTTACATTGAATGTACTCGATATATTCAAACCAATAGAAGGAAAACTGCGTGAATAACTGACACTGGAAGCTTTCGTATTCTGAGAATACTGGTTCGGATCATACAAGCTGGAAAGATTCGAGCGGTCATAACTACTGGTCGCAAAGTTTACACTGGCAGAGAAAGAACTGTTCGGATTAGCCTTGGCATCCTGCCGGTGGCTCCACTGTAACTTAAAGTCCTTGGATACCGAATAGTCCGGCATATTCTTTTCACCGGTCTTTGTCACCAGATAACTGAAATTGAAATTACCGCTGAACCTGTAGCGCTTGTTGTAATTAGAAGCAGCCGACACTCCCCACGAACCTTTCGTAAAGATTTCACCCAGCAGTTTCAAATCCATCCGGTCACTGATGGCAAAATAATATCCTCCGTCTCGCAGGTAGAAACCACGGTTCAATTCGTCTCCATAAGTCGGCATAATGAATCCGGACGAATAACTGCTGTTAAACGGGAAAAAGCCAAAAGGCACGGCAATAGGCAAAGGCACATCTTCCACCACCAGCTGCGCCGGTCCGAAGACCACATTCTTCTTCGGGCGTACTTTGGCCTGTGAAAGTCTCAGATAAAAATGCGGATGCTCATGATTGTCGCATGTCGTGTACATTCCGTTACGCATGAAAATGACATCATCTTCATTTTTCTTGGCATCCTGGCTGGTTACATAACCTTCCCCCTGCTGAGTTACAATGCTGTTGATAAAACCCTTCTTCGTCTTGAAGTTATATCGCATCACCTTTGACTCATAAGGAGTCTCACCGTCTTTAAAGACCGGAGTTCCTGATTCCACACCTGTCGTATCGGCAATACCACGTGCATATACCGTACTGCTGTCCATGTTCATGGTAATCAAGGCGGAAGTCAGTTCTATATTCTGATAGTTCACCTTACCATCACCAAACAAATGAGCATAACCTCCCTGCGTAAAGACGATTGAATCTGCTGCCTCATACTGGACAGGAGCATCCAGAGGCTCCTTCTTTTTCCGGGTTGTATCGGCAAGAGCCAGACTGTCTGCATACAGAGAGTCTCCCTGTACAGAATCCATCCGTTCGGCTGTTTCCGGATTTCCCCGTTGCCGCTTCCCTCTTACGCGCTGGGCCTCAGCATAAAATGAGCAGAAAAAGCCCACCACAAACAGCAATATCAGTGAATATGTAGTTCTTTTAAATGACGTCATTCAGTTGTTTTTTACGCAATTGCGGTGCAAAGGTAAATAATCTGTCGCAAATTCATGCGAAAGCCTTAACTTTTAATGCAATTTTAAGACTATAAAAAGAGTTCACACCAATGATCAAAGCGGATCAATCCTTCTTCACCATACTTGGCAATACTGTTCCGTGCTTTTTCCACACTCTTCTCCCGGTCTAGTTTCGTTTTGGAAAAGAATTTATCAGCAAAACAAATAATCTGTTCTTCCAGACTGAGCGGCACCATCTCACGATGCGGAACCGGTAAATTCTGTTCCAGAATACTTTGCAGGGAAAGACCGGCTCCCGTATGACGTTCGCACACCAGAGCATGTTTCGGAAAACCTTCAGCAGCCACAAGTTCTGATCCCAGATATCCATGACAAATATAAGGATACGTGCCAAAACAATGAATTCCATCCGTATCCGTCCTGAAAATTCCTATATCATGCAACATGGCTGCTTCCTCTACAAAAACCAGATCCAGATTCAGTTCCGGATGATTGCGGGCCATTGCCAGAGCCTTGTCCGCTACCGAACGGCTATGTGTCAGCAAAATATGTTTCAATTCATTCTCTTCCGGATAATATTTGTCTATTAAAGCTAAAGGATTCATAATTTTTTATGTTTATATTTGCAATCTACAAAACTACAAAAATAATCTAAGACATGATGAAATATATCACATTATTCCTTTGCGAACTGTTAATCTTCCTCTCTCCCGTCCTGGCTGTGAATCCCCAGATTCGGAATGGAGCTGACCAATTAGACATTCTGCTCCCTTTATTAAAAAACAAACGGACCGGTTTAGTGATCAATCAGACTTCCCGATGCGGAACAACTCCCTTGCCGGATGCCTTAAATACACAGGTAAAACTCATTCGGATTTTTGCTCCGGAACATGGCTTCCGGGGAACCGCTGACGCAGGAGAAACCATCCGGGACGGAAAAGATATCCGCACCGGACTTCCCATTATATCACTTTATGGCAAAAACAAAAAGCCGTTACCGGAACAATTGCAAGAATCTGGATGTAATGGTATTCGACATTCAAGATGTAGGAGCCCGTTTCTACACCTATATCAGTACACTCTACTATGTCATGCAAGCCTGTGCAGAACAAGAAAAGGAAGTCATTGTCCTGGACCGCCCGAATCCCTGTGACTACGTAGACGGACCGGTATTGCGCCCCAACTGGAAAAGTTTCGTCGGAATGCTGCCCGTTCCGGTTCTTCATGGATGTACCGTCGGCGAATTAGCCCAAATGATCAATGGAGAAGGATGCTGGGAAAGAATCTGTCCTGCCAACTGACCGTTATCCCAGTGAAAGGCTGGAAACACGGACAGCCCTATTCACTTCCTGTCAAACCGTCTCCCAATCTGCCAACGACCGTGCCATTGCCTTATACCCGTCTCTCTGTCCTTTTGAAGGAACATCCGTCAGTATCGGACGTGGAACAGAATATCCTTTTCAGGTGATAGGAAGTCCATATACCAATGCCTTCAGCTTCCAGTTCACACCCTGTTCTCTAGAAGGTTTCGACAAGAACCCGCTCCACAAGGACCGCATCTGTTACGGAGTTGATTTCCGGGATCAGACAGCAACGCCAGCATCTGGGGCTCACACTTCCCGAACAACAACCAACGGAACCCTTCCTGAAGAAGCCGAACGCGACCTGCCTCAGGGATTCTCTCTCAAATACATACTGGAATTTTACCGGCTTTATCGGGCCAAAGCTGCTAAAGATAAAACCTTTAATGCTGAAAAAGAATTTTTCACCCGCCCTCGCTGGTTTGATTTATTGATGGGAACAGATCAGGTGCGACGGGATATCCTGCAAGGTAAAACAGAAAAAGAAATCAGGCAGTCCTGGCAACCCGCCCTGGAAAAGTACAAAGACATCCGAAAGAAATATCTGCTGTATCAGGAATAATAAAAGAAATCAGGCACGAAAATGCGATCCTACGCATTTCGTGCCTGATTGATAAGTTCAGCCAATGAACATTTATTTTTTCATCTTCTGCATTTTCTGCATCATGCCAGCCATTTTGCTGCCAGTCACCATCTTCATCATTTTACGGGTCTGATCAAACTGTTTCAGCAAACGGTTTACTTCCTGAATATTCGTTCCGCTACCTTTAGCGATACGTGTACGACGGCTGCCGTTCAGAATTTCAGGATGAGTACGTTCCTGCGGTGTCATGGAATAAATAATTGCTTCGATGCTCTTGAAGGCATTATCATCAATATCAATATCCTTGATGCTTTACCTACACCCGGAATCATGGAAGCCAGTTCCTTCAGGTTACCCATCTTCTTGATTTGCTGAATCTGAGTCAGGAAGTCATTGAAGTCAAACTGATTCTTCTGGATTTTCTTCTGCAAGCGCTTTGCTTCCTCTTCATCGTATTGTTCCTGAGCACGTTCTACCAAAGATACGATATCACCCATTCCCAATATACGGTCAGCCATACGAGCCGGATGGAACTGATCTACTGCATCCAGTTTTTCACCGGTACCGACAAACTTAATCGGTTTGTTTACCACTGTACGGATAGACAAAGCCGCACCACCACGTGTATCACCATCCAACTTCGTCAGTACTACACCATTGAAGTCCAGACGTTCATTGAATTCACGTGCCGTATTCACGGCATCCTGTCCGGTCATCGCATCAACGACAAACAATGTTTCATCCGGATTGATAGCATTCTTAATCGCTTCAATCTCATTCATCATCTGTTCATCGATAGCCAGACGACCTGCTGTATCGACAATAACCAGATCATATCCTTTTGCCTTTGCTTCCTGAATGGCATTCAATGCAATCTGTACAGGATTCTTGCTTTCCGGTTCGCTATATACAGGTACTTCAACCTGCTGTCCCAACACCTTCAACTGCTCGATTGCAGCCGGACGATAAACGTCACAAGCAACCAGCAAAGGCTTACGGTTCTTTTTCATCTTCAGCATGCGAGCCAGCTTTCCGGAGAATGTAGTCTTACCGGAACCTTGCAGACCTGACATCAGGATAACAGCCGGACGATTCTTCAATTCGATTTCAGCCGTATCACCACCCATCAGCTTGGTCAGCTCATCATGTACAATCTTTACCATCAACTGGCTAGGCTTTACGGCAGTCAATACATTTTGTCCCAAAGCCTTTTCCTTCACTGTATCCGTGAAGTTCTTTGCCACTTTATAGTTCACGTCGGCATCCAACAAAGCACGACGTACATCTTTCAGGGTCTCTGCAACATTGATTTCAGTGATCTTTCCTTCACCTTTCAATATCTTGAATGACCGCTCAAGTCTTTCACTTAAATTATCGAACATATATCTTTGCTTTATTATTTATTTACTTGTAACAATGCATTTTATCGCACGGGGTGCAAAAATACGGAAAATAACTGGAATAATCGAATAAATTTCAGAAGAATGACAATCTCTATCCGAAAAGCTCTTTATTTTCCGGAAGCCTGACGCTCTGCTTCGTAGGCTTCCATTTCCTTCCGGCTGCGACTGGCAGTCACCAGATATACTCCACCGAAAATCAATACAACGGCAATCCCCTTCACCAGATTAAAGGAATCCATTCCCCAGCAAATGGCTACGATGCAAGCAACAAGCGGCTGGATGTAATTGTACATTCCGGCTACGGTCGCCGAAGATTCTTCTGCCCCACGACAACCAGCATATAACTGATAAA